>Ga0180222_1000030_pt1 | contig 288790 bp, 237 predicted proteins | sample eDN5th37CKraftOP_FD_151336 | JGI IMG/M metagenome (GOLD analysis project Ga0180222, IMG submission 151336) | Enriched Organic Plus compost microbial communities from Emeryville, California, USA - eDNA 5th pass 37_C Kraft OP (version 2) (version 2) ... | reverse complement strand
GGTGGTCGTCGTCGTGCGCCTGGCGTCGTGGCGCACGCCGACCTCGTGACCGATGACGCCGCCGCCGACCGCGCCGGCGACGGTCGCGACCTTGCGGCCGTCGCCGCGGCCGATCTGGTTGCCGAGCAGGCCGCCGACCGCGGCGCCGACGACCGTGCCGACGACGTGGTTGTCGCTGCCCGGCGCGCGCCGCTTCACGGTGACTTCCTCGCAGACCTTGCGCGGCGTGGCCACCTTCTCGACGATCGGGCGCACGTTGCGCACGTCGGCATAGCCGTCGTCGACCGGCTCGGGCGGCGCGGCCGGCGGCGGCGCAGCGCGCGCCGGCTCGCTGGCGGCGGCCGCGGTCGCGTCGGCGGCCGCATCCGCCGCGGGCGCGTTCGCGCGCTCGCCGCGCCCGGTGAAATGCTGCGCGATCGCCATGCCGCCGATCGCCACGGCGACGCCGACGACGGCGCCGGTCAGAGTCTTCTTGTCCATGGGCCGGAACCTCGCTTCCCCGTTCGCAGGCCGGCCATTGCAGCGCATCGCGCCTGAACGCAGCCCGGATCGCGGCGCGCGGGGCCATAATGGCCCGATTGCCCGCGGAGATCTTCATGCGCCCGCTTCTCCTTGCCTGCCTGCTGCTGGTGACCTCGCTCGTGCACGCCGAACGCCTGACCGTCGAACGCCTGTTCTCCGATCCCGACCTCAACGGCCCGAGCCCGCGCGCGCTCAAGCTCGCGCCCGACGGGCGCCACGTCGCGTTCCTGCGCGGGCGCGAGGACGACCAGAACCAGCTCGACCTGTGGGTGTTCGACGTGGCCGGCGGCGGCCAGCCGCGGCGCCTGGTCGACTCGCTGGCGCTCGGCGGCGAGGCGGCGCTGTCGGACGCCGAGAAGGCGCGCCGCGAGCGCGAGCGCATCGCCCAGCTCAAGGGCATCGTCGGCTACCGCTGGTCGCCGGACGGCGGCAAGCTGCTGTTCGGCGCCGGCGAGCGATTGTGGCTGTACGACCTCGGCGCGCCGGCCGCTAAGGCGCTGCGCGCGCTCACGCCCGAAGGCGTCGACGTGCTCGACGCCAAGGTCTCGCCGCGCGGCGGCTACGTGTCCTACGTCCACGCGCAGGACCTCTACGTGATCGACCTGGCCGACGGCCGCACGCGCCGGCTCACGCGCGACGGCGGCGGCGCGATCCACAACGGCGAGGCCGAGTTCGTCGCGCAGGAGGAGATGGACCGCGCGACCGGCTACTGGTGGGCGCCGGACGATTCGCTGATCGCGTTCGAGCGCTACGACGAGTCGGCCGTCGACGAGGTCGCGCGCAGCGAGGTCTACGCCGACCGCACCGAGACGATCCGCCAGCGCTACCCGGCCGCGGGGCGGCCGAACGTCAGCGCGAAGCTCGGCCTGGTCGCGCCGCGCGGCGGGCGCGTGCGCTGGATCGAGCTCGGCGCCGACCGCGAGGACCGCGACTTCTACCTCGCGCGCGTCGACTGGCTGCCGGACGCGCGGCGCGTCAGCTTCCAGCGCCAGAGCCGCGACCAGCGCCGCCTCGACCTCGTCGCGGTCGACGTGGCGAGCCTGCGCCGCACGACGCTGCTCACCGAGACCCGCGACACCTGGGTCCACCTCAACGACGACCTGCGCTTCCTCGAGCGCGAGGACGCGTTCGTCTGGGCGTCCGAGCGCGACGGCTGGCGCCAGCTCTACGTGTTCGGCCTGGACGGCGCGCTGCGCCGCCGCCTGACGCAGGGCGCCTACGACGTCGACAAGCTGCTCGCGCTGGACGAGAAGGCCGGCAAGGCGTACTTCGCCGCCGGTCGCGACGATCCGCTGCAGAGCCAGGTCTACGCGGTGCGCCTCGACGGCGGCGACGCCGCCGCGCCGGTGCGCATCAGCGAGGGCGAGGGCTGGCACGACGCGGTGTTCGGCAAGGACGCCGCGGCCTGGATCGACACGTACTCGAACCCGGCCACGCCGCCGCAGGTGTCGCTGCGCGACGCCGCCGGAAAGCGCATCGCCTGGATCGAGCAGAACGAGCTCGAGCCTGGCCATCCGTACTGGCCGTATCGCGACAGCGTCGTCGCGCCGGAATTCGGCACGCTGACGGCCGAGGACGGCCAGACGCTGCACTACCGGCTCCTCAAGCCGCTCGGCTTCGAGCCCGGCAGGCGTTATCCGGTGTTCATGACCTACTACGGCGGGCCCGGCCGCCAGTACGTCAACCGCGCCTGGGGCAACCCGTTCGAGCAGTACATGGCGCAGCACGGCTACGTCGTGTTCGCGCTCGACAACCGCGGCACGCCGCGGCGCGGGCGCGCGTTCTCCGACGCGATCTTCAAGCAGCTCGGCAAGGCCGAGGTCGCCGACCAGCTCGCCGGCGTCGCCTGGCTCAAGCGCCAGGCCTACGTCGATCCGGCGCGCATCGGCATCTTCGGCTGGAGCTACGGCGGCTACCAGACGCTGATGCTGCTGGCCAAGGCCGGCGCCGAATTCGCCGCCGGCGTCGCGGTCGCGCCGGTCACCGACTGGTCGCTGTACGACACGCACTACACCGAGCGCTACCTCGACACGCCGCAGCGCAATCCCGAGGGCTACGCGCGCTCCAGCGTGTTCCACTGGCTCGACGGGATCGCGTCCGGCAAGCTGCTGCTCGTGCACGGCATGGCCGACGACAACGTGCTGTTCTCGAACTCGACGCGTCTGATGGCCGAGCTGCAGCGGCGCGGCACGCAGTTCCGGCTGATGACCTACCCCGGCGGCAAGCACGGCTTGTCGACGCCGGCGCTGAAGAAGCACGTCTACCGGCTGATCGCGGACTACTTCGACGAGAAGCTCGGGCCGGCCGCGGCGGACGCGCCCATGCCGCCGGCGGCGCCGCATCGCGCGGCGCGCCGCGGCCCGCCGAAGTAGCGGCGCGCCGCGCCCGGAAAGGCCATGAACCGGCCGGTCTACCGCTTCGCCACGTTCCGCCTGGACGTCGCCGCGCGCGAGCTGCACGCCGACGGCGTCCTGCTGACGGTGTCGCCGAAGGTGTTCGACGGCCTGGTCTGGCTGATCGAGCATCGCGACCGCGCGGTCGGCCGCGACGAGCTGATCGCGGCGATCTGGGGCCGCGCCGACGTCACCGACGCGCAGCTCGGCCAGCTGATGCGCAAGCTGCGCAGGACCGTCGGCGACGCCGGCGACGGCCAGTCGATGGTGCGCACGGTGCCGCGCTTCGGCTACCGCTGGGTCGCCCAGACGCAGGTGGTCGACGCGTCCGATCCGGTCGGCGCGCCGCCGGCTGCGCGCGTCCCGGCCGCCGGTATGCGCGCCGCGGCCGTGCCGCGCCGGTTCCTCGTCGCCGCCTGCGCCTGCCTGCTCGCCGCCGCGCTCGCCGTCGGCGCGACCTGGGCGTGGCGCGCCCGCTCGACGGCGGCACTGCAGGACGCGGTCGCCGTGCTGCCGGTCGCGGTCGAGCCGGAAGGGGACGCGGAATCGGCCTGGCTCAGGCTCGGCCTGATGGACCAGGTCGCCGAACGCCTGCGCGCGGCGGGCCTGCGCGTCGTGCCGAGCGACAACATCGCCGCGGCCGCGCGCAACGACGGCACGCCGCTGCTCGGCGAGCAGCGCATCGCCGCGGCCACCGGCGCCGGCCGCTTCGCCGTCGCCTCGACGCGGCGCGTGGCGACCGGCTGGGTCAGCCGCATCGAATGGCGCGACGGCGAGCGCGTCCTGCACGAGGTGGAAGTGAGCGCGGAGTCGGCCGTGGCGGCGACGCGCAAGGCCTGCGACCAGCTGCTGCTCGCGCTCGGCCGGCCCGCCGCCGAACCGGGCGCGGAGCAGGGCGACGCGGCCGCGGCGCAGTGGCTGCAGCGCATCGACGCCGCGATGCTCGACACCGACTACGCCGGCGCCCGCCGCCTGCTCGACGCCGCGCCGGCCGACCTGCGCGGCACGCCGGACTGGCTGCTGCGGCGCGCCGACGTCGATCTCGCCACCGAGCGCATGGGCGCGGCCAGGCAGGGCTACCTCGACCTGCTCGCGCGCACGCCGGCGATCGGCGCGGCGATGCGCGCACGCGCGCTGATCGGCCTGGCCGGGCCGGTCGCGCAGGAGGGCGACCTCGCCGGCGCGCAGGCCCGGCTCGGCGAGGCGATCGGCCTGCTGCGCGGGCAGAACGCGCCGCAGCTGCTCGGCGAGGCGCTGTACGGGCGCGGCATGTTCCGCATGGTGCAGGGCGAGGTCGACGAGGCCGAGGCGGATTTCTCGCAGGCGCGCATCGCGTTCGAGCTGGCCGGCGCCAGCCTGCAGCTGGCGCGCCTGCAGGGCCAGCAGGCGATCGTGCTGGCGCTGCGCAACCGCCATGCCGAGGCGCTGGCGGCGTGGAACGCGGCCGCCGACCGCTTCGAGCGCTTCGGCGACGCGGAGAAGTTCGTCGACGCGCTCGGCAACGCCGCCACCGAGCAGCTCGCGCTGCTGCAGCCCGGGGCCGCGCTGGCCACGCTGCAGCGCGCCGACGCCTGGCGGCCGCGGCTCGACCATCCGCTGAGCGAGGCGCTGTTCGACTTCGTCCGGGCGCGCGCGCTGGCGCAGACCGGCCGCACGCACGCGGCGCGCGAGACGTTCGAGGCGCTGCTCGGCGACGCGGCGACGGCGCAGATCGCCGGCATGCGCGCGGCGGTGCAGATGGAGCTGGCGCAGCTGGAGCTCGCGCGCGGCGAGGCCGCCGCGGCCGGGCGGCGCGCGCAGGCGGCGATGCCCGAGCTGCTCGATCCGGCGCTGGCGTCGGGCGTGTACGCGCGCATCCGCGACGGCGGCTGGCTGGTGCTGATCCGCGCGCTGCGGGCCGCCGGCGACGCGGCCGGGGCCGCGGCGGAGGTGCGGCGCTTCGCCGACGCCGCGGGCCCGGCGGCCAGCCCGGTCCACGTGCGCCTCGCCGAGGCCGAGACGCGCTGGCCGACCGACCGCGCCTCGGCGGCGCAGGCCTACGAGGCGAGCCTCGCCGCCGCGCGCGACGCCGCGCCGGCCGACCTCGCCGAGGTCGTGGTCTCGTACGGGACCGCGCTGCTCGCGGCCGGCGACGTGGCCAGGGCCACGACCGTGGCCGGCCAGGCGGCGCAATGGGCCGGCGAGGACTTCGCCTGCGCGGTGCTGCAGGCGCGCCTGTATCTGGCGCTGCGCCAGCCGGAGGCCTTCGCCCACGCGCTGGCCGGCGCGCGTGCGCTGGCCGGCGAGCGCCCGCTGCCGGACGAGCTGATCGCCGCGTCCGCGCAGCTGCGCTGACCGCGTGCAGCGCGCCGTAGGAAAAAAATCCAGGCCTTTCAACGGGTAGTCCGAGTCGGCAACGGATCGGTCATGCGCCGGCCGCGCGCCCGCACGAGCCTTGGGTATGTGATCGGCGCAGACCGCCCGCGCGCATCGCGAGCGGCTTCATCCGCATGGGACTAGACGACGTGGCCAAACCTGACGCAATGTTTTCGACCCTGGTCGCCCTGACGCTCGCCGCCGGCGTGCAGCCGGCCCGGCCCGCGGCTCAGGTCCACTCGCCCACGCCGGCGGCGGTGCACCAGCTGCTCGGCGCCGTGCCGGCGTACGGGCTGGAGATGACGCTGAGCTTCGCGCGGCGGTACTCGACTTTCGACGCCGCCTCGCCGGCCGACGCCAGCGAGGTCGGCCCGCCGCCGTCCGACGCGCAGCTGTGGACCGGCACCTTCGTCGGCGACGACTTCAGCAAGGAATACGTGATCGGCGACGCCAACGTGCTGCGCACGCTCAGCACCAGCGACGGCACGCTGAGCGACGTCGGCCCGGCGGCGCCGCTGGTCGAGGGCGAGTACTGGGTCGGCATGAAATGGGATCCGGTCACCGGCACGGTGTTCGCCGCGGCCTGCAACCACACGGTCGGCGCCGGCTGCCACCTGTACTCGATCGACCCGGCGACGGCGGCGGTCGCGCCGGTCGCGCCGATCGGCGGCGGCTCCGGCGACTACGTGCTGCTCGACCTGGCGATCGACTCGGCCGGGCGGATCTACGCGGTCAACATCGTCGAGCCGTACGACAATTACCTGGTCCGCATCGACAAGGCGTCCGGCGACGTGCAGGTGATCGGCCCGACCGGCGTCAACGCGGCCTATGCGCAGGGCCTGGACTTCGACAAGCGCACCGACACGCTGTACTGGGCCGCATTCGGGCCGCTCGGCGCCGGCGGCGCGTTCCAGGGCCAGGTGTACACGGTCGACACGGCGACCGGCGCGGTCACGCCGATCGGCCCGACGCCGAACGGCGGCAGCGAGATCTGGGCGCTGGCGATCGCCACGGCGGCGACGCCGGGCGGCGGCGCCTGGAACTTCGACGACGTCGCCGCGCCGGCGCTGCCGGCCGGCTGGAGCACCGATGCCGACGGCGTGGACACCGCCTGGACCACGCAGACCGCGGTGGCCGACAGCGCGCCGAACGCCGCGCACGTCCCCGAGGCGCAAGCCGCCGGCGAAGCCAGCCTGTACAGCCCGGTCGTGCAGGCGCACGCCGGCGACGAGCTCGCGTTCCGCCATCGCTGGGCGCTGGAGATCAGCCCCTACGACGGCGGCGTGCTGGAGATCTCGATCGACGGCGCGCCGTTCCAGGACGTCGTCGCCGCCGGCGGCCACTTCGTCTCCGGCGGCTACACGGCGACGATGTTCGGCTGCTGCGGCGGCAATCCGATCGGCGCGCGCGAGGCCTGGGCCGGCGGCACGCAGGCGACGTTCCTGACCACGCGCGTGGCGCTGCCGGCGGCCGCCGCCGGCCGGCCGGTGCAGTTCCGCTGGCGCTTCGGCACCGACGCCTCGAGCGCCGCGCCGGCGCCGAACGGCTGGTGGATCGACTCGGTCACGCTCGGCCCGCCCGGCCCCACCGGTCCGGCCGCGGCGCTGTCGGCGGCGAGCCTGGCGCTGCACGTGCAGGCCGGCGCGACCACGGCCGAGCCGATCACCCTGGCCAGCATCGGCAGCGCGGCGCTGGATTTCTCCACCGCGTTCGCCAGCAGCGGCGACTGCGCGACGCCGGACGGCGTGTCGTGGCTGAGCGCGACGCCGGTCGCCGGCACGCTCGACGCCGGCGCGTCGAAGGACCTGTGGGTGGCGATCAACGCGAGCGCGCTGGCGCCGGGCGACTACGCGGCCTTCCTCTGCGTGAGCACGAGCGATCCGCAGCATCCGCTGTTCGGCCTGCCGGTGTCGGCCACGGTCGCGCCGTCGGCCGACGACGGCCTGTTCTGCAGCGGCTTCGAGAGCGGCGAGGACGGCGCCTGCCGCCGCGGCAGCGTCGACGGCGACGTGGTGCGCAGCGGCCCGCTGAACTGGCCGGTGCCGGCCGACCTCGCCGGCCTGGCGATCGACGTCGTCAGCGGCGAGCACGGCCCGTGGCGCGCCGACTGGATCGCCGACGTCAACCTGTACTCGGCCGACGAGGACGCCGGTCCCTCGCTGCACGTGTACTGGTACGCCGACCTCGTCACCGAGGCCGCCGTCGGCGGCGTGATCGACGTGACGAACCAGGGCGGCGTGCACTATTCCGTCCTGCAGCGCGGCGCGACGGTCGGCCCGGACGGCACGATCTGGTACGCGCCGACCTCGACGCCGCTCGACAACTGGCTGCCCGGCGCGACCGGCTATCTCGGCGTCAAGTTCTACAACGAGCGCACCGCGCAGCTGAACTACGGCTACGTGCACCTGCAGGCCGGCAGCCAGGCCGGCTTTCCGGCCACGGTGCTCGATTACGCCTACGATCGCGCCGGCAACGCGATCACGATTCCGTAGCGGCACGCGCGTTGCCGGCGGAAAGCGACGGCCGTCCCCAGCCGCCGCGAACGCACGAGGCGCCGCCTGCGGGCGGCGCCTCCTTTCGCGCGGGCGCGGACCTTCAGAAGCGGCCGCTCTGGTAGTCGCGGATCGCCTCGACGATCTGCTCGGGCGTGTTCATCACGAACGGACCGTACTTCGCCACCGGCTCGCCGAGCGGCCGGCCGGCGACCAGGATCAGGCGCGCCGGCGCGTCGCCGGCCGCGACCAGCACGTCGTCGCCTTCGCGCGCGAGCAGCGCCAGCTCGCCGCGCGCGACCGGCGTCGCCGCGTCGGCCGGGCCGATGTGCACGTCGCCCGCGTAGACGTAGGCGAACGCGTTGTGCCCGGCGGCGACCGGCACCGCGAAGCGCGCGCCAGCGGCGAGCTCGACGTCCAGGTACAGCGGATCGGTGGCGACGCCGCTGACCGGGCCGGCCACCTCGCCGATGCGCCCGGCGAGCACGCGCACGCGCACGCCTTCGGCCGGCGCGATCTCGGGGATGCGCTCGGGCGCGATGTCCTGGTAGCGCGGCGCGGTCATCTTGTCCGCCGCCGGCAGGTTCACCCACAGCTGGAAGCCCCACATCAGGCCGTCCTCCTGCTCGGGCATCTCCGAATGCACGATGCCGCGGCCGGCGGTCATCCACTGCACGCTGCCCGGGGTCAGCAGGCCCGAGTTGCCCTGGTTGTCGCGGTGGCGCATGCGCCCGGCGAGCATGTAGGTGACCGTCTCGAAGCCGCGATGCGGGTGGCTGGGAAAGCCCGCGATGTAGTCGCCGGCCTGGTCCGAGCGGAACTCGTCGAGCATCAGGAACGGGTCGATCATGTCCAGGTCGCGCTGGCCGATCACGCGCGTCAGCTTGACGCCGGCGCCGTCCGAGGTCGGCTGGCCGCGGACCGTGCGCAGCACGCGCCGGCTGGAGGTGGCGGTCGCATTCATGGCGGTTCTCCGTCGAGGAATGCGCGCAACATGCGTGCGCCGGCCGCCTGCCGCAAGCCGGCGCCCCGGAACGCTTCGTGCGCGCCGGGAAACGATCGCCGGCCGTGCGCCGGCGCGGGGGCTAGTGCACCCAGCGTCCGCCGCGCCGGCGCGGCCGCTGCGCGGCGGCGACGTCGGGCGGTGCGTTGCGCTCCTCGTCGGTCAGCGGATGCTCGCGCCAGTACTCGGCGACGGCGGCGACCGCGGCCGGGATCTGCGCGATGCACTCGTCGTATTCCTGGTCGCTGAGCGGGGCGAATTCCGCGTCGCTCTCGAAGATGCCGTCGTCGATCGCCAGCGCGATGATCGGGCCGAGCAGCTCCATCAGCTGCGAGTCCTGGCCCAGGCGCGCCTCCCAGGCCGAGGCGCGCAGGTCGATGCCGCGCGAGAAGCCCTCGCACCAGCCGCGCGCGGTGAACATCGGCGGCGCGCCCTCCTCGCCGTCGAGCTCGCCGAGGATCGGCTCGTAGGCGCCGGTCTCGAGCTCCGGGGCGATCGCGTCGTTCAGGCGCGCCAGCAGCGTCAGCACGCGCTCGCCCTCGGCCGGGTTGCCGAACGGATCGTGCAGGATCTCCGGCAGCCATTCCTCCGGCTTGGCCGGCAGCGGGCCGACCGCGAGCGCGGTCAGGAAGCCGTGCACGCCGTCGAGCAGCAGGTCCTCGTCGCCCGCGTGCGCGCGCAGGAAGCGGTCGAGCTCCTCCAGTTCCGCATCGCTCGGCGAGGCCAGCCAGTCAGACGACATCGTCGAGCTCCAGCACCACGGGGGTATGGTCCGAGGCGCGCTCCCAGGTGCGCGGCTCGCGGTCGATGCTCGCCGCGCGGCAGCGCGGGCGCAGCGCTTCGGACGCCAGGATCAGGTCGATGCGCAGGCCGAGGTTGCGGCGGAACGCGGCCTGGCGGTAGTCCCACCAGCTGTAGTGGCCGGCGTTCTGGTCGAACAGGCGGAAGCTGTCGGCGAGGCCGAGGTCCATGAGCCGCCGCAGCGCGTCGCGCTCCGGCGTGGAGCACAGTACCTGCTCGCGCCAGGCCTCCGGATCGTGCACGTCGCGGTCGTCCGGCGCGATGTTGAAGTCGCCGAGCACGACCAGGTTCGGATGGCGGCGGATCTCCTCGGCCAGGAACGCGGTCACGCGCGCCAGCCATTCGAGCTTGTAGGCGTATTTCTCGCTGCCGACCGCCTGGCCGTTGACGACGTAGAGGTTCACGATGCGCACGCCGCCGACGGTCGCGCTCAGGATGCGCCGCTGCGGGTCCTCGTAGCCGTCGACGCCGTGCACGACGTCCTCGATCGGCGCGCGCGCGAGGATCGCCACGCCGTTGTAGGTCTTCTGCCCGGAGAACGCCGCGCGGTAGCCGGCCGCCTCGAGCGCGGCGACCGGGAACTTCGCGTCCTCGAGCTTGGTTTCCTGCAGCGCGAGCACGTCGGGACGCGCCGTGCCGCACCAGCGCTCGACGTGCGGCAGGCGCACGTTGAGCGAATTGACGTTCCAGCTCGCGATCTTCATGCCGCCAGTGTAGCGGACCCGGGGTGCGCCTCGTTACGCTCGCGTTCCGCCTCCGCGAGCTCCTGGCCATGTCTCCGATCGATCTGCGCAGCGACACCGTGACCCGTCCGACCGCCGCGATGCGCGCGGCGATGGCCGCGGCCGAGGTCGGCGACGACGTCTACGGCGAGGATCCGACCGTCGCGCGGCTCGAGCGGCGCCTGGCCGGCGATCTCGGCTTCGAGGCCGGCCTGTTCGTGCCGAGCGGCACGCAGAGCAACCTGTGCGCGCTGCTCGCGCACTGCGCGCGCGGCGACGAGTACCTCGTCGGCATGGAAGCGCACACGTACAAGTACGAAGGCGGCGGCGCCGCCGTGCTCGGCTCGATCCAGCCGCAGCCCATCGCGCAGGCCGCCGACGGCACGCTGCCTCTGGAGGCGCTGGAAAAGGCGCTCAAGCCGGACGATCCGCATTTCGCGCGCACGCGCCTCCTGGCATTGGAGAACACCTGGCACGGACGCGTGCTGCCGCAGGACTCCGTGGTCGCGGCGGCCGCCTGGGCGCGCTCGCGCGGGCTCGCGGTGCACCTGGACGGCGCGCGCCTGTTCAACGCCGCCGTCGCCAGCGGCCGGCCGGCGCGCGAGCTGGCCGCGCCGTTCGACAGCGTGTCGGTGTGCCTGTCCAAGGGCCTCGGCGCGCCGGTCGGCTCGGTGCTGCTCGGCAGCGCCGCGCTGATCGGCGCGGCGAAGCGCTGGCGCAAGATGCTCGGCGGCGGCATGCGCCAGTCGGGGATGCTCGCCGCGGCCGGCCTGCACGCGCTCGACCACCACGTCGAGCGCCTCGCCGAGGACCATGCGCGCGCGGCGCGCCTCGCCGAGGGCCTGCGCGGCGTCGCCGGCATCGCCGTCGCCGGCCAGCACACGAACATGGTCTTCATCGACGTCGAGGCGGCGCGGCTGCGCGCGCTCGCCGCGCACCTCGAGGCGCACGGCGTGCGCGCGAGCATCGGCTACCTGCCGACGGTGCGGCTGGTCACGCACCTGGACGTCGACGACGCGGCGATCGCGCGCGCGATCGAGGTGTTCCGCGCGTTCGCCTGAGGCGCGCCGCGCGCCGGCGGCTACGCCGCCAGGCCGTAGCTGCGCAGCAGCGCCTCCGGCTCGGGCTCGCGGCCGCGGAACTCGACGAAGCTCTCCAGCGCCGGGCGCGAGCCGCCGACGGCGAGGATGGCCTTGCGGTACGCCTCGCCGGTCGCGCGGTCGAACAGGCCGGCCTGCTCGAAGCGGTCGAACGCGTCGGCCGACAGCACCTCGGCCCACAGGTAGCTGTAGTAGCCGGCCGCGTAGCCGCCGGCGAAGACGTGCGTGAACGCGTGCGGGAAGCGCTGCCACGCCGGCGGCTTCATCGCCGCGACCTCGTCGCGCACCTCGTCGAGGATCTCCAGCGCGCGCGCGCCGCGCGCCGGGTCGTATTCGCGGTGGATGCGGAAGTCGAACAGGCCGAACTCGAGCTGGCGCACGAGGAACAGGCCGGCGTGGAAATGCCGCGCGGCCTGCATGCGCGCGAACAGGTCGTCCGGCAGCCGCTCGCCGGTGCGCCAGTGGCGCGCGAACAGGTCCAGGGCCTCGCGCTGCCAGCCGAAGTTCTCCATGAACTGGCTGGGCAGCTCCACCGCGTCCCATTCCACGCCGTTGATGCCGGCGACGCCGGGATAGTCGACCTCGGTCAGCAGGTGGTGCAGGCCGTGGCCGAACTCGTGGAACAGCGTGAGCACGTCGTCGTGCGTGAGCAGGGAGGGCCGCGCTTCCTCGTCCGCCGACCCCGCGACGGGCGGGGCGAAGTTGCAGGTCAGGAACGCCACCGGCAGCTGCGTGCCGTCCTTGCGCCGGAAGCGGTTGATGCAGGTGTCCATCCAGGCGCCGCCGCGCTTGCCGCTGCGCGCGTAGAGATCGAAATACGCGCCGGCGAACGTGCGGCCGTCGGCGTCGACGAGATCGTAGTAGCGCACGTCGCGGTGCCAGACGTCGACGTCCTCGCGCCGGCGCAGGGTCACGCCGAACAGGCGCTGGGTGATCGCGAACAGGCCGTCGATGACCGCGTCGAGCGCGAAGTACGGCTTGAGCTCCTCCTCGTTGAGCGCGTAGCGGCGCTCGCGCAGCTTCTCCGCCGCGTAGGCCACGTCCCAGGCGGCGAGGTCGGCGATGCCGAGCGCGTCGGCGGCGAACGCGCGCAGCTCGGCGAGCTCGCGCTCGGCGACCGGCCTGGCGCGCGCGGCGAGATCGCGCAGGAACGCGAACACCGCATCCGGCGACGGCGCCATCTTCGTCGCCAGCGACTCCTCGGCGGCGTCGCGGAAGCCGAGCAGCTGCGCGGCCTCGTGGCGCAGCGCGAGAATCTTCTCGATGCGCGCGGAATTGTCGAACTGACCGGCGTTCGGCCCCTGGTCCGAGGCGCGCGTCTGGTACGCGCGGTAGACGCGCTCGCGCAGCGCGCGGTCGTCGGCGTAGGTCAGCACGGCCTGCACGCTCGGCTGCTTGAGCGTGACCAGCCAGCCGTCGAGCTGCTTGTCCTTGGCGTAGGCGCGCAGCACCGCGCGGCCGGACTCGGGGATGCCGGCCAGCTGCGCCGCGTCGACGACGTGCTCGCTCCAGGCGTCGGTGGCGTCGAGCACGGCCTCCTCGAACTCGGTGCCGAGCCGGGCCAGCTCGTTGGCGATCTCGCGGAAGCGCGAGCGCGCCGGCTCCTCGAGCGCGACGCCGGACAGGCGGAAGTCGCGCAGCTCGTGCTCGAGCAGCGCGCGCGCGGCGCGCGGCAGCGCCGCGGCGTCGGCGCGCTCGGCCACGGCCTTGATCGCGGCGTAGAGCGCGCGGTTCTGGCCGAGCTCGCTGGCGTGCTCGACGATCTTCTCCTGCGCCGCGGCGTAGGCCTTGCGCAGCGCCTCGGAGTCGGCGACGCCGTGCAGGTGCGAGACCGGCGCCCAGACGCGGTTCAGGCGGTCCTCGAATTCCTCGCCGGGCAGCACGACGTGGTCGAAATCGCGCGGTGCGTCGCCGGCGAGCAGCGCTTCGATGCCGGCGCGGTAGTCGGCCAGCACCGCGTCGACCGCGGGCTCGACGTGTTCGGGGCGGATCGCGGAGAAGCGCGGCAGGCCGGCGGCTTCGAGCAGGGGATTGTCGTGGGTCATCGCGGGTCGGATCGTTCGGGTCGGCCGCACAAGCTGGTGCGCCGGCGGGAGGAAATCAAGCGGAATTGCGCACCAAGCGGCGAACCGCCGGGTGGCGGGAATGCTAACCTCGGGCCGTCTTCCAGGGGGACGCAGATGACGATCAGGACCTATCGCAACATGGCGCCACGGATCGGGACGGGCGCCTACGTCGATCCCGCCGCGCAGGTGATCGGCAACGTGGAAATCGGCGAGGACGCCTCGCTCTGGCCCTGCGCGGTCGTGCGCGGCGACGTGCACTTCGTGAAGATCGGCGCGCGCACGAACATCCAGGACGGCGCGGTCCTGCACGTGACGCACGACGGCGACTACACGCTCGGCGGCTTTCCGCTGCACGTCGGCGCGGACGTGACGGTCGGCCACGGCGCGGTCCTGCACGCCTGCACGGTCATGGACGCGTGCCTGATCGGCATGCACGCGACCGTGCTCGACGGCGTGCTGGTCAAGAAGCACAGCATGATCGGCGCCGGCGCGGTGGTCACGCCGGGCAAGGTCGTCGGCGAGGGCGAGCTGTGGCTCGGCAATCCGGCGCGCTTCGTGCGCATGCTGTCGGGCGAGGAGATCGAGCGGCTGTACTACTCCGCGCGCCACTACGTGAAGCTCAAGAACCACTACCTCGCCGCGGCGGTCGCCGAGTCCGCCTGACGCCGGCGTCAGGCGGCGCGCGCGGCGCCCGCAGCTCGTCCTGCACGGCCAGCACGCGCTCGGCGACCAGCCGTCGCAGCCACTCGGCGAGCGCGCGCAGCCCGCGCGCGGCGCCGAGCCGCTGCGTGTACAGCAGCCGGATCGGCAGCGAGGGCGGCGCGTGCTGCGCCAGCACCTCGACCAGCTCGCCGCGGCCGATCGCGTCGGCGACGTCGTAGGCCGGGATCTGGATCAGGCCGAGCCCGGCCTTGCAGCAGGCGATGTAGGCCTCGGCGTTGTTCACGGTCACGCGGCCGCGCAGCGCCAGCGTGATCGCGGCCTCGCCCTCGCCGTACTGCCAGGCCTCGCTGCGGTCGCGCGCGAGCGGCGCGAAATGCACGATGCGGTGGCGGCGCAGGTCGTCGGGCTGGCGCGGCACGCCGTGCCGGGCGAGATAGGCCGGGCTCGCGCAGGTGACCTGGCGCATCCGGCCGAGCGGCTGGGCGATCAGGCGGCCGTCGTCGGCGCCGCCGCCGACGCGCAGCACGCAGTCGACGCCTTCCTCGACCAGGTCGACGATGCGGTCGCTGCTGGTCAGCTCCAGGTCCAGCGCCGGATGGCGCTCGAGGAACGCCGGCAGCGCCGGCGCGACGATCAGGCGGCCGATGCGCGCCGGCACCTCCAGGCGCAGCCGTCCCGAGGGCGTGGCGCCGCTGAACAGGCCGGCCGTCTCGGCCGCCTCGGCCAGCAGGCGCACGCCGCGCTCGTAGAGCAGCTCCCCGTCCGGCGTCAGGCGCACGCGGCGCGTCGTGCGCTGGAACAGCCGCGTGCCCAGGTGCGCCTCGAGCTGCTGCACGGCGGTGGTCACCGACGAGGCCGCCGTTTGCAAACTTTCACCGGCGCGCGCGAAGCCGCCGGTCTCGGCGACGCGGACGAAAATCTGAAGCGCACGAAGGAGATCCATGCGATCGCCGGCGGATTATTCGGGTTATCCGAAAGAATAGCGCGGATTTCGCCGGTTTATTCATCGCCTTCGCGCTCGCGACACTCCTTGCGAACGCCGCGACGCGGCCGTCAAAAAAGGAGCATTCGTCCATGGCCAAGCACGACCTCAAGGGCAAGACCGCCGTGATCGCCGGCGGCGGCAAGAACCTCGGCGCGCTGATCGCGCACCAGTTCGTCGACGCCGGCGCGCGCGGCATCGCCGTGCACTACAACAGCGACGCCTCGCGCGCCGACGCCGAGCGCACCGCCGCCGAGCTCAGGACCAAGGGCGCCGACGCGTTCACGTTCCAGGGCGATCTTTCCGTGGTCGCCAACGACGTCAGGCTGTTCGACGAGGCCGTGCGCCGCTTCGGCCAGGTCGACGTCGCGATCAACACGGCCGGCGTCGTCATCAAGAAGCCGATCCTCGAAGTGACCGAGGAGGACTACGAGCGCAGCTTCGCGGCGAACTCGAAGGCGGCGTTCTTCTTCATCCAGCAGGCCGGCCGCACGCTGGCCGACAACGGCAGCATCGTCACGATCGTGAGCTCGCTGCTCGCCGCGTACACGCCGTTCTACGCCGTCTACCCGGGCAGCAAGGCACCGGTGGAGCACTACACGCGCGCGGCGTCGAAGGAGTTCGGCGAGCGCGGCATCTCCGTCAACGCGATCGGCCCGGGCCCGATGGACACGCCGTTCTTCTACGGCCAGGAAACCCCGGACTCGGTGGCCTACCACAGCGGCGCGGCGGCGCTCAGCCGGTTCTCGAAGAAGGGCCTGACCGACATCGAGGACATCGCGCCGATCGTGAAATTCCTCGTCACCGACGGCTGGTGGATCACCGGCCAGACGATCTTCGCGAACGGCGGCTACACGACGCGCTGAACGCGCAGCGGCGATCCGCCCGCACGCGGGCGATCCCGCCCGCCCGACGGAGTGGCGACATGAACGCTTTCCAGGCCCGTTTCGACCGGCAGAAGGATTTCTTCCACAGCGACGCGACCAAGCCGATCGAGTGGCGGCGCGACCAGCTCGAGCGCATGAAGCGCCTGCTGCTCGACAACCAGGACGCGTTCTGCGCCGCGCTGCACCAGGACTTCGGCAAGCCGCCGTTCGAGCAGCGCTTCGAGATCAGCGTGCCGCTCGGCGTGATCGAGAACTACCTCGCCAACCTGGCGGCGTACATGGCGCCCGAACCGGTGGCGATTCCCGCGGGCCTGGAAGCGCTCGGCAACCGCGGCGTGATCTACCGCGAGCCCTACGGGGTCACGCTGGTGATCGGGCCGTTCAACGCGCCGATCCTGCTGCTGCTCGATCCGGCCGTCGCCGCGTTGGCCGCCGGCAACACCGTGATCCTGAAGCCGGCGAACACCACGCCCGCGACCGCGGCGCTGTTCGCCAAGCTCGTCCCGCAGTACTTCGCGCCCGAATGCGTGGACGTCGTGACCGGCGGCCGCGAGGAAATCGGCGCGCTGCTCGAGCTGCCGTTCGACTTCATCTTCTTCACCGGCTCCAGCGCCGTCGGCAAGGTGGTGATGAAGGCGGCCGCCGAGCACCTGACGCCGGTGCTGCTCGAGCTCGGCGGCCAGAATCCCACCGTCGTCGACGAGACGGCGAACCTCGACCTCGCCGCCGACCGCATCGCGTGGGGGCACAACGCGATCTCCGGCCAGTGGTGCATCGCGCCGGGCTACGTGTGCGTGCACGAAAGCGTGGCCGCGCGGTTCCTGGAGAAGCTCGCGGCCTCGATCCGCCGCATGTACGGCGAGGATCCCCGGCAGAGCCCGGATTTCGCCCGCATGATCAGCGAACGCGACACCGAGCGCGTCGCGTCCTACATCCTGCCGGAGAAGGTCGTGGTCGGCGGCCGCGTCGACGTGGAGGCGCGCTACGTCGAGCCGACCGTGCTGTTCCCCTCGTCCTGGGACGACCCGGCGCTGCAGCAGGAGGTGTTCGGGCCCGTGCTGCCGGTGATGAGCTATCGCGATCTGAAGGAGGACGTCTGCGACGTGATCAAGCGCAGGAACAAGCCGCTGGCCGCGTACATCTTCAGCAAGAACCCGGCGGCGATCGACCTGTTCCTGCGCAGCGTTTCGTTCGGCGGAGGCTGCGTCAACCAGACCAACCTGCATTGCTGGATCGACAGCCTGCCGTTCGGCGGCGTCGGCTACTCGGGCATGGGCAAGTACTACGGCAAGGCCGGCTTCGACGCGCTCAGCAACCGCAAGGCGATGCTGATCGGCTCGGACGCCGAGATCGACGTATTTCCGCCGTATGCCGGCAAGGACATCGAAAGGACCCTCGGCTTGTTCGCCTGACAACCTGCACGGAGAAAGGCCAATGTCGCACGCTCCCCTTCCCGCACCGATCGACCGCATCGTCGCCGCCGTGAACCGCGGCGACGATGCCGCCTTCCTCGACGCGTTCGCCGCCGACGGCGTCGTCGACGACTGGGGTTCGCTCTACGGCGGCCATGCCGCGATCGAGGCCTGGCTGCAGCGCGAGGTGACCGGGGTGAGGCAGACCTGGAAGGTCACGCGCGTGGAAGGCGCGGGCGACCGCATCAGCGTCCTGGCCGAGGTCGGCGGCGGCGGCTTCAACGGCCCCAGCCGCTTCGGCTTCGTGCTGGCCGGCGGCCTGGTGAAGGAGATGAAGATCACCGGCGAGTAGCGGCGCGGCCGCACGGCGCGCGCCGCCACGCTGCGTCCGGACGATCATGCGCCCGGACGCTCCGCGCGTCAGAAGTCGAAACCGTCGGCGAAGACCCCGTCGCGCAGCAGGCGCGTCACCGTGTGGTCGGAGTCCGGCACCGGCCAGTTCCAGCCCCACAGGCGGAAGCCGGCGACGAGGACGCGGTCGTGCGCGTCGACCAGCAGCGAGTTCGGCCGTCCGCCCGGCGAGCTCTCCGCCGGATAGCTGATCGACACGGTCGCGGTCGGGCCGTTGCCCGACGCGTCGAACTGCGCGATCGACTGCAGCATGTCCGACGTGTACGGATTCGGCAGCAGGCCGTTGGAGGCCATCGACACGACCAGGTCGCCGTTCGCGCGCACGGCCATGTCCAGCGTCTCGGTGTTGAGGCCGACGTTGATGCGAGCGACGCCGTCGACGCCGAAGCCCGGCGTCGGGCTTCCGTCCGGCTCCAGCGAGGCGAGCAGCACGTCGGTGAGCGTGTTCCAGAACTCGTCGTCGTGGTTGGCGTCGCCGGCGAGGAGGATGCGGCCGTCGTCGCGCACGTGCATCGCGCGCACCGCGAGATGGTCGAAGTGCACGCCGGTCTGGAACGAGAAGAAGCGGTAGCCGCCGTCGCCGAACGCCGGATCGAGCGCGCCGGTGGCCGGGTCGAACGCCAGCACGAAGCCGTCGCTGCCCTGGTTGTCGTTGTTCTGCGCCGAGCCGCCGACGAGCACCTTGCCGTCGGCGGCGAACGCGGCGGCGTAGGCGAAGTCGTAGCCGTCCGGATACAGCTCCGGATCGAACACCACGGTGCCCGGCAGCGGGCCGCTGCCGTCGCCGAAGCTCTCGTCGAGCGCGCCGGTCGCGGCGTCGAGCTTGGCGATCGCGATCGCGCTGGAATGGCCCAGGCCGCCGCCCGGATCGGTGTTGCCGATCGCGTACAGCTTGCCGTCGCGATGCAGGATGCGCATCGCCTCGCTGCTGAGGCCCGGATCGTTCACGGCGATCGTGACCGTCCCGTTCTCGCCGAAGCCGGTGCAAGGCGCGCCGTCGGTCTGCACGCAGGCGACGGCCACGACGCCCGGCCCCGAGGACGTGAGCAGGTGCATGCCGGCGGCGTAGAAGCGTCCGTCGACGAGGATCACGTCGCGGACGTAGCTGACGTCGGTCGGCACCAGCATGTGCCCGCCGAGGCCGTAGGAGGCGTCGAGCCGGCCGTCGGCGTCGAGCTTGGCGATCGCGAACCGGTCGGCGGCCACCTCGGTGCGGTGGAAGCCGAGCAGCCACGAGCCGCCGTCGTCCGCCGGCAGCAGGCGCACCGCCTCGTCCTGGGTGCCTTCGTCGTCGTCGTAGTCGATCACGGTGTAGCCGCCGTCGCCGAAGCGGGCGTCGACCGTGAGATCGGTGCCGATCGACACGCCGACGACGCCCTGCGGCGTGACGGGGAGCGCGGCGCAGAATGCCGCCGGAGAGGCGATGAGCGCGAGGAGCGACCCCATCGCTGTGGAAAGCTTGCGCATGAAAACCTCGGTCGTGACGTGGCTGCACGCAGGCGAGCCGTCCCTTCGGCCCGTGCAGCGGATTGGAGTCCAGGGGGCAGCGCCTCCGCTCCGCGCGGCGCCGCGAGCCGGATACGGTAGCAGCCCGCGCCGTCCAGGCCTTGCCGCACTGCGGCGAAACGCGCGGGCGCGGCGCGCAAACGCGGGAATCGAACGACGGGCCGGGCGCTGCTCAGCGCGGGCGGGTCGCGTCCTCGAGCTGCGCGAGCATGGCCAGCGCCTCGGCACGGCTCGCGCCGCACATCGACGGCGACGGGCGCAGCGAGCGGCAGACGGCCGGGCGTTCCGGCCGGCCGAAGAGCGCGCAGCGCAGGTCCGGCAACAGCTGCACGCACGGCACGCCGGCCGGCTTGCCCTGCGGCATGCCCGGGATCGGCGAGGAGATCGACGGCGCGATGCAGCAGGCGGCGCAGCCGGCGCGGCAGTCCACGTCAGGCTCCGTGCGCGCGCAGTGCGGCATGGACCGGAGCGGTCTCGGGCCGGCGGCCGTGCCAGAGCGCGAACGATTCGGCGGCCTGCTCGACGAGCATGCCGAGGCCGTCGACGACGCGCGCGGCGCCGGCGCCGCACGCGGCGGCGAGGAACGGCTGCGCGGCGGCGCCGTACGACAGGTCGTAGGCGAGCGCGCCGGGCGCGAACAGCGAACGCGGCAGGTCGAAGCCGGCGCCGGCGTGGCCGGCGGCGGTCGCGTTGGCGACGAGGTCGAACGCGCCGATGCGGTCCAGCTCGGCCCAGGCGGTCGCGCGCGCCGCGGAAAGCCGCGCGGCGAGCGCCTCGGCGCGTTCGCGCGTGCGGTTGGCGACGACGAGCTCGCGCACGCCCGCGTCCGCCAGCGCGAACGCGGCCGCGCGCGCGGCGCCGCCGGCGCCGAGCAGCAGCACGCGCCGGCCCGCGGGATCGAACGCGTGCCGCATGCGCAGGTCGCCGAGCAGGCCGGCGCCGTCGGTGCTGTCGCCGTGCCAGCGCGTGCCGTCGCGGACCAGCGTGTTCACGCTGCCGCAGCGGCGCGCGCGGTCGCTCGACGAGGCGCACAGCGCGGCCGCGTCTTCCTTCAGCGGCAGCGTCACGTTCGCGCCGCGGCCGCCGTCCTGCGCGAATGCCTCGAGCGCCTGCGCGAACGTCTCCCGTCCGCTCTCGATCGCGCGGTAGTCGACGGCGATGCCGAGCTGCTCGCCGAACGCCGCATGGATGCGCGGCGACAGCGAGTGCGCGATCGGCTGGCCGAAGACGGCGTAGCGAGGCATGGCGTGGGGTTTTCCGTGGGCGCGAAGAGCGGGAGGCCGAAACACGAAGCAGCCGATCACAGGCAGAGCAGAAACCTCGATCTCCTTTCGTGTTCCTCGCGTCCTTCGTGTTTCAGGCTTTGCCTTCGGGGGGCGCATCGAAAGCGAAAAGCTAAAAGCTTGAACCACGAAGGACACGAAGGAAAATCAGAGCGTAGCTTGTCCGCGTGGTCGGCGCGATCCGTGTTTCGATCGTCGCCGCACGCGCTTCATTCGCGCAGCCAGCGCGCGACGTCGAGCGCGAAATACGTCAGCACCGCGTCGGCGCCGGCGCGGCGGATGCCGGTCAGCGCCTCGGTCACGCAGGCGCGCTCGTCGAGCCAGCCGTTGCGGAACGCCGCCTTCAGCATCGCGTACTCGCCGCTGACCTGGTAGGCCAGCGTCGGCACGCCGAAGCGCTCCTTCACGCGGCGCACGATGTCCAGGTACGGCATCGCCGGCTTGACCATGACCATGTCCGCGCCTTCCTCGAGGTCGAGCGCGACCTCGCGCAGCGCCTCGTCGGCGTTGGCCGGGTCCATCTGGTAGGTGTGCTTGCTGCCCTTGCCGAGGTTGCCGGCCGAGCCGAGCGCGTCGCGGAACGGGCCGTAGAACGCCGAGGCGTACTTCGCCGAGTAGGCGAGGATGCGCGCGTGCACGTGGCCGTCGTGCTCGAATGCCGCACGGATCGCGCCGATGCGGCCGTCCATCATGTCCGAGGGCGCGACGACGTCCGCGCCGGCCTCGGCGTGCGACAGGGCCTGGCGCACCAAGGCCTCGACCGTGAGGTCGTTGACGACGTAGCCCGATTCGTCGATCAGCCCGTCCTGGCCGTGCGTCGTGAACGGATCGAGCGCGACGTCGGTGATCACGCCGAGCTCGGGGAACGCCTTCTTGAGCGCGCGCACCGTGCGCTGCACCAGGCCGCCCGGGTTCCACGCCTCGCGCGCGTCGAGCGACTTGGCCTCGGCCGGCGTCACCGGGAACAGCGCCAGCGCCGGGATGCCGAGCTGGTGCGCCTCCTCGGCGACGCGCAGCAGCTCGTCGATCGACAGGCGGTCGACGCCGGGCATCGACGGCACCGCCTCGCGCGGCGTCGCGCCGTCGTGCACGAATACCGGCAGGATCAGGTCGGCGGCGTTGAGGTCGGTTTCGCGCATCAGCGCGCGCGAGAACGCGTCGCGGCGCATGCGGCGCAGGCGGGTGTGCGGAAAGCTCATCGGCAGGACCGGCTGACGGGAAGCCGCCAGTTTACCCCCGGCCCCGGCGGACGCCGCGCACGGACACGCGGCGTATCGTCGCTGGCGGCAGGGAAGAAGGGCCCGCGCGGACTCCGGGCCGGCGGGCGCCGAGGATTTCGCCGCCGGCCACGCGAAAATCACGGAATTTGTGATCCGTTAAGCATTCGTTATTATCCACAGGCGTATGCTGTCGACGTTGTCTCAAGTGGTTTCTGCAAGCGGCTGTCAGGAAGAAGAAAATGCTGCCCCTCATCACCGCGCTCGGAGTGGGCGCGCTGCTGCTCCTGATCATGGCTTCGGTCCGCTACGTGCCGTCCGGGCACGTCTACAGCCTGCGCCGCATGGACGGCCACGTCCGCCTCGTCGGGTCGGGCACGCACCTGGTGGTGCCGCTGGTCGAGCGCGTCGCGCACAAGATCAGCCTCGCCGGCGCCGCGGTCCCGGTCGAAGGCTTCGCGATCGACGGCCGCGCGCAGCGCGCCGTGGTCTATTTCCAGGTGCTCGATCCGCAGCGGGCCGACTTCGTCATCGAGGACGTCGAGAACCTGCTGCGCACGACCACGCGCCGCCTGGCCGCCTCGGCCGAACTGCCGCAGGACGCGTCGGCGCGCGGCCAGTGGCTCAAGCACGGCCTGAACGCGGAGCTGCGCGACAGCAGCGGCCTGCTGATCGCGCGCGTCGACCTCGCCGCCGCCGACTGACCCGCGGCGGCGGCCGCGGATGGATTTCCGCGCCGCGGGCGCCGATACTTCGCGCCCCTTGACGCCGCGACCGCCGATGTCCGACCGCGATCCGCTGCGGCAGCGCCTGTGCGCGGGTCTGGCCGCCCTTTCCCTCGATCTGCCCGAAACGGCCGTCGCGCGCCTGCTCGCGTACCTCGGGCTGCTGCAGCGCTGGAACGCGGCCTACAATCTCAGCGCGGTGCGCGACCCGGCCGAGATGGTCACGCGCCACCTGCTCGATTCGCTGGCGGTGGCGCCGTACGTGCGCGGCGCCACGCTGGCCGATCTCGGCTCGGGCGCCGGCCTGCCCGGCCTGCCGCTGGCGATCGCGGCGCCGCAGCGGCAGGTCGCCCTGGTCGATTCCAACGGCAAGAAGGCGCGCTTCCTGCGTGCGGCCGTGCGCGAGCTCGGCCTGGGCAACGTGCGCGTGCTGGAAAGCCGCGTCGAGGCGGTGGACGGCGCGTTCGACTGCATCACCGCGCGCGCGTTCACCACGCTGGCCGACATGCTGGCCCAGGGCGGCGGCCTGCTCGCGCCGGACGGCGTCTGGCTGGCGCTCAAGGGCCGCTTCCCGCACGATGAGCTCGACGCGCTGCCGCCGGGCTTCCGCGTCGAAGCGGTGGTGCCGCTGGCGGTGCCGGGCTTGGACGCGGAGCGGCACGTCGTGGTAGTCAAGCGGCATGCAAATGACTGAACATCCTGCGCACCCGGCGTCCGCCGGGGCCGGCCCGGCGCGCACGGCGCGCCGCCGGGAGCGCGCGCGGCGCAACGGAATCGGACGGAAAGCGGCGACATCATGACGCGCATCATCGCGATCGCGAACCAGAAAGGCGGGGTCGGCAAGACCACGACCGCGGTCAATCTCGCCGCGGCGATGGCCGAGTCGCGCCACAAGGTGCTGCTGATCGACTTCGATCCGCAGGGCAACGCCACCACGGCCTCCGGCGTGGACAAGCAGGCGGCCAAGCCGAACGGCTGCGAGGTGCTGCTCGGCGAGGCCGAGATCGAGCGCGCCATCGTGGCCACCGAGGCCGGCTTCGACCTGCTGCCGGGCAACGGCGACCTGACCGCGGCCGAGCTCAAGCTGATGGACGCGCTGGCGCGCGAGTCGCGCCTGAAGGAGCAGATCGCCAAGCTCGGCGACCGCTACCAGACGATCCTGATCGACTGCCCGCCGACGCTGCACCTGCTCACGATCAACGCGCTGACCGCGGCGCACGGCGTGCTGATCCCGGTGCAGTGCGAGTACTTCGCGCTGGAAGGGCTGTCGAGCCTGCTCGACACGATCAAGGCCGTGCGCCTGCGCCTGAACCCGCAGCTCGAGGTCGAAGGCCTGCTGCGCACGATGTACGACATGCGCAACAACCTCGGCAACGAGGTGTCGCTGCAGCTCACCAAGCATTTCGGCGACAAGGTGCTGCGCTCGATCATCCCGCGCAACATCCGTCTCGCCGAGGCGCCCAGCCACGGCAAGCCGATCAACCTCTACGACCGCGAGTCGCGCGGCGCCGCCGCCTACCTGGGCCTGGCCGGCGAGATGCTGCGCCGCGAGCGCGGCCCCGGCGCCGCGGCGCCCGTGAACTAGGAAGACCGACGCAATGGCAGCCAAGAAACGCGGACTCGGACTCGGACGCGGCCTCGACGCGCTGCTCGGCGGCGCCGAGGCGGACGCGGCCACGCCGGCCGGCGACAACGAAGGCGAGCTGCGCACGCTCGAGGTGACCGCGATCCAGCCGGGCAAGTACCAGCCGCGGCACACGATCGACCCGGAGCATCTCGAGGAGCTGGCCGCCTCGATCAAGGCGCAGGGCCTGATCCAGCCGGTCGTCGTGCGCGCGATCGCGCCGGACCGCTACGAGCTGATCGCCGGCGAGCGCCGCTGGCGCGCCGCGCAGAAGGCCGGCCTCGCGCAGATCCCGGCGCTGGTCAAGACCGTGCCGGACCAGGCCGTCGTGGCGATGGCGCTGATCGAGAACATCCAGCGCGAGGACCTCTCGCCGCTGGAGGAGGCGCTGGCGCTGGCGCGCCTGATCGACGAGTTCGGCCTGACGCACCAGCAGGCCGCCGACGCCGTCGGCCGCTCGCGCGCGGCGGTGTCGAACCTGCTGCGCCTGCTCGAGCTGCCCGAACCGATCAAGCGCCTGCTCGACGAGCGCAAGCTGGACATGGGCCACGCGCGCGCGCTGGCGGCGGTCCAGGAGAAGCAGGCCGTCGCGCTGGCCCAGCAGGCGGTCGACAACGGCTGGTCGGTGCGCGAGCTCGAGGACGCCGTGCGCCGGCTCGACGTGGTCGCGACGCTGGCCGCCGGCAAGGCCAAGGCGGCTGCGCCGCGCGATCCGAACATCGCCGCGCTGGAGCGCGAGCTGGCCGAAAAGCTCGCCACGCGCGTGCGCCTGGCGCATGCGCGCAACGGCCGCGGCAAGGTGGTCATCCACTACCACAGCCTCGACGAGCTGGACGGCATCCTCGAGCGCATCCGCTGAGCGCGCGGCCGGCGCCGCAACCTTCCGGCGCCCTACGGGTACCCACCGGGACCTCAACCCGGGGAGCCCGCCATGTACCGCACCGCCCTCGTCGCCGCGGCCCTGTCCGCCGCGTCCTCCGCCTTCGCCGCCGACCACGTCGTCACCGCGCGCAGCGGCCCGTTCCGCTTCGATCCGCCGGAGCTCACCATCGACGCCGGCGATACCGTCACCTTCGTCAACGGCGGCGGTTTCCACAACGTCGTGTCGGATTCCGGCGCGGTCACCGCGTTCCGCTGCGCCGAGGGCTGCGACGGCGCCGGCGGCAACGGCGACGCGAGCAGCAGCGCGTGGTCGGCCACGGTCGCGTTTCCGACCGCCGGCACCGCCCCGTACCACTGCGAGATCCACGGCTCCGACGGCGGCGGCGGCATGGCCGGCACGATCATCGTGCGCCCGGCCGGCGGCGCGCCGGTGATCGAGGTGGCGCCGACGTCGCTGGCCGCCGCGGCCGAGGCCGGCGCCGCGGCCCAGACCGCGTTCACGATCGGCAATTCCGGCACCGCCACGCTCACCTGGACGGCCGACACGGCCGCGGCCGACTGCGCCATGCCCGCCGTGGTGCCGTGGATCGCGCTCGTCCCGGGCGACGGCACGGTGACCGCCGGCGCCCCGCCGGTGAGCGTGGACGTGATGCTCGACGCGGCGGCGCTTTCGCCCGGCCTCTACCAGGCCAGCATCTGCGTCCACAGCAACGACGCGGCGCACGACCCGTTGACGTTGCCGGTCGTTTTCACGGTCAATACGCCCGACCTGATCTTCCAAGACGGCTTCGATGGCTGACGCTCCCGCATGACGGACGCTGCAAGCCAGGACGGCACTTCCCGGTCTGTTGTCGCGGCGGGCACGCGCCGCCAGCAGTTCGAGGCGCTCGTGCGCGCGCATTCGGGCGAGCTGTACCGCTACGCCTACTGGCTCTGCGGCCAGGAGGCGCTGGCGCAGGACCTGGTCCAGGAGACCTTCATGCGCGCCTGGCGCTCGTTCGACGCGCTGCGCGACGGCGTCGCCGCGAAGGCCTGGCTGGCGACGATCCTGCGCCGCGAGCACGCACGCCTGTACGAACGCAAGCCGATGCCGACCACCGATATCGCCGATCTCGACCTCAGCGACAGCGCGCCCGGCCCGGAGCACCGCGGCGAGGACGCGGTGCTGCGCGCGGCGATCGCCGCGCTCGAGCCGAAATACCGCGAGCCGCTGGTGCTGCAGGTGATCGGCGGGTTCAGCTGCGCGGAGATCGCCGCCCAGCTCGGCATCAGCGAAGCGGCCGTGATGACCCAGGTGTTCCGCGCGCGCCAGAAGCTCAAGGCGCTGCTCGACGGCGGACGGGAGGTGGAGCTGCATGGACTGCCTTGAGTTCCGCCGGCGGCTCGGCAGCGAACCGCGCGCGCTGGACCGCGAGGCGCGCGAGCACGCGGCGGCCTGCCCGGCCTGCGCCGACGCGCTGGCGCGCGCCGACGCGTTCGAGGCGCGCCTGCGCCACGTGCTCGCGGTACCGGTGCCGGCCGGACTCGCCGAGCGCATCCTCGACCTGCAGTACGCCGCGCCGGCGGCGGCCGCGTCGCCGCGGCGTCGGCGCATCGCCTATGCGCTGGCCGCGGCCGCGGTCCTCGCGCTCGCCCTCGGCGTGCAGCACGTCCGCCGCTCGGCGGCGCCGGCGCTCGGCGACCTGGTCGTCGAGCACGTCAACGGACCGGAGCGCGCCGCGCTGGCGCTGCGCGCGCCGGTGCCGGCCGCGGCCGTGCGGCGCGCGTTCGCCGACCGCGGCGTGGAGCTGCACGCGGTGCCGGCCGAGGTCAGCTACGTGCGCGAATGCCCGGTCGGCCGCTACCGCTCGGTGCACATGGTCATGCCCGAGGGCGGGCGCCCGGTCAGCGTACTCTACGTCGTCGACCATCGCGTCGGCGCGATCCGCGACTTCCGCCGCGACGCGATGAGCGGGCGCGAGGTGCCGCTCGCCCGGGGCACGCTGGTGCTCGCCGCGCCGCAGCCGGACCGCTTCGACGCGATCGAGCAGGCCTGGCGCGAGGCGATCGAAGGCCCGCCGCGCGTGGCCGCCGCCGGGCGCTGACGCGCCGGCGCGCGCGATCGGCGATAATGCGCCTCTTACGCGCAAGGTCCCGCGAGCTCATGCCCGAACTCTCCGTCGTCGTGCCCGTGTTCAACGAGCAGGGCAACATCCCGCCGCTGCTCGCCGAAATCGCCGCGGCGCTGCGCGGGCGCGTCGATTTCGAGATCGTCTACGTCGACGACGCCAGCCGGGACGAATCGCTCGAGCGCCTGACCGAGGCCCGGGCCGCCTACCCCGAGCTGCGCGTGCTGCGCCACGCGGCGCAGAGCGGTCAGAGCACGGCGATCCGCACCGGCGTCAAGGCCGCGCGCGGCGCCTGGATCGCCACGCTCGACGGCGACGGCCAGAACGACCCGGCCGACATCCCCAGGCTGCTCGCGATGCGCGACGCCTCGCCGCCGCAGATCAAGCTGTTCGCCGGCTGGCGCGTCGAGCGCAAGGACAGCGGCAGCAAGCGCTGGGCGTCGAAATGGGCCAATGCGATCCGCTCGCGCCTCCTGCGCGACGACACGCCGGACACCGGCTGTGGCATCAAGCTGTTCGAGCGCGAGGCGTTCCTGGACCTGCCCTACTTCGACCACATGCACCGCTACCTGCCTGCGCTGATGCAGCGCGCCGGCTGGCAGGTCAAGAGCGTGCCGGTCAACCATCGTCCGCGCGGCACCGGCACGTCGAAATACAACAACCTGAACCGCGCGCTCGTCGGCATCGCCGACCTGCGCGGCGTCGCCTGGCTGATCCGCCGCTCGCGGCGCACCGCGGTCGAGGAGCTCTAGGCGGCCGGCCCGGCCGGCTTGCCACAAGCGCCTGATTCGGCTATAAAGCGCGGCTCCCTGCGCCGTCCATCGCCCGTCCACGGGCACGCGGAACTCCGGCATGCGGTCCGCCCGCGTCGTTCGGCCAGGCTTCCAGCACCGCATGGCGCATCGTCGCCGCTGGGCCGCCGCCGTCCTGGCCAAGGACGGAAACTGAATCGACGAGGTTCGCAATGGCCAGAGTCTGCCAGATCACCGGAAAAGGCGTGCTTTCCGGCAACAACGTTTCCCACGCCAACAACAAGACGCGGCGCCGCTGGCTGCCGAACCTCCACGAGCGCCGCTTCTGGGTGCCGAGCGAGAAGCGCTGGGTGACCCTGCGCGTGTCCAGCCACGGCCTGCGCACGATCGACAAGAAGGGCATCGAAGTCGTGGTCGCCGAGCTGCGCAAGCGCGGCGAGAAGATCTGAGGAGGACCGAACCATGGCATCCAAGCGCGACAAGATCCGTCTGATCTCCTCCGCCGGCACCGGTCATTTCTACACGACCGACAAGAACAAGAAGAACACGCCGGACAAGATGGAAGTCAAGAAATACGACCCGGTGGTGCGCAAGCACGTCGTCTACAAGGAAGGCAAGATCAAGTAAGCCGCCTTCCGGCCGTCCGGATCGGAGAAACCCGCCCTCGTGGCGGGTTTTTCTTTTTCCGGCCGCGAAGCTCGCCGGCGGCGCGCAGTGCGCCGCGCCCGGGAGCGAACGCGCGCACCGGCGTGCCGCGGGCCGGAAACGCACGTGTCGCGCCGCTGCCCGGCCAGCGGGCATGAAAAATGTCCGCTGTCAAGTTTTTCAGGTCATGAGCTTGGCCTGAAAAATTTCGGCATGACAGGAAGTTACGCTTTGCGCCGCACACGTGGAGTCCCTGGGTTGGATTGGCGTAAGGGTCAGGTGGGAGCCGTCACATTCCAAGTGACGGTGTCCCATAACGTATTACCGATCAATCGGTAGTCGTCCTTAGTGATACACCCATGCACCGTCATCTGTCGATGTCCATTCGGTGTGCAGCGTTCGCGGCAATCGATGATCTTGCATTCCGCGCCCTACGGGATGATCCCCAGCATGATCTTGGTCTTGATGCCCGATAGTCAGTCCTCGCGGTATTGCAGCGCCAGCGCATCAAGGTTGACGCGGGCCACGCCCGCCCCCCGCGCGCCTATGCCTCCAGCGAGGTCATGCAGTTCACAACCAGCCCAAGCCGTTCGAGGCCACCAGCGTGGCCTTGTCGGCGGGGTGACGACGATGAGATCGGACGGCAGCAGCTTGCTGGCGGCCTCCTTCGCAGAAATAGAGACGAAACGGCGCAGAGAGAGCGGGAAAACGGCCCGGAGCGGGTAGATCCTCTCTTTGGGCTGGTTGCCCCCTCGACGGGCTGGGCATCACGCGGGCGTTTCACCGACTGGCAGGAAGTCCCCCTGGTCGCCGTCGCCCAAGCTGATGTATTCCAGCCGCCACTGATCCACGCGCCGGAGGTCGGCCAGCGTGATGGAGGTATCGGCGACGGCCTCGCAGGCATCGAGCGCGATCCCGGTTGCGGCATCAGGCGTGCCGAAAGCCTTCTCGAAAAGCTCGCGCAACTGGCTGGCGACCGTCTCCGCAGACTGCCGCGCCTGCGTGCCGCCCTCGGTGGCATCGTAGACCACGGATATTGACAGCGCGTAGGGTTCACCCGCCGGAACTTCTGCCGACCGCTGCTCGCCCAGATCGAAGAACAGGCCAACCAGATGCTTGGCTTCAGGTTCGAGAATTTTCCCGATCTGCCGCTCGACCGTGTTCTTCTTGCCGACTTGCTTTCGCAGTCGATCCTCGAAGGCGTTGGGAAATGCAGGTCGGCCATAGCGGGCCGCGAGCCACTGCTTCAACGCGCGTTTGGCATCGACGGGCAGCAACGCGTTGCCATCCCTGGTCGCGTGCTGCTCGAACTCGCTCTTGGGGATGACGCGCCGTTCTGCGTGCCGAAGTTCAACGACGATGGACTGCCCGCCTGCGATCTCATAGCCCAGATGAAGTTTGCGCGGGTTCTTCGCGTAGGAGAACTGCGGGTTGGCTTCGATGATGACGTCGGCGACGATGACCTCGACTGCGGTTTCGCCGTCGTTCGGAAGGTCGCAGTCGTGCGTGATGACGACGACGCGATGCTTCTCGCCGACCGCGTCGTTCAGCGCCGTCAACTTGGCCGCAGCTTCCTGAGTAAGAAGATCACCTTGTCGCCAGTCGGTATCGCGCGTCAGCATCCATCGCCCTCGGAAATATCATTCGGAGGAACCGGGGATGGAAAGCTCCGCGCGCCAATCGTCCGACGGCACGGCCTTCGACTTCGCCAAACCAGAACGGCTGTAGGCCGCATTCATTGCCTGTGCTTCGGCGATCAGCGTCTGGGCGTGTTCGGGCAAAAGCTGCCCGGCGGCAACCAAGTCCAGCAGGGAGCGGCCTTCAAACGCCTTCATTTTCAGCAAGGAGGATGCACGAGTCACCCCGGCCTTCTGGAAGGCGTCAGCGGCAAGGCTTAGGGCACGGATGCGCTCAAGTTTGTCATCTTCAGGCGTAGATTCGCTGCCAATCCACTTGTAGATGGCCTGCCGCGAAACGCCGAACACCGTTGCCAAATCCGCGATGGCGGGATTGAATACCTGCCGGATGTTCGCAAGATGCTCGGCGGCGGAACGGATGTCCGGGCGCGCGGCGTCGGTGTCAGCCGATTGAATGTCGAAATAGGGTACGCGCGTGTCCAGCATCTTGCCCCACTCGTTGGCGTGGGAGAGCGCGAACACGCTGCCGGTGCCGCCGAGCGCGCAGGCAATCATGACAACGGCGGAGCCGACGGGTTGGGGAACCGGTATGGAGCGACGAGCGGGCAAGGTTACGGTGTACATGGCGTCTCGATCTTGTTGTCGTCAGGCCCACGCGCTACGCGCGTGATCTGTTGTCGTCACACCGAATACTGACTTGATCGTGGCGTGCAGCGAAAGCAACTGCTCGTTCAGCTTGTCCATTTCCACTGGCATCCGGCCCTCGACATAATGATCCGTGTCGATGACCCCGTGCTCGCGTGGGTCCTTGACCTCGAACTTCGGCGATATCGCCAATCCAGCGGGAAGCATATCCGGCGGGAAGCCCAGGGGCGCAGTCATCCGATATACCCTGACGACCAGCGTTCCCTTCGGCACGAGCGGGCGAGTGTCCGTGGCGAACACGGATTCCGTCATCGCGTGGCGGCGGGTCGCATTGAAATCAATGCCGTGCAATCCGCCCACAAGGTATTGCTCGGTGGTTTCTCCGGCGCGTGGCAAGACGGCATCCAGATAACGAAGTCCCAGCCGACTGACGTGATCGAGTGAAACGGCCTCATGCACCGCCGCCAAGCCGCGCAGCAACTCCGGGATGAATTCGTTGTGTGTCTGGTAGTGGGTCGTGTGGTAGGTGATCGTCGAAGGCGCAAGAATGAATCCTGCCGTCCGGTCACTGCGAGTCATCAGCCACGACACTGCCTGCTGAATCTGTGGTTCCTGTGGCTGCGCTTGGCCCGGCCCCGGCACGACCAGTTGCATGAACTGCTGCGGTTCGAACAGCGGATACCCGTCGCGCCGCAGTCGATCTTGAATCTGATCGACGTACTTGGCCATCGCCGCAACGGGATTGAAGTGCGCCTGCGCCAACGCATAGTAGACAGGCGCATTCGACATCTTCTCGCTCACATGGCTCTCCGGTTCTCTCGTGGTTGACAGGTCTGTTGTCAGTTTACACTGTGGTTGACAGCCTTGCCGCCGGCGCGTAGGGATCGGCTTCCCCGATAAGTGCCTGGCCCGGTGGTCGTCGCGCATTCGGGCGTGATTGACGTTGTTTGCAATATCTCATATATTGCAAACATGACAAAAGAAATCGATCTGCCTACCACCCTTCGCGCGATCCGCGCCAAGCTCAGCCTCACGCAGGAGCAGCTTGCCGAGCGGCTGGGCGTCTCCTTCGCCACGGTGAACCGCTGGGAGGCGGGCACCAGCAAGCCCCAGCGCGCGCAGGCTGAGGCCATCGCCGCTTTGTCGCGGGAGGCGGGTATTGAGGGCGAGGCCGCCGCCGAAGCCGGGGCCATTCTGCCGCGCCGCGCCCGTGGCCGCGCGGCCAGCGCCGCCACGCCCACCACCAAGCCGATGGAGCAGATGCTGTGGGACGCCGCCTGCTCCATCCGTGGCGAGAAGGACGCCGCCAAGTTCAAGGACTACCTGCTGCCGCTGCTGTTCCTGAAGCGCCTGTCCGACGTGTTCGACGACGAAATCGCCCGGCTGGCCGAGGAATACGGCGACCGTGCCACCGCGCTGGAAATCGCCGAGTCCGACCATTCGCTGCTGCGCTTCTACCTGCCGCCCGAAGCGCGCTGGGCCGTCCTCAGTGGGCGCGAATCATTCAACTGGCCGCTGGATGCGCAAGGCCGCCCCACCGCGCCGCGCGACATCGGCGAACACCTCACCAAGGCCGTGCGCGCCGTCGTCAAGCAGAACCCCGCGCTGTCCGGAGTCATCGACGTGGTGGACTTCGCCGCCGAACGCAACGGCGAGCGCGACGTGAACCCCGCCAAGCTGCGCGGCGTGGTCGAAACCTTCTCCGATCCGCGCTATCGCTTGGGTCTCGCCGACGTGCAGCCTGACTTCCTCGGCCGCGCCTACGAATACCTGCTGCGCAAGTTCGCCGAAGGCTCCGGCCAGAGCGCGGGCGAGTTCTTCACCCCGACCGAGGTGGGCTTCCTGATGGCGCACATCCTGCGCCCGCGCCCCGGCGACACCTGCCACGACTATGCCTGCGGCTCGGCGGGCCTGCTCATCAAGCTGCAATTGGTGGCGCGCGAACTCGACCCCACCAGCCGCATTCCTTTGAAACTGAGTGGCCAGGAATTGCAGGCCGAAAGCTACGCCGTGGCGCAGATGAACGCCATCATCCACGACATGGAGGTGGAGCTGGCGCGCGGCGACACCCTCATCAACCCCAAATTCCGCGACGCGGCGGGCAAGATTCGCGGGCACGACATCGTGGTCGCCAACCCGATGTGGAACCAGCCCTTCGCGCCCGACCTGTTCGCCAACGACCCGTTCGACCGCTTCCGCACTGCCGGCGGCATCACCAGCGGCAAGGGCGACTGGGCCTGGTTGCAGCACACGCTGGCCGCGCTGGACGACGACGGCCGCGCCTGCGTGGTGCTGGATACCGGCGCGGTGACGCGCGGCAGCGGCAGCAAGAACGACGACAAGGAACGCAACATCCGCAAATGGTTCGTGGACCGCGACCTGATCGACGGCGTGATCCTGCTGCCCGAAAACCTGTTCTACAACACCACGGCGGCGGGCGTGATCGTGGTGCTCAACAAGCGCAAGCCCGTGGCGCGCAAGGGCAAGGTTTTTCTGCTCAACGCCAGCAAGCACTTCCGCAAGGGCAAGCCGAAGAACTACCTGCCGGAGGAGGACATCCGGGGGCTTGCGGCGATGTATCTGAAGGGCGAGCCGGTCGAGGGCGAACTCGCGGTCATCACCACGCAGCAGGCCGAGGATGCGGACTACAACCTGAGTCCGAGCCGGTGGGTTGCCCAGCCCAGTGCCGCCGATGTTGCTTCGGTCGCCTTGCTGGTGAAGAAGTTGGCGCAGCTTGACGGCGAAGCGCATCAGCTTTCCGCGTCCATCACCAAACTACTGGCGGGGGTAGCCGATGAGCCTGCTTGACCTCGCCAACCAGGGCGGCGGCAGGACTTGGTCGCGCATCGGCGATAGCTACGGGGTCACCAAGAAGCCGCGCAACCTCGATGTTCGCTCGCACGCGACCATTCCGTTCATCCCGATGGAATCGGTTCCGCAAGGCGGCGCTTACGAACCGGCGTTCGTCCTGAAGTCGCCGGACGCTTTGACAAGCGGAAACTACTTCGAGCGCGGCGATGTGCTGGTCTCGAAGATCACGCCGTCCTTCGAGAACGGCAAGCAGGCGCTGGTGCAGTCGTTGCCGCTGCCGTTCGGCTACGCGACCACGGAAGTCATCCCGCTGCGACCGTTTGATAGCAGCAAGAGCGACCCGCGCCTGTTGTTCTTCTATCTCCTGCATCCCGATGTGCGTCACTTCGTCGCCGAGCGCATGGAAGGCTCTACCGGGCGGCAGCGCGTGCCCGAAGGCGTGCTACTCGATTTGCCGATGCCGGACATCGAGCCGCAGGAGCAAGTGCGTGCGGCCGATGCGCTGGAACTGATTCAGATGGCGATGGCCGTCGAGAACAAAGCGGCGGAGCACGCCCAAGAACTCAAGCGCGCCGCCATGACCCGCCTGTTCACGCGCGGCCTGCGCGGCGAGGCGCAGAAGGATACCGAGATCGGGCTGGTGCCGGAAAGCTGGGAGGTCGATTCCCTCGGCTCGCACCACACGGTCGTTTCCGGCGGCACGCCCTCGCGCGCCAATCCTGCGTTCTGGACGGACGGCACGATTCCGTGGGCCAAGACCACCGAAGTGGACTACTGCGTCATCAACGAAACCGAAGAACACATCACGCCGCAAGGTCTCGAAAGCTCCGCCGCCAAGCTGCTGCCCGCCGGCACGCTGCTGATGGCGATGTATGGGCAAGGCGTGACGCGCGGCAAGGTCGCCGTCCTCGGCATCGAGGCTGCCTGCAATCAAGCCTGCGCCGCCATCACGCCGAAGGACGATGCCGTTCTTCCGCGCTACCTATATCACTTCCTGGCATGGCGCTACGAGGCCATCCGTTCGCTCGCGCACGGCGGGCAGCAGCAGAACCTCAACCTCGAAATCGTGCGCGACCTGCCGCTGGCCTACCCCCAGGCCGAGGACGAGCAGCGCGAAGTCGTCGCCATCCTCGACGCCCTCGACCGCAAGATCGCCCTGCACCGCCAGAAGCGCGCCGTGCTGGAAGAACTGTTCCAGTCCCTGCTGCACAAGCTGATGACCGGCGATATCCGCGTCGGCGACCTCGACCTGTCGGCGCTGCCTGCGGCCACCACAGCCGCTTGAGCGAAAAGGAGAAATCGACTATGATCAGGCCATCATCCGCCCTTGGCAGTAAGCCTTCCCAATCTAATCCGGGAAGCGCCGAACCCCGGGGCAATTCTTTTTCCGGCCCCAGATCGACCGATCTGCTGTACCACGTGTCGCCGACCGTGACCGCCGTCATGGTCGATGCCGGGTTTTACTTGACCCAGGCGCAGCGCATCTTTGGCAGGCAACCTCCCGACGAAGCCGCCGAGAAGCTGCACAAGCTGGCGCTCGATCACCTCAATGACGGCAAGGGGCGTCGTGTTTCACGCCTTTATCGCATCTTCGTCTATGACGCGCCGCCTGCTGCCTGGAAGGGTCACACCCCGCTCGGCAAGAAGGCCCTCGATCTCGGGGAATCCGCGACGGCGAAGTGGCGCCACGCTTTCCACGAAACGCTGCGCGGCCTGCGCAAGGTGGCGCTGCGCATGGGCGAAATCCCGACCAGTCATGTCCGCTGGCAGCTCAAGCCCGATGCACTGAAAGACCTGACCAACGGCAAGAAGCAATGGGCGGCAGTCACCGACGATGATTTCCGCCTTGACCTGCGCCAGAAGGGCGTGGACATGCGGTTGGGCTTGGACATCGCCTCGCTGTCGTTCAAGCGGCAGGTCAACCAGATCATCCTGATCTCGGGCGACGCGGACTTCGTGCCTGCCGCCAAGTTGGCCCGCCGCGAAGGCATCGACTTCATCCTCGATCCGATGTGGTCAACCATCCGGCCCGACCTGTACGAGCACATCGACGGCCTGCGCACAGTGTGCCCGAAGCCGGCGAAGAAGCCCGATGCCGCCGAGGGCGCTGCATGAGCACACCCCTGAAAATCAGCGAAGCGGGCAGCGTGCAGTTCCCGATGGTGGATCACGCCGTCGAGATCGGCTGGACGCCGCTGACGCCCGTCGAAGCCTTGTTCCGGCGCGGCGACGAATCGGCGCGGATGTTTCGCGGCGTGCTGGAGCAGAAGATTCTGGCCTTCAACCCGTGGCTGTCCGCCGACGCAGCGCGCTCCATCGTCGAAACACTGGACGCACTGCCCGCCGGCATCGAGGGCAACCGCGAACTGCTGTCGTGGCTGCGCGGTGAACGGCAGTGGTACGACGAAGCCGAGAAGCGCCACCGCGCCGTGACGCTGATCGACTTCGCGCATCCGGCGCAGAACCTGTTTCACGTCACCTGGGAATGGAAGATCAAGCCGCCCGCGCGCAAGGGCAACCGCGCCGACCTGATGTTCCTCGTCAACGGCGTTCCGGTCTGCATCGTCGAGCACAAGAACCCGAAGGACGGCGGCGCGCTGGAACGCGCCGTCAAGCAACTGCGCCGTTACGAACTGGAAACGCCGGAACTGCTGGCCACGGCGCAGCTGTTCAACGTGACGCATCTGCTCGATTATTGGTACGGCGTGACCTGGAACGCCAACCGCCGCGACATGGCGCGCTGGAAGCAGGCGCCGGAGGAGACCTATCGCTTCGCGGTGCAGGCGTTCTTCGAGCGGACCGACTTCCTGCGCACCTTGCAGCACTGGATTCTGTTCTACGTGCAGGACGGCGAAACGCGCAAATCCGTGCTGCGCCAGCACCAGCGCCGCGCCATCGACGCCATCCTCGCGCGCTGCGCTGACCCGGCCAAGACGCGTGGGCTGGTGTGGCACACGCAGGGTTCGGGCAAGACCTTCACGCTGCTCACTGCCGCGCGACTGATTCTGGAAGACAAGGCGCGCTTCGCCAACGCCACGGTCATCCTCGTGGTGGATCGCACCGAACTCGAAGGCCAGTTGAAGGGCTGGGTGGAGCGGCTGCTGGGCGAGATGCAGCAGCAGGACATCGCCATCGAGCGCGCGGACAACAAGGCCAAGCTGCAAGCTCTGCTGGATGCGGACTTCCGTGGCCTCGTGATTTCGATGATCCACAAGTTCGAGGCTATCCGCAAAGACTCCTGCCTGCGCGACAACGTCTATGTGTTCATCGACGAAGCGCACCGTTCGGTGGCGAAGGACCTGGGCACCTACCTGATGGCCGCCGTGCCCAAGGCCACCATCCTCGGCTTCACCGGCACGCCCATCTCGAACGGCGCACAGGGAGAAGGCACGTTCAAGATCTTCGGCACGCAGGACGAACACGGCTATCTGGACAAGTATTCGATTGCCGAAAGCATCGCCGACGAAACCACGCTGCCGATCAAGCACGTGATGCCCCCCAGCGAGATGACCGTGCCCGCCGAACGGCTGGACAAGGAATTTTTTGCGCTGGCCGAGAGCGAGGGCGTCACCGATGTGGAGGAACTGAACAAGGTGCTCGACCGCGCCGTGGGCCTGCGCACCTTCCTTACCGCCGACGACCGCATCGAGAAGGTGGCGGCCTTCGTCGCCCAGCACTTCAAGGAGAACGTGCTGCCGCTGGGCTACAAGGCCTTCGTGGTCGCTGTGAACCGCGAGGCCTGTGCCAAGTACAAGCAGGCACTGGACAAGCTGCTGCCGCCGGAATGGACAGCGCCGGTCTATACGCAAAACGCGGCAGACGTGATCGACCGCCCGCTGGTGGCGAAGCTCCAGCTTTCCGACGAGGCCGAGGAGCAGGTGCGGCTGATGTTCAAGAAGCCCACCGAGAACCCGAAGATTCTGATCGTCACCGACAAGCTGCTCACCGGCTACGACGCGCCGCCGCTGTATTGCCTCTACCTCGACAAGCCGATGCGCGACCATGTGCTGCTGCAATCCATCGCGCGCGTGAACCGACCTTATGTGGACGCCAACGGCGTACAGAAGCGCGTGGGGCTGGTGCTGGATTTCGTCGGTGTGTTGCGTGAGTTGAAGAAGGCGCTGCAATTCGATTCCAGCGATGTCAGCGGCGTAATCGAGGATTTGGATGTGCTGTTGCAGGACTTCCTGCAACGCATCGCGCAAGCCCGCAAGGATTACCTCGAAGCCGATACCGAGAGCGCACCCGATGAACGGCTGGAGCGGCTGGTGTTCGGGCGCTTCCTCGAACCCGAGGCGCGCAAGACCTTCTTCGAGGCCTACAAGGAAATCGAGGCGCTGTGGGAAATCCTCTCGCCCTCGCCGGAACTGCGCGACCACATCGCCACCTACAAGCAGCTGAGCCAGCTCTACGCGGCGGTGCGCAACGCCTACGCGGAGAAGGTGGGCTTTGTCGCCGATCTGGCTTACAAGACGCGTCGCCTGATCGAGGAAGGCGCCGAGCAGCAGGGCCTGGGGCGGCTGACCAAGAGCGTGACCTTCGATGTCGCCACGCTGCAATCGCTGCGCGGCGAGCCGGGTTCGGACGAAGGCAAGGTGTTCAACCTCGTGCGCGGTTTGCAGCAGGAAATCGACGATGACGCCGCCGCCGCGCCGGTGTTGCAGCCGCTGAAAGACCGCGCCGAACGCATCCTGAAAAACTTGGAGGAGCGCAAGACCACGGGCCTCGCCGCGATGGATCAACTGGCGGCGCTGGCGGCGGAGAAGGAAGCGGCGATGAAGGCCGGGCGCGACAGCGGCCTTTCCGCCCGCGCCTTCGGCGTGTATTGGGTGCTGCGCGAGGACGCGGCGGTGAAGGCGGCGGGTCTGGACGCGATGACGCTGGCGAAGGAATGCGAGGAACTGCTGGGCCGCTTCCCCAACGCCACGGTCAACGCCGACGAACAACGGCGGCTGCGCGCTGCGCTCTACAAGCCGATGTTGAAGTTGGCATCGGAAGAACGCGCCCGCGCCGTCGATCTGGTCGTGAAGCTGCTGCTGGCTGACGGCGACGAATGAAGCCATCGCCGAAATCTTCCCTGTATCCGGCACAGGACCTGCGCCGCCGCACGCTGGCCTGGGCATTGAAGCTCAAGGTCAACCCGCGCGTGGTACGCGTGCAGGCGATGCGGCGCAAATGGGGTTCGTGCTCATCGGCAGGCACGGTCACGCTGTCCGCCGACCTGCTCGATCAGGAAGCGCGGTTTCAGGACTACGTGATCGTCCACGAACTGCTGCATCTGCGCTACGCCACCCACGGGCGCGTGTTCAAGGCGCTGATGAGCGCGCACGTTCCGGGGTGGCAGGCGATGGAAGCGCGGCGACGGTGTGGCGAAAAGAGTGAATTGAGGAGTCGAGGATGGTGACGTCAAAACCACAAAGCATCGTCAGCGTACCGAACCTGCCAGTTCGCAATGAGCCGCGCGTGCGCGAACGCGAATTACTTCGGGTCGCCGCAGTGCTCGCGGGCAACGACCCGAAAGCCGCTGCCGAAGCTGCGCGCCGCGAGGTGCTGGCTTGGGCCGCCAGGCAGGTGGGCGACCAGTTGCCCACAGCGGCAGGTGAAGGTCGGTCTTTCGAACATCTGCGCGGCGGGCGCATCTGCATCGGCTCCAGCTTCGAGGACAAACATCGCGTGCTGTGGGCCCTACGCGCGGACAGGCCGGACGCCAACGTGGCGCAGCGCATCTGGACAACCGAGATCGTGACCGGCCATGCGCCCAGCAACGGCCCGGCCCTGTTCAGCCTGCGCCTGCTGGTCAGCACGCCGGAATCCTTCTTGTCGATTGAACCTGCGGTTCCCGGCTTGGTGCGGCAGGTGGCCAACGCCTGCGGCCTGCAACAAGGCGGCGGCCCGATTGCCGCGTCGCCTTGGAATATCGCCTCACAGTCCGATGCTGAAGACCTGGTCGATGCGCTTATCGACCCGGCACGGTCGGTGCCATACATCGTGTGCTCGGTCGCCGAAAGTGAAATGCGCCCGCGTGTGGATGCCGCGCTGCTGTCGAAGGTCACGCTGGGCATCGCCAAGATTGTGGTGATTCCTGCTGCTCTCACTTGGATTCTGACGCAGCGCCTCGGAAAACCGCTATCGGCATACAACGGTGCTGTTCGTGCCTACCTTCCGGGCTTCTCCTACGACTCGAATCCCTACGCCCATCGGCTGATCTTCGTTGATTCGCAGGATGACGAGCAGCAACGCACGGCGCGATCGGCGCTGCGCTGGTTGGTTGCCAATGAAAGCCTGCGGCGCTTGAAGCTTGGTGGAGAAGTCGTGGCGTTCTCGGCGGTACGCGATGCCAGCCTCGATGCCGAGCGCAAGCGGCTGAAGGAAAGTGGCACCGGAGCCGCCGAGCAGTTGAAGGCGGCTCAGTCGCAGATCGATGCCTTGAGGGAGGATTTGATCCGCGCCAATGCCGAATCTGAATCGTGGATGTCGGAATTCGAGGAAGCCGACGACAAGGCAAAGAACCTCGAACAGCAGCTCCGCAGCGCGCAATTCCGTAACCAGCAGCTGTTGGCGCAGCTCAAGGCGCGTGGTGGTGAACCCGATACCGATGTCAAGTTGCCGGAGGATTGGAACGGCTTCGCCGACTGGTGTGACGATGTACTTTCCGGTCGCGTCACTTTGTCCGGTAAGGCGCGCCGCGAGGTGAAGTCCGCGTCCTTCAACGAACCACAGACGGCTGCGCGTTGCCTGCTTTGGCTCGCCAACGAATACCGGGATTCCCGGCTCAACGGTTCGACTGGCGATCTGCGCAAGCCGCTCGAAAGCGGGATTCAAAACGACCGCGTCGGCGGTGACAGCTTCGAGTTCAAGTGGAATGATCGCAACGTGCCAGTCGAATGGCACATCAAGAACGGCGGTAACACCCACGACCCGCGACGCTGCCTGCGCATTTACTACTTCTGGGACGAGGACAGTCAGACCGTCGTAATCGCGACCATGCCCGCGCACATCCGCACGGGTGCGACGTGATACCGCGTCAGGCCGCTTCCTTCCCCTCGACAATCTATATGTAGATCTGGCCGCGAAGTGCCTGGCCTCCGCTCCGAACAGCTTGCTGCCCGTGACAGGCGCGCACTTTCGTCAGTGCCCATGCGGCATTTCGTGGCCTCGCAGCACGAAGCCCAGGCTTGAGCGTGCCGCGCCAACCCCATGTGCAGACCCGCTTTCCTCGCGGCGACGTGCCGCGACCTTTTATCTTGCTTCCGCCACCGATCTTCCCAGACACACGAAGTGGACGCGGAAACGATGCGGCGAAGCCCGTTTGTCTGCACGTTGGACGGTGGTTTCATTACCCGGCAGTTGCACCTTCTTGCGCGACTGGTCGCTTCCCCAGGACCACCGCCTTGCGCCGGTTCGCCACCACTTCCGCCACTTCCCGCACCGGCTTGTCCTCGGTGTGGACGTAGCGCATGAACATCGCCACGGTCTTGTGCGCGGTCAGCGCCATGCCGACCTTCACCGGGATACCCGAGTTGGCGATGTCGGTGGCCGAGCGGTGGCGGATGCCATGCGTGCCGACGTGCGCCGCGCCTGCCGCCTTGAGTGCACGGCACCAACCGCCGTAATACTCGCCCTCGGTCAGATGCCGTTTCGGACGGCGTGGGGACGGCAGCACATAGGGGCTGTCCTTCTGCCGGGGCGCGGTTGAAAGCAGCCGATAGGCTTCCTCGCTCATCGGCTTGGACATGCCGCCGGTCTTGCTGTCCGGCCACACCACGCGCCGGTTCTCCAGATCGACCCACACCCATTCGAGCGCAATGATTTCCGAACGGCGACCGGCAAACTCGAATTGGAGCCGGATCGCCAGCGGAATCACGTAGTTCTCCAAGCCCTCGGCTTCGATCCTGTCGAGCTGGCGGAACAGCTTGCCCATGTCCTCATCGCTGATGAGGTGGGTGAATTTGCCTGCCGGATAGGTTGGCACATGCCGGCAAGGATTGCTGCCGTCGGGCCGATAGCCCCACACCTCGGCCAAGTTGAACATCTTGCGCAGGATGCTGAAGACCTTGTTCGCCTCGGTCGGCTTGTATGCGAGCTTCTCCATCACGCTAACCACGTCGGGCCGCTTCACGTCCTGCACCTTCCTGCGGCCCAGCAACGGAATGATGCAGCGGTCGATGACGCGTTGATAGCCGAGCTGCGTGCTGGGCTTGTTGCGCTTGCTGGAGTAGTCGGCCATGAACTTCTTGCACACTTCTTCGACCGTGGGGGCTTTGCGCGCCTCGGTCTTGGCTGCGCCGGGATCGCCGCCTCGGCGCACCTGTGCCAACCACTCCTGCGCCAGCGAGCGGGCCTGCTCGACGGTGAGTTCCCCGTACTGGCCCAAGGCGGACTTGCGGCGCTCGCCCGCATTCGTGCGGTACTGGAGCATGAACACCTTGCGGCCTGCCGGGGTAATCTTGCACAGGAAACCGGGCACCAGCGTGACGCGCAGTTCGACGGCCTGCGCTTGAGGTTGTGTCGCATCGACGGCGGACTTGGTGAGCTTGATCTTTGCCATGATGACTCCTCGGAAAGGCCCAGCTTCCAAGGGCCTGATGGGAGCCATCAGCGGAGAAACCGGGTCAAGTTTCGGAAAGCACCGACATAGGTTGAACTCGCCCAACCCGTTGATAAACCTTCTGTATCGGGTAGCGGCGTAGTCCAGCGAAATGCGATGCTGGAGTCATCGTGAAATGAAAAAGCCCGCACGCGGCGGGCTTTTTCGTTGCGGCGGAAGGTGCGACTCTCAGGCGTGCTCGCCGGCCAAGCGGTAGCCCTTCAGGCGCGCGGCGAAGTCCGCCAGCGTGCGGATGCCGGTGGCCTCGGCCTCGTGGCACCACTCCTTGAGCGCGTCGAGCATGCCTTCGGCGTTGCGGCCGTTGCGCTCGGTCAGCGCGGCCAGGCGCGCGCGGAACTCGCAGACCGTGCGTAGGCGCGGATGCTTCTCGGTGAACGCGGCCATGCGCTCGCGCGAGGCCGCGTCGAGCCAGCGCCCGCCGTTGCCCAGCGCGCGGCGCAGCTTGCGCGGCAGCGCCTTGAGGCCGGCACCGGCCTGCGCGGCTTCCTCGCGCAGCGTCGGCGCGATCACGCCGCGGAAATAGTCGCTCATGACGTGGAAGCGGTGCGAGAGCAGCGCCTTCACGGTCTCGGCGTCGGGCAGGTTCATGTTCGGGCGCACGTCCAGCGCCGGGGCGACGCGCAGCACCTTGGCCAGGCGCAGGCCCTCGAACAGGCGGATCGCCGCCCAGCCGATGTCGAACTCCCAGCGGCGCAGCGCGAACTTCGCCGAGCTCGGGAACGCGTGGTGGTTGTTGTGCAGCTCCTCGCCGCCGATCCAGATGCCCCACGGCGACAGGTTCGTCGAGGTGTCGGCGGATTCGAAGTTGCGGTAGCCCCACCAGTGGCCGATGCCGTTGACGAAGCCGGCGGCCCAGAACGGGATCCAGATCATCTGGATCGCCCACAGCGCCACGCCGACGACGCCGAACAGCGCGATGTTGATCACCGCCATCAGCGTCGGACCCCAGTACGGATGCGCGCTGTAGAGGTGGCGCTCGATCCAGTCGTCCGGCGTGCCGCGGCCGTACTTGTCGAGGTCCTCCTTGCGCGTGCTCGCGTCGCGGTACAGCGCCACGCCGTCCCAGAACACCTTCTTGATGCCGAAGATCTGCGGGCTGTGCGGATCTTCCTCGGTCTCGACCTTCGCGTGGTGCTTGCGATGCACCGCGACCCATTCCTTGGTGACCATGCCGGTGGTGAGCCACGACCAGAAGCGGAAGAAGTGCGCGAGCACCGGATGGAAATCGACGCCGCGGTGCGTCTGGCTGCGGTGCAGGTAGAGCGTCACGGTGAAGATCGTGAGCTGGGTGACCACCAGCATGTACGCAAGCCAGGTGCCCCAGGAGGCCTGGGTCAGGCCGCGAGCAGCGAGGGAAAGCAGGGAATCGGACATGGGAGAAACAACGAGGAGGGAAGTGGCGAAGCGCCACTATACGCATCCCCAGATGGGGGCGCATCTGCCCCGCGTCAAGCGGCCGCGCGGACTGCGACGGCGGTCGCGGACGCAGGCGACGGACCTGAACGGACCGCTGCGCCATGCGGCGGCGTATCGTGCGGGCGATCGGCCGCGGCGCAGCACGGACTCGTCGCCCGCCGGTGCGAACCGGACGAGCCTGGCGCGGGGAGGCGATCGACTGCGCCGCCGCCAGCAGCGCGGACGCGCCGTCGCGCGCCGTGCCGCATTTCCCGCCGTCGCGCTTGCCGGCACCACGGCCGAACCGGAACAATCGCCGCCCGTGACCGCCCCCGATCCCGTTCTTTCGCTGCAGCACGTCGGCCGCCGCCTGGCCGGCCGCACGGTCGTGCACGGCCTGGACCTGGCGCTGCGCCGCGGCGAGGTGCTCGGCCTGCTCGGCGTCAACGGCGCCGGCAAGACCACGAGCCTGCGCATGATCGCCGGCGTGCTGGCGCCGAGCGCCGGCACCGTGCGCCTGGACGGCCTGGACCTGTACGAGCATCCCGAGCTCGCGCGCCGCCGCATCGGCTACCTGCCGGAGACGCCGCCGCTGCATGCCGAGCTCACGGTCGAGGAGTTCCTCGCGTTCTGCGCGCGCCTGCACGGCGTGCCGCGCGGCGCGGCCGCCGCGGCGGTCGCCCGTGCCGTCGAGCGCTGCGGTCTGGGCGAGGTGCGCCGGCGGCTGATCGCGGCGCTGTCGAAGGGCCTGCGCCAGCGCGTCGGCCTGGCGCAGGCGATCGTGCACGAGCCGGACCTGATCGTGCTCGACGAGCCCGCCTCGGGCCTGGACCCGGTGCAGGCGCTGCGCCTGCGCGAGCTGATCCGCAGCCTCGGCCGCGAGCACGCCGTCGTGCTGTCGACGCACGTGCTGCCGGACGTCACCGCCTGCTGCGACCAGGTCGCGATCCTGCATCGCGGCGAGCTGCGCCATCGCGCCGCGCTCGGCGAACGCGCGCCGGACACGTACCGCGTCGGCGTCGGCCGGCCGCTGCAGGCCGGCGACTGGCAGGCGCTGGCGGTCGTCGAGCACGCCGCGCCGGTCGACGCGCTGGCATGGCGCGTCCGCCTCGCGGCCGGCACGCCGGTCGAGGCGCTCGCCGCGGCGATCGTCGAGCGCGGCTTCGGCCTGCGCGAGCTGCGCGCCGACGAGGCGGCGCTGGAACAGGCGTTCCTCGCCGTCGCCGCGGCCGACGCGCCGGCGCAGGCCGCATGAGCACGGCGCTGCTGATCGCGCGCCACGAATGGCGGCGCCTGGCGGCGCAGCCGTTCGCCTGGGCGCTGGCGGCCGTCGTCGTCGCGCTGGTCGCCTGGCAGTTCCTGCTGGCGCTGCAGGCGTTCCTCGATCTCGCGCCCAGGCTCGGCGCGCTGAAGGAAGCGCCCGGCGTGACCGACCTGGTGGCGATCCCGCTGCTGCGCAGCGTGTCGAACCTGCTCGTGCTGCTGGTGCCGCTGGTGACGATGCGCAGCTTCGCCGGCGAGCGCCGCGCGCAGACGCTGCCGCTGCTGCTCGCCAGCGGCGCGGGCAATGCGCGCATCGTGCTCGGCAAGTACCTGGGCGCGCTCGGCTACGTGCTCGCCCTGATGACCTTGCTGCTGCTGATGCCGCTGTCGCTCGGCCTGGGCACCGCGCTCGACGGCGGACGCATCGCCGCCGCGGTGCTGGGCCTGGCGCTGTTCGCCGCCGCGCTGACCGCGATCGGCGTGGCCTGCTCGGCGTGGACCGCGCAGCCGGCGCTGGCGGCCGCGTCCGCGTTCGCCGTGGCCGGCCTGCTCGCGGTCGCCGACGCGGGCGCGCGCCTGCAGGGCGTGACCAACGGCGCGATCAACTACCTGGCGCTGCCGACGCACCTCGAGCCGTTCTTCCGCGGGCTCGTCGCCAGCGTCGACGTCGCGTACTTCCTGCTGCTCGCCGCGGTCGCGCTCGCCTTGGCGGCGCGCCGGCTCGACGCGCTGCGCGCGAGGCCGGACTGATGGGCCCGTCCGGCCTGCGCGAGCGGTTCGGCGATGCGGCGCACGCGCTGCTCGTCGTCGCGATCGCCGCGGCGATCGCGTTCCTGAGCACGCGCTTCGGCTTCGTGCGCGACTGGAGCGCCGCGCGGAGCGCCAGCCTCGGCGCCGAGTCCGTCGCGCTGCTGGAATCGCTGGACGCGCCGGTCGAGGTGGTCAGCTACGCGCGCAAGCAGGGCAGCCTGCGCGCGGTCATCGCCGATTTCCTCGACCGCTACCGGCGCGTGAAGCCGGATCTCGCGCTGCGCTTCGTCGACCCGGATGCCGATCCGGGCGCGATGCGCGAGGCCGGCGTGAACGTCGACGGCGAGCTGGACGTCCGCTACAAGGGCCGCAGCGAGCGCCTCAAGGTGCTGAGCGAGCGCGAATTCTCCAATGCGCTGCTGCGCCTGTCGCGCGCGCGCCAGCGCATCGTCGCGTTCCTCGAGGGCGAAGGCGAGCGCCAGCCGCTCGGCCAGGCGAACGCCGACCTCGGCCGCTTCGTCGCCGCGCTGGCCGACCGCGGCGTGCGCGCGGTGCCGCTGCCGCTGGCCAACACCGGCAAGGTGCCGGAAAACGCCGACCTCGTCGTCGTGGCCGATCCGCGCGCGGCCGTGCCGGCCGCGGTCGCCGCCGCGCTGGTCGACTACGTCGACCGCGGCGGCGCGCTGCTCTGGCTGATCGAGCCGGACGAGGCGGCCGGGCTCGGCGATCTCGCCGGCGCGCTCGGCATCCGCGTGCTGCCCGGCACGGCGGTCGACGGCGGCGGCCGCGCGTTCGGGCTCGGCGACCCGAGCTTCGTCGCGATCGACCGCTATCCCGAGCATGCGATCACGCGCGACTTCGTGCTGACCACGCTGTTCCCGCAGCCCGCGGCGCTGGCGCAGCTCGCCGGCGCGCGCTGGGACGCCAAGCCGATCCTGCGCACGAGCGCGACGTCGTGGAACGAGACCGGCCCGATCCCGAAGGCCGGCGAGGCCGAGGGCACGATCCGCCAGGACGCCGCCGAAGGCGAGCTGCCCGGGCCGCTCGACCTGGGCTTCGCGCTGTCGCGCGTGTCGCCGCGCCCCGACCGCCGCGAGCAGCGCGCCGTGGTCATCGGCGACGGCGACTTCCTCTCCAACAGCTTCCTCGGCAACGGCGGCAACCGCGAGCTCGGCCAGCGCGTGTTCGACTGGCTGCTGGGCGACGACGCGCAGATCGCCGTGGCCGAGCGGCGCACGCCCGACCGCGAGCTCGCGCTGTCGCAGGGCGCGCTCGCCGCGATCGCGATCGCATTCCTCGTCGCGCTGCCGCTGCTGCTCGTGACCGGCGGCGCGCTGGTCGCCTGGCGGCGGCGCCGGCGGTGACGGCGTGAAGCGGCGCACGCGCACGCTGGCGTTCCTGGCCGCGGCCGCCGCGGCGCTCGGCGCGCTGGTGCTCGCCGAGCTCCGGCGCGAGCGCGGCCTCGCGCCCGAACCGCTGACCGCGATCGACCCGACGGCGGTCCGCTCGCTCGTCGTCGCCTGCAACACCTGCACGACGCGGCGGTTCGAAAAGGAGGACGGCCGCTGGCAGATGCGCGCGCCGCGGACCGGCGCGGCCGACGCCGCCGTCGTCGACCGCCTGGCCGCGATCGCGCGCGCGCCGGTGCGGCTGCGCCATGCCGCCGGCGAGCTCGATCCCGCGCGGGTCGGCCTCGATCCGCCGCAGGCCACGCTGCAGCTGGACGGCACGCTCTTGAAATTCGGCACCACCGACGCGATCAACGGCGATCGCTACGTCGAAGCCGGCGGCTCGATCGCGCTGGTGCCGGACCGCTTCAGCGCGCTGCTGTTCGCCGCGCCGGAGAACGGGCTGGCCGCGCCGCCGGCCGCCCCGAAGGAATAGCCGTGCCCGAACTGCCCGAAGTCGAGACCACGCGGCGCGGCCTCGCGCCGCACCTGGTCGGCCGCACCGTGGTCGCGCTCGAGGTGCGCCAGGCGCAGCTGCGCTGGCCGGTCGCGCGCGAGCTCGGCACGCAGCTGCCCGGCCGGCGCATCGAGGCGATCGAGCGCCGCGCGAAGTACCTGCTGGTGCACACCGAACCGGGCAGCGCGCTGCTGCACCTGGGCATGTCCGGCTCGCTGCGCGTGCTGCCGGCGACGACGCCGGTCGGCGCGCACGACCACGTCGACTGGCATCTCGATTCGGGGCAGGTGCTGCGCTACACCGATCCGCGCCGCTTCGGCTGCCAGCTCTGGCAGGCGCGCGGCGAGGTGCATCCGCTGCTCGCCGGGCTCGGCCCGGAGCCGCTGTCCGACGCGTTCGACGGCGGCCGGCTGTGGGCGCTGTCGCGCGGCCGCCGTTCGGCCGTGAAGACGTTCCTGATGGACCAGGCGGTCGTCGTCGGCGTCGGCAACATCTACGCCAGCGAGGCGCTGTTCGCCGCCGGCATCCACCCGGCGCGCGCGGCCGGCGCGATCTCGCGCGAGCGCTACGAGCGCCTCGCCGCCGAGGTCAGGCGCATCCTCGCCTACGCGATCACGCGCGGCGGCACGACGCTGCGCGACTTCATCAGCCCGGACGGCGTGCCCGGGTATTTCGAGCAGGAGCTGTTCGCCTACGGCCGCGCCGGCGCGCCGTGCCGGGTCTGCGGCGCGCCGATCCGCAGCGTCGTGATCGGCCAGCGCTCGACGTTCTACTGCGCGCGCTGCCAGCGCTAGCGGACGGCTAGGTTCACCGGTCCAGCGCCGGCAGCGAGAAGCCACGCGCGGCCAGGACTCCGGTGCGGACCCGCTCGTACAGCTCCGTCAGCGGAATTCCACGGCGGCAGCGGATGCGGCCGCCGGAGACGTCGAGATACTTCACGTCGGGAAACCGCTCCCTCATCCCCTCCTCGCTGAAGTCGCCGACGATGCCGAGGTCGTCGGCGAAGTCGATCGTCTGCAAGCCGCGGGCCGGCTTGTCGGCGAACTCGTTGTAGGGATCGCCGCACGAGGCCCACGTTCCTCCCGTGGTGCGGTGCACCGGGTAACCCTGGTATTTCTCCAGGTAGTTGCCCTCCGAGCCGAGCGAGATGAAGAGCAGCGCATTGCGGTAATGCGCGAAGCGCGGAAATCCGTAGTGGTCGGCGATGCGGAACGTGATCTCCGGTCCGCCGGCATGCCCGCTGAGCACTTCCGTCACCTCGTATTTCGCCTCGTACAACGCGTCGAGGAAGATGCAGGTCGAGGACGGATCCGCAGGCGCCTTCCTGCTTTCGCAGGGATTGGGCAATTCCTTGATGCTCACGAGCCGCCCCACCATGGCGACGATTTCCGGCTGCGGCTGCGCCGCGCACGGGGCCGCGCACAGCGGGGCCATGGCGAGAAGCAGGGCGAACCAGGCCGATCGGGACATCGAGACCTCCGGCATGCGACGAATCGCGGCTCCAGCATGCCTGGTCCGACGTGCGTCGGCCAGCCGGCGGCCGACGTCCGGTGGCGCCGAGTGGCTGCCTGCGTCTAGTCCGGCCAGCGCAGCGCGAGGTGCCGGTTGTTGAACGCCGGATCGTCGTAGCCGCCGGCCACGCGTGCCACGACCTCGCGGCCGTCGATCTCGACGATATGGCCGTCCGCGACCAGGCCGCCGGCGGCCTGGAAGTCGACGAAGCGCTCGGCGAGCTGGCCGGCCTCGTTCGCCGCGGCGGGCGGCACGTTGCGGATGCTCACGTCCGGACGGGCGAACTTGCGCAGGCCGCGCGTGTGCACGTGCAGCCGGCCGTCGTGGCGCTCGTCCTGGTCGCACAGGATCAGCACGTGGTCGCGCGCGGCGAACGCGTCGCCGCGGAAGTGGCGCCGGCGCCATTCGTCGGCGTCGAACATCGACAGCGTCTGCGGGTCGACGACGGCGACGCCGCCGAGGTCCACCAGCGCGCTGATCGTGCCGACGAGGTCGCGCAGCGCGTCGAGGTCCGGCGGATCGTCGAGCGCGCCGCGCAGCATGATGCATTCGCCGGCCTTCTTCGCGCGCTCGAACAGGCGCGCGTTCTCCTCGTACAGCAGGGCGCCGAGCGTGCCGGCGAGCGGATAGCCGTTCCACTTCGCCAGCTCGCGGTTGACGTAGCGCACGATCTCCACGCCGGGTGGCGTGCCGCGCGTGCGGTAACGCGCCGCGTCGATGCTGAACTCGGCGTCGAAGTCGCCGAACACGAACCAGAGCAGGAACGCCTGCTCGCCGCCGTCGGCCCATTGCGGGCGCGGCCATTGGACCGAAGTCGTCATCGCTCGTCCTTAAGGAACGTCCAGGGGCAGGACCGGCTGCTGCAGCTCGACGCGGCCGGCCCCGGACATGATCTTCTTGAATTCGGCGCGGCTGACCGAGACGTAGCGCTCGTTGCCGCCGATCTCCACCTGCGGGCCGTCGGTGACGGCGCGGCCGTGCTCGTCGACGCGCACGACCATCGTCGCCTTCTTGCCGCTGTGGCAGATCGTCTTGATCTCGATCAGGTTGTCGGCCCAGGCCAGCAGGTACTGGCTGCCTTCGAACAGCTCGCCGCGGAAATCGGTGCGCAGGCCGTAGGCCAGCACCGGGATGCCGAGCCGGTCGACGACGTCGCTGAGCTGCCAGACCTGCGCCTTGGTGAGGAACTGCGCCTCGTCGACGAGCACGCAGCCGAGCCGGCCGTGCACGTCGACGTCGGCCTGCGCGAACGCCAGCAGATCGTCGTCGCGGTCGAAGCGCAGCGCTTCCGCGCGCAGGCCGATGCGCGAGGCGACGATGCCTTCGCCCGCGCGCGTGTCGAGCCGCGGCGTCATGATCAGCGTGCGCATGCCGCGTTCGCGGTAGTTGTACGCGCTCTGCAGCAGCGTCGTCGTCTTGCCCGCGTTCATCGCGGAATAATAGAAATAGAGCTTCGCCATCGGGCACGCGGATATCGGGCGGGCCGCTATCCTAGCCTGAGTGGCCGGCCGCGTCCGGCGCGGACCGTCGGCAGCACCGCAAGGCTCCCGCGGCATGCCGGCGGACAACGCTTCACGCATACTCCGATGGCAAGCCTCGGGCAAGGCGCGGGTCGTTGAACCGCCGCCGTGCCAGCCGCATGTCTGCACGGTTGCCGCAAGAACGTCCAGATGCTGATCGTCGAGTCCGAAATGATCGAACTGCGCCGCTTCCTCGAGCGCCATCGCCGCCTGTTCGTGCTGACCGGCGCCGGCTGCAGCACGGCGTCGGGCATTCCGGACTACCGCGATCTCGAGGGCGGCTGGAAGCGGCCGCCGCCGGTGACGTACCAGGCCTTCGTCGGCGACGCGGCCACGCGCGCGCGCTACTGGGCGCGCAGCCTCGTCGGCTGGCGCCGCTTCGGCCGCGCGCGGCCGAACGGCACGCACGAGGCGCTGGCGCGGCTCGAGGCCGAAGGCCGCGTCGAGGTCCTGCTGACGCAGAACGTCGACGGCCTGCACCAGGCCGCCGGCAGCCGCCGCGTGATCGACCTGCACGGACGCCTGGACGAGGTGCGCTGCCTCGGCTGCGAGCGGCGCATCGCGCGCACGGCGTTCCAGCAGGCGCTCGAGGAGCGCAATCCGGACTGGACCGGTCTGGACGCGAACGACGCGCCGGACGGCGACGCCGACCTCGACGGCCTGGACTTCGCCGCGTTCGATGTGCCGGGCTGCGCGGCCTGCGGCGGCGTGCTCAAGCCCGACGTGGTGTTCTTCGGCGAGAACGTGCCGCGCGAACGCGTCGAGCGCGCGCAGGCGCATCTGGCCGCGGCGGACGCGATGCTCGTGGTCGGCTCGTCGCTGATGGTGTTCTCCGGCTACCGCTTCGCGCGCGAGGCCGCGCGCCTGGGCAAGCCGGTCGCAGCCATCAATCTGGGCCGCACGCGTGCCGACGACCTGCTCTCGCTGAAGATCGAACGCGATTGCGGCGCGGCCTTGGCGGCGGCGGTCGACGGCTGCGGCGAAGAGGCAAGAGCGACAGCTTGAAACACGAAGGACACGACGAGCACGAAGAGAAGCGTTTCCTTAGGTTTTTCCTTCGTGTTCTTCGCGTGCTTCGTGGTTAAATCTTCCGCCTTCGCATTCTGCGCGACCCCATGAGTCTCAACCCGCAACAACGCGCCGCCGTCGAGTACTGCGACGGCCCCCTGCTCGTGCTCGCCGGCGCCGGCTCGGGCAAGACGCGCGTGATCACCGAGAAGATCGCCTACCTGATCCGCCGCAAGCATCTGCCGGCGGCGAAGATCGCCGCGATCACGTTCACCAACAAGGCCGCGCGCGAGATGCGCGAGCGCGTCGGCAAGCTGGTGTCCGGCGGCGCCGCCGAAGGCCTCACGGTGTGCACGTTTCACGCGCTCGGCCTGCGCTTCCTGCAGATCGAGCACGCGCGCGCCGGCCTGCGCCGCGGCTTCTCGGTGCTCGACGCCGACGACACGCAGGGCATGATCAAGGAGCTCGCGCCCAAGGGCATCAAGAACGACGCGCTGTTCGCGCTGCAGTCGCTGGTGTCGCGCGCGAAGAACGAGGGCCTGACGCCGGAGCAGGCGGCGCTGCGCGCGGCCGGCGCGCGCGAGCGGGAGGCTGCGGACATCTACGCCGACTACCAGCGGCGCCTGGCCGCGTTCAACGCGGTCGACTTCGACGACCTGATCCGCCTGCCGCTCGCCGTGCTCGAGAACGACGCCGAGGCGCGCGCGGCCTGGCGCGAGCGCCTGCGCTACCTGCTGGTCGACGAGTACCAGGACACCAACAGCGCGCAGTACCGGCTGGTCAAGGCGCTGGCCGGCGAGCGCGGCCTGTTCACCGCGGTCGGCGACGACGACCAGAGCATCTACGCCTGGCGCGGCGCGAATCCGGAGAACCTCGCCGAGCTCGCGCGCGACTACCCGAAGCTGCGCGTGGTCAAGCTCGAGCAGAACTACCGCTGCGCGCGCCGCATCCTGCGCGCCGCCAACGCGGTGATCGCGAACAATGCGCACCTGTTCGAGAAGCGTCTGTGGAGCGAGCAGGGCGAAGGCCCGCCGATCCGCGTGGTCGAATGCCGCGACGACGAGCACGAGGCCGAATGCGTGGCCGCGGCCATCGCGCACCTGGCCGAGAAGCACAAGGCGCCGTGGCACGAGTTCGCCGTGCTCTACCGCGGCAACCACCAGTCGCGCGCGCTGGAGAAGGCGCTGCGCATCGCGCGCGTGCCCTACCACGTGACCGGCGGCACCGCGTTCCTGGACCGCGCCGAGGTCAAGGACCTGCTCGCCTACCTGCGCCTGATCAACAACCCCGACGACGACGCGGCGTTCCTGCGCATCGTCAACCTGCCGCGCCGCGACATCGGCGCGACCACGCTGGAGAAGCTCGGCGAGCTGGCCGGCACGCGGCACGTCTCGCTGCTGCGCGCGGCGCAGAGCGACGCCGTGCTCGGCCAGCTCGCCGGCCGCGCGGCGTCGTCGCTGGTCGGCTTCACGGGCCTGATCGCCGAGCTCGCCGGCAAGGCCGAGCGCATGCCGGCGGCCGATCTCGTCGCCGAGCTGATCCGCCGCATCGGCTACGCCGAGCACATCGCCGCGCAGGTCAAGGAGCCGGCGCTGCGCGAGCGGCGCATGGAGAACCTCGCCGAGCTCGGCGAGTGGTTCCGCGCGATGCAGAAGGACGGCGGCGCCGGCGACCTCGCCGCGCAGCTGGCGCTGCTCGGCCACGCCGACCGCGACGATCCGGGCAACGCCGCGCGCCTGATGACGCTGCATTCGGCCAAGGGCCTGGAGTTCCGCTTCGTGTTTCTGGTCGGCCTGGACGATGCCACGCTGCCGCACGAAGGCAGCCTCGCCGAGGGACGCGTCGAGGAGGAGCGCCGGCTGATGTACGTCGGCATCACGCGCGCGAAGGAGCAGCTCACGCTGTCGTACGCCAAGCGCAGGAAGCGCTTCGGCGAGATCCTCGCCAACGAGCCGAGCCGCTTCCTCGGGGAGCTGCCGGCCGAGGACCTGCACTGGTCCGGCCGCGACGCCGAGCAGGACGCCGCGCACCGGCAGGAGCTCGCCTCGTCGCACATCGCGCGGCTGGCGAGCCTGCTGGCCGACTGAGCCGCGGCGCGGCGGACGCGCGTCGCTGCTGCCATCTGGCGTCAGCAGATCGCGCGGCGCCGATGGCGCGCGCGCCCGCGTGCGAGGATCATCGGCGCTCCGCCCGCCCTGCGTTCCGGCCATGCCCTCGTCCCCGCGCTTCGTCCGCGTCCTGTTCGCCGTCGCCGCGCTGCTCGTGGCGATGCTCTCGTATCAGTGCGGCGCGGCGCTGGCCAAGCAGCTGTTCCCGGCGGTCGGCGCGCAGGGCGCCACGGCGTACCGGCTCGGCTTGGCCGCGCTGGTGCTGCTGGCCTGGCGCCGGCCGTGGCGCCGTGCGCACGACCGCGCCGGCCGGCGCGCGCTGTGGGGCTACGGTCTCGCGATCGGCGCGATGAACCTGGTGTTCTACCTGTCGCTGCGCACGATCCCGCTCGGCATCGCCGTGGCGCTCGAGTTCGCAGGTCCCCTGGCGCTGGCGCTGCTGGGCGCACGCCGGCCGCTGGACTTCGTCTGGCTCGCGCTGGCGGTGGCCGGCCTCGCGCTGCTGCTGCCGTTCGGCGGCGAGGTGCGGGCGCTGGACCCGGTGGGCGTTGCCTACGCGCTGGCCGCGGGCGTCGGCTGGGCGGCGTACATCGTGCTCGGCCAGCGCGCGGGCCGCGCCTACGGCGCGGACGCGGTCACGCTCGGCACCTCGATCGCCGCCCTGCTCGCGGTGCCGGTCGGCGTCGCGCATGCGGGCATGGCGCTGCTGTCGCCGGCGCTGCTGCCGTTCGCGCTCGGCGTGGCGCTGCTGAGCTCGGCGCTGCCTTACACGCTGGAGATGATCGCGATGACGCGCCTGCCGGCGCGCTCGTTCGGCACGCTGCTCAGCCTCGAGCCGGCGATCGCCGCGCTGGCCGGCGTGGCCTTCCTCGGCGAGCGGCTCAGCCTGGCGCAATGGACCGCGATCGCGGCGATCGTCGCCGCGGCGGCGGGCACGACGCTGGCGCTGCGCCGCCCGGCGGACGAACCGCCGGCCTGAGCGCTCAGATCAGCCGCGCGGCGGTCAGCTCGCGCTTGAGATAGGCATAGTAGATCGGCGCGGCGATCAGGCCGGCCGAGCCGAACGCCGCCTCCATGAACAGCATCGCGATCAGGAGCTCCCAGGCGCGCGCGCGGATCTGCGTGCCGACGATGCGCGCGTTCAGGAAGTACTCCAGCTTGTGGATCACGATCAGGAACGCCAGCGCCGCGATCGCGACGCCGAGCGAGACCGACAGCCCGACGACGAAGATCAGCGTGTTGGAGATCAGGTTGCCGATCACCGGCAGCAGGCCGGCGATGAACGTCGCCGCGACCAGGCTCTTGGCCAGCGGCAGGTTCACGCCGAACAGCGGCAGGATCACCAGCAGGAAGAGGCCGGTGAACACGGTGTTGATCGCCGAGATCTTCACCTGGGCGAAGACGATGTCGTGGAACGCGTGGACCAGGCGCGAGCAGCGCTCGGCCAGCCCTTCGGCGAGCGGCCCGCCGCGCGGCCTGGGCAGCGCGCCGGCGAGCGCGACCATCGCGCCCAGCACCATGCCGATCAGGAGGTGCACGATGACGCGCGCCGCGGTCTTGCCGGCGAGCTGCAGCTGCGCGGCGTGCTGGCGCAGCCAGTCGATCGCGGCGGTGCGCACGTCGTCGATGCTGTCCGGCAGGTGGTCGACGACGATCTGCGGCAGCTGGCCGCGCGCGCGTTCGATCAGCGGCATCATGCTTTCGAACATCGTGCTCGGGTTGCCGAGCTCGCTGCGCAGGAACGCCACCGCGCCGATCACCGCCAGCGTGAGGATGCCGACCACGACGATGCTGAGCAGCGCGACGATGAGCCCGTGCGCCCGCGCGCCCGGCAGGTGGCGCTGCAGCGGCGGCGCCAGCGCGTTGACCAATGTGTACACGAGCAGGCCGGCGAGCAGCGCCGGCAGCAGGTGCAGCCAGAGCACCAGCAGCAGCGCGAAGGCGGCGAGCAGGTAGCAGGCGATGCGCAGGCGCGTGCCGGACGGCGAGGCGACGGGATCGGACGGCCCGCGGTCGGCGTCGACGGACGGCGCCGGCGCGGCGGCGGTATCGGGATGCGGAGCCATTCGTCGGGTCAATCCGCGCCGCCGCGGCGTGGCGTCATCGCCGGGTCACGTATCGGCATACACTTCCTCGCTCTTCTCGCCGTGCAGGCGAACCGGTTCCGGCGCGGCGGCCGGGGAGGGCCGACGGACCTCGCCGATCGTATGCGTTGCCCGTGTCATTTCCAATCACCCGAGCCTTCATACGGAGTCCCGCATGTCGAAGCTTTCCGTTTCCATCGTCCTCGCCGCCGCCCTGCTCGCCGGCTGCGCCGGCGCGCCCAAGCCGCGCACGTCGCACGGCGCGGCCGCGACGCAGCCGGCCGTCGTCGGGCCGGCCGCCAACGACAACCTCAACGCGGTCGCCTGGACGCAGACGGCGGTCGAGCACGACCTGATCTACCGCGAGGTGTTCCGCCAGGCCGGCGAGAAGCTGGCCAAGGCGCTCAAGGACCGCAGCTGGGACGCACTGCCGCGCGACGAGCGCAGGAACAAGGTGCGCAGCCTGAAGCCTGCCGTGATCCTCGACATCGACGAGACCGTGCTCGACAACTCGCCGTACCAGGCGCGCCTGGTCGCCAGCGGCGGCGAATACGACGAGTTCAGCTGGGCGCAGTGGTGCCGCGAGAAAGCGGCCCGGCCGCTGCCGGGCGCGCTCGAGTTCGCCCAGTCCGCGGCCAAGCGCGGCGTGACGGTGTTCTATCTGTCCAATCGCGCCCAGGACCTCAACGAGGTCACGCTCGAGAACCTGCGCGAGGCCGGCTTCCCGGTCGCCGCCGGCGAGCAGGTCTTCCTCGGGCTCGGCACCGTGGTCGAAGGCTGCGAGCAGGTCGGCACCGAGAAGGGCTGCCGGCGCGAGCTGATCGGCCGCAAGTACCGCGTGCTGATGCAGCTCGGCGACCAGATCGGCGACTTCGTCGACGTCACGGCCAATACCGCCGACGGCCGCCGCGCCGCAGTGGAGCCGTATGCGGACTGGATCGGCGAGCGCTGGTTCGTGCTGCCCAATCCGACCTACGGCTCGTGGGAGCCGGCGCTGTTCAACAACGACTGGACGCGTCCGGCGGTCGAGCGGCGCAAGGCGAAGGTCGACGCGTTGAGGAAGTGAATCTCTGTAATATCAAAGAGATGCATACATGCGTTTAAGGTGTTGCATTAACTCGCGAGGGTCCGTATAGTCGCCCGCGACTCGCCGATGCGACCTGGCGCCCGCGCAACGATTCGAAGACAACACCGCAGAGAACGACGTACAAGTTCCCCCTCCGGCCACTGCCGGATTGCACCCGGTCGGCCCACCAGCCACCGGGTTTTCTTTTGCCTGCAAGCCGCGCCGCGCCGCCCGCGGTGGCTGCTGCACCGACCCGCTGCTAAAGTGCGCGTCCCTTTCGAGCGGGATTCCTCCCCATGTTCAAGCCATTCGCCCGCGCCGCGCTCGCGGCGTCGCTGATCGTGCTCATCGCCGGCTGCAATTCGCAGCAGGCCGATTCGGGGTCGGCAACGGCGCCGGCCGTCGCCGCCGGGCCGGATGCGGCGATCAGGAAGTCCGTCGAGCTGCTCAAGCAGGGCGACATCGCCGGCCTGATGCAGAACGCGATGCCGCCGGCCGAGTTCGAGAAGACCAAGGCCGAGTGGACCAAGGACGCCAACGAGAAGCCGATCACCGACGCGGACCGGCAGAAGTTCGCCGCGACGATGGAGAAGCTGACCGCGCCGGACGCGGAGCAGAAGCTGTTCGCCGAGATCGAGCCGCAGCTCAAGGCGTTCGACGCGCAGTACCAGCAGCAGATCCCGATGTACGTCGCCATGGGCTCGAGCTACCTGCAGGGTGTCGTGCAGCAGAACAAGGACATGACCGAGGACGCCAAGCAGCAGGCGATCACCGCGATCAACGCGCTCGGCGCCTGGGTGCAGAAGACGCGCTTCACCGATCCGGAGTCGGTCAAGAAGGTGCTCGCGATCGCCAGCAAGACCGCGCGCGACATCAACCTGAAGACGCTCGACGAGGCGCGCGCGCTGAACTTCGACCAGTCGATGCAGAAGGCGCGCATCGCGTTCCTCGGCGTCAAGAACGCGCTCGACGTCTACGGCTTCTCGGTCGACAAGACGCTCGACTCGGTCAAGCCGGAGGTCGTCAGCAACGACGGCAAGACCGCGAAGGTCAAGATCGCCTACACGCTGTTCGACCAGCCGCTCAGCACCGAGACCGAGATGGTCAACGTCGACGGACGCTGGTACGGCAAGCAGGCGATCGAGAAGCTCAAGGAAAAGTCCGCCGAGCCCGCCGCGCCGCCGGCCGCGGACACGCCGCCGGTGTCCTCGCAGGGCTGATCGACGAGTCTTCCTGCGGCGCCGCTTCCGGCGGCGCCGCAGGCCCGCGGGTTAAACTTCGCGCATGAACGATTCGCTTCCTGCGCCGCGCGCGCCCGCCGCGCCGGTCCCCGTCTGGCTGAACGCGCTCGGCGCGCTGCTGCGGCCCTGGATCCGCATCCGCCGGCTGCCGGAGGACGTGCACGCGCTGCTGCCCGACGACCCGCGCCCCACGATCTACGTCATCGAGCGCCACGGCCTGTCCGACGCGCTGATCCTCGAGCGTGCCTGCGCCGAGGCCGACCTGCCCTCGCCCTGGGCCGCCGCCGAGCGCCTGCCGATCAAGCGCCGCCACGCGGTCGTCTCGCTGTCGCGCCGGCCGCGCCTGCTCGGGCGCCAGCCGCATCCGACGCGCTCGGAAGCGCTGAGCCAACTCGCCGACGCCGTGCGCGCCGATCCCGCGCTGGACGTGCGCATCGTGCCGGTGTCGATCTTCGTCGGCCGCGCGCCGGCGCGCGAGTCGGGATGGTTCAGCGTGCTGTTCTCGGAGAACTGGGTCGTCGTCGGCCGCTTCCGCCGCCTGCTCGCGCTGCTGCTGAACGGCCGCGACACCGTCGTGCAGTTCGCCGCGCCGGTGTCGCTGCGCGAGCTCGTCGTGCCCGAGACCGACAGCGAGCGCGGCGTGCGCAAGCTGCAGCGCATCCTGCGCGTGCATTTCCGCCGCATCCGCGCGGCGGTGATCGGACCGGACCTGTCGCATCGCCGCACGCTGATCGACGGCGTCGTCAACGCCGCGCCGGTGCAGCGGGCGATCGACGCGCACGCGAACAAGGAAGGCATCCCGCGCGAGGCGGCGGCGGCGAAGGCGCGCGCCTTCGCCTGGGAGATCGCCGCCGACCAGTCGCACCTGGTCGTGCGCTCGGCCTCGTTCCTGCTGACCGCGCTGTGGGAGAAGATCTACAGCGGCGTGCACATGCACCATTTCGACAAGCTGCGCGAGGTCGTGCCGGGCCACGAGGTGATCTTCGTGCCGTGCCACCGCAGCACGACCGACGACGCGGTGCTGCCGTACCTGCTCTACCGCAACGGCCTGCCGGTGCCGCACATCGCCGCCGGCGTGAACCTCAACCTGCCGCTGATCGGGCCGATCCTGCGCCGCGGCGGCGCGTTCTTCCTGCGCCGCAGCTTCAGCGACCCGTTCTACTCGACGGTGTTCCGCGAGTACATGAGCCAGCTGATCTCGCGTGGCATCTCGCTGATGTACTTCATCGAGGGCGGGCGCTCGCGCACCGGCCGCATGCTCGCCTCGCGCGGCGGCCTGCTGTCGATGACGCTGCGCAGCTTCCTGCGCCAGCCCGACCGCCCGGTCGTGTTCCAGCCGGTCTACATCGGCTACGAGAAGATCATGGAGGGCGAGTCCTACGCCGGCGAGCTCTCCGGCAAGCCGAAGGAGAAGGAGTCCTGGGGCGGGCTGATCCGCAGCCTCGGCGCGCTGCGCCGCAACTACGGCGCGGTCACGGTCAACTTCGGCGAGCCCTTGTTCCTGACGCCGCTGCTCGAGGAGGTCGCGCCGGACTGGAAAGAGGCCACCGCCGACCCGGAGGCGAAGCCGAGCTGGCTCAAGCACGCGGTCGACACGCTCGGCGAGCGCATCCTCGTCAACATCAACCGCGCGGCGCACGCCAATCCGATCAACCTGCTCGCGCTGGTGGTGCTGTCCACGCCCAAGCACGCGATCGCCGAGGCCGACCTCGTCGCGCAGCTCGACCTGTGCAAGGCGCTGCTCGCCGAGGTGCCCTACTCCGACCGCGTCACCGTGACCCCGCTGTCGCCGCAGGACATCATCGCCTACGGCGAGCGGATGCAGTGGATCCGCCGCGTCGCCCATCCGCTCGGCGACGTGCTCACCGTGGACGAGAAGCCCGGCGTGCTGCTCAGCTACTTCGGCAACAACGTCGCGCACCTGTTCACCGCGGCCGCCTGGGTCGCCTGCTGCTTCAACAACAACCGCCGCCTCGCGCGCGCCTCGATCCTGCGCCTGGGCCGCCTCGTCTACCCGTTCATCCAGTCCGAGCTGTTCCTGCCGTGGAGCGAGGAGGCGTTCGTCGAGCGCGTGCAGGCGACGATCGAGTTCTTCCAGTCGCGCGGCCTGCTCTCGACCGTCGAGGGCACCGACGGGCGCATCCTCGAGCGCGGCCCCGGCCAGAGCAATTCGGCGTTCCGCCTGCGCGTGCTCGCGCAGACGCTGATGTCGGCGATCGAGCGCTACTACATCGGCCTCGCCCTGCTGGTGAAGAACGGCCCGCACGCGCTCACCGCCGGCGAGCTGGAGAACCTGTGCCATCTCACCGCGCAGCGCCTCTCGCTGCTGCACGAGATGAACGCGCCGGAGTTCTTCGACAAGGCGCTGTTCCACGGCTTCATCCAGAAGCTGCGCGAGCGCCGCGTGATCTCCACCGACGAGCACGGCCGGCTCGTGTTCGACGCCGAGCTCGAGACCGTGGCCAAGGACGCTCGCGTGATCCTCTCGCGCGAGATCCGCCACGGCATCCTCAAGCTGACGCCGGAGAAGAAGGCCGAGCTGACCCAGGCGGCCGCGTCCGAGGAAGGCAAGGCGGCGTAGGGATCGCGTCGGGCGGTGCGCGTCGGCGCTCAGGCGTCCAGATCGGGGATCAGCTTGTTCTCGAGGTACGCGATCATGTCCTTGAGGCGCAGCTTGCGCTTCTTCATGCGCGTCAGCAGCAGCTCGTCGCAGCCCGGGCCGGTCGGCAGGCGCGCGATGGCGTCGTCGAGATCGCGGTGCTCGCTCCTGAGCTCGGCGAGCCGGCGGACGATGCTGGCGGTGTCTTCGCTGAACATGGGCGGCCTTCGGGCGTCGCGCGGAGTGTAGCGCCCGGCGGACGCGCCGGAGCGCATTCCGCTCAGGGCCGCGCCGCGCGCCGGGAAAGGTCCGCGAGCGCGCGCCCGGCCGCCAGCGCCTCGCCGAGCTCGACGAAGCTCGCCACGACCGCGTCGCAGTCGATCTCGCCGATCGGCCGTCCTTCGGTGTAGCCGTAGCCGACCAGCACGACCGGCATGCCGGCCGCGCGCGCGGCGCCGGCGTCGTTGGCCGAATCGCCGAGCACGAGGCAGGCGTGCGCCGGCACGCCGAGGCGGGCGGCGGCGAAGCGCAGCGGCTCCGGATCGGGCTTGCGCTGCGGCAATGCGTCGCCGCCGACGACGAACTCGAAGCGGTCGGCGAAGCCGAAGCGCGCGAGCACGGTCTCGGCGGCGCGCTGCGGCTTGTTCGTCACGCAGGCCAGGCGCAGGCCGAGCGCGCGGAAGCGCTCGAGCCCGTCGGCGACGCCGGGATAGACGCGCGTCGCCACGCCGTTGACGCGCGCATAGGCCGCGTCGAACAGCGCCCGCGCCCGCGCGTGCAGGCCGGCATCGACGCGCGCGTCGCGGCCGCCGCCGAGCGCGCGATGCAGCAGCACGTCGACGCCGCGGCCGACGTAGGTCGCGATCACGTCTTCGGGCACGGGCGCGCGGCCGAGCTCGCCCAGCACCGCGTTCACCGCGGCGGCGATGTCGGGCACGGTGTCGAGCAGCGTGCCGTCGAGGTCGCAGAGGATCGCCTCGACCGGCGCCGGCGCCGCGCTTCGCGGGCCGGCGTCAGCGCACAAGGGCGCGCGCCGCCGCCACGACCTTCTCCGGCGTGAAGCCGAAGAACTCGAACAGCTTCGCGCCCGGCGCGGACTCGCCGAAGCGGTCGATGCCGACGACCGCGCCGTCGCCGCGCACGTACTTCCACCACAGCGCGGTGGTGCCGGCCTCGATCGCGAGCTTCGGCGTGCCCTCCGGCAGCACCTCGGCGCGGTAGGCCGCGTCCTGGCGGTCGAACGTCTCGGTCGACGGCATCGACACGACGCGTGCCGGGATGCCCTCGGCGGCGAGCTGCGTGCGCGCGGCGAGCGCCAGGCCGACCTCCGAGCCGGTGGCGATCAGGATGCAGCGCGCCGGGCCGCCCTCGGCCTCGGCCAGCACGTAGCCGCCGCGCCGGATCACGGCGATCTGCGCGTCGCTGCGCGGCACGAACGGCAGGTTCTGCCGCGACAGCGCCAGCGCGGTCGGCGCGTTCGTGCGCTCCAGCGCGAGCGTCCAGGCGACCGCGGTCTCGACCGTGTCACAGGGGCGCCAGAGCTCCAGGTTCGGGATCAGGCGCAGGCTCGACAGGTGCTCGACCGACTGGTGCGTGGGGCCGTCCTCGCCCAGGCCGATCGAGTCGTGCGTGAACACGTGGATCACGCGCAGGTTCATCAGCGCCGCCATGCGGATCGCGTTGCGGCTGTAGTCGCTGAAGGTGAGGAACGTGCCGCCGAACGGAATGAAGCCGCCGTGCAGCGCGAGGCCGTTCATGATCGCGGCCATGCCGAACTCGCGCACGCCGTAGCTGATGTAGCGCCCGCCGCCGGACGCGCCGAGCACGGGCGCGCCCTTCCACACGGTCAGGTTCGAATGGGTGAGGTCGGCCGAGCCGCCGAGCATCTCCGGCAGCGCCGGCGCGAACGCGTCGATCGCGTACTGGCTGGCCTTGCGCGTGGCCACGGTCTCGGCCTTCGCGTTCGCGTCGGCGACCAGCTTGGCCGCCAGCGCCGCGAAGTCGGCCGGCAGCCGGCCGGCGAGGCGGCGCTCCAGCTCCGCCGCCGCGTCCGCGTGGCGCGCGCGGTAGGCCGCCATGCGCTCGTTCCATTCCGCCTCGTGCCGCGCACCGGCCGCGTGCGCGTCCCAGGCGGCGTAGATGTCGTCCGGGATCTCGAACGGCGCGTACGGCCAGTCGAGCGCCTTGCGCGTGGCGGCGATCTCCTCGCCGCCGAGCGCCTCGCCGTGCGCCTTGGCGGTGCCGGCGCGCGTCGGTGCGCCGCGGCCGATCGTCGTGCGGCAGATGATCAGGCTGGGCTGCGTCAGGTTCGTCTTCGCCTCGACCAGCGCGCGGTCGACGGCGTCGACGTCGTGGCCGTCGATCGGCCCGATGACCTGCCAGCCGTAGGCGCGGAAGCGTCCGGCGGTGTCGTCGGTGAACCAGCCCTCGACCTCGCCGTCGATCGAGATGCCGTTGTCGTCGTACAGCGCGATCAGCTTGCCCAGTCGCCAGGTGCCGGCCAGCGAGCAGGCCTCGTGCGAGATGCCCTCCATCAGGCAGCCGTCGCCGACGAACACGTAGGTGTGATGGTCGACGACGCGCGCGTCGTCGCGGTTGAACTCGGCGGCGAGCAGCTTCTCGGCGAGCGCGAGGCCGACCGCGTTGGCCAGGCCCTGTCCGAGCGGCCCGGTGGTCGTCTCCACGCCCGGGGTGACGCCGAGCTCGGGATGGCCCGGGGTCTTGGAATGCAGCTGGCGGAAGTTCTCGATCTCGCCGATGGGCAAGTCGTAGCCGGTCAGGTGCAGCAGCGCGTACTGCAGCATCGAGCCGTGGCCGTTGGACAGCACGAAGCGGTCGCGGTCGGGCCAGTGCGGGTTGGCCGGGTTGTGGCGCAGGTGCCGCGTCCACAGCGCGACCGCGATCTCGGCCATGCCCATCGGCATGCCGGGGTGGCCGGACTTGGCCTTCTCCACCGCGTCGGCGGCGAGGAAGCGGATCGAGTTCGCGAGCCGGGCGGTGTCGACGCCGGCCGCGGAGGGGGAATTGCTCATGCGACGCGCTCCAGATGGGCTTGCCGCGCCTGCGTCGAGGACTCGTCAGACGTGCGGCACGAGGGGGATGTTCGATGGCGCCGGAACGACGGGACCGCAGTTCGCGCGCGACGGGGCGAATCATGCAGCACCGCAGCAGGTAACGGAAGCCGAGGCGGCCGCGCCGTCCGGCCCGCATTCAGGGCCGTATCGGAACTTGCGACCGGCGCGACTACAATGCGCGGCTCCGATGAACGCGATCCTCGCCCGCAAGCACGAGTACGAAGCCGGCAAGCTGGCCAAGCGCCTGCGCCGCCAGGTCGGCCAGGCGATCGCGGACTTCAACATGATCGAGCCCGGCGACCGCGTCATGGTCTGCCTGTCCGGCGGCAAGGATTCCTATGCCCTGCTCGACATCCTGCTCAGGCTCAGGGCGAAGGCGCCGGTCGAGTTCTCGCTGACCGCGGTGCACCTGGACCAGAAGCAGCCCGGCTACGACCCGGAGGTGCTGCCGGCCTACCTGCGCGGGCTCGGCGTGCCGTTCCACGTCGTCGAGCAGGACACCTACGGCGTCGTCAAGCGCGTGATCCCGGAGGGGCGCACGATGTGCAGCCTGTGCTCGCGCCTGCGGCGCGGCGCGCTGTACGAGTTCGCCGCCCGCAACGGCTACACGAAGATCGCGCTCGGCCACCATCGCGACGACATCGTCGAGACGCTGTTCCTGAACCTGTTCCACCAGGGCACGCTGAAGGCGATGCCGCCGAAGCTGCGCTCGGACGACGGCCGCAACGTGCTGATCCGGCCGCTCGCCTACTGCGCCGAGAGCGACCTGGCCGAGTACGCGCGCCAGCGCGCGTTCCCGGTCATGCCGTGCAACCTGTGCGGCTCGCAGGAGAACCTGCAGCGCAAGGCGGTCAAGGCGATGCTGGCCGGCTGGGAGAAGGCCCATCCCGGCCGCATCGAGACGATCTTCCGCGCGCTCGGCAAGGTGGAGCCGTCGCAGCTCGCCGATCCGCGCCTGTTCGACTTCGCCGGGCTCGGTGCGCGCGTGGACGGCCCGCGCGCCGATGCCGGCGCCTGGCTGGCCGACCGCGTGCACGACCCGACCTGATCCGGCGCCGCCGGCCCGCCTTTCTCCCTTTTCTTCATTCGACGGGCCCTGGCCCGCCCTACGGCTGCTCATCCCATGTTCTTTCGCAACCTGAGTCTGTTCCGCTTTCCGGAAAGCACGAGCAAATCGCTGAAAACCCTGGAAAAAGACATCGAGTCGCAGCGCCTGCGCGAATGCGGCCCGCTGGAGCTCGCCACGCGCGGCTTCGTTTCGCCGTACGGGCGCAACGACGACGTGCTCTTGCACCAGGTTGGTGCATATTCGCTGCTGACGATCGGCACCGAGGAGCGCCTGCTGCCCGGCGTCGTCGTCAACGAGGCGCTCGCCGACCGCATCGCCCAGATCACCGAGAAGGAGGGCCGCCGGGTCGGCGCGAAGGAGCGCAAGCGGTTGAAGGAAGAGGTGATTTCAGACCTCCTGCCGCGTGCGTTCATACGCCCGTCACGGCTGTCTGCTTACCTCGACGCCGAGGAGGGCTGGTTCGTCGTCGACAGCGCCAGCCGCAAGGCTGCCGAGGACGCCGTCAGCCAGGTCCGCGAGGCGCTGGGGCGCTTTCCGGCGACGCCGATGGCGCCGGAAGAGTCCCCCCGGGCGCTGATGACGGACTGGCTGATTGGTGGCAAGCTGCCGGACGGGCTGGTCCTCGGCGAGGAGTGCGAATTGCGCGATCCGGCCGAGGCCGGCGCGGTGGTGCGATGCCGGCGCCAGGATCTTGAATCGGACGAGGTCAGGGAGCATCTGAAGTCGGGCAAGCAGGCATTCCAGCTCGGCCTCGTGTTCGACGAACGCATCAGCTTCGTGCTCGGCGAGGATCTCGTCGTGCGCAAGCTGAAGTTCCTCGACGTCGTGCTCGACGAGCTCGGCGACGGCGCGGAGTCGGCGCGGGCGGAGCTGGACGCGAGCTTCGCGCTGATGACGCTGGAGCTCAGGAACCTGCTCGGGCGACTGGACACCTGGTTCGGGCTGCCGAGGCCCGGCGATCGCGACTAGCAACGTGTTGTGGAGTGGAAACGTGGATCTTGCGAACGACTACCTTGAACTGGCGACGCCGGCCGGCGAGACGATCAAGGTGCTGCGCAAGAGCCATCCGCAGGCGCGCCGGCTGCGCCTGACCGTCACCTCCGGCGGCGCCCGCGTCACCTATCCCGAAGGCACCCACCCGGCGCAGGTGTTCGCGTTCCTGCGCAAGCACGGCGAATGGCTGGAGCGCAAGCTCGACGAGCTCAGCCTCGGATCGGCGCCGCCGCCGCTCAAGCCGGGCGCGGCCACGGTCATCCCGCTGCGCGGCGAGACCACGCGCCTGTCCTGGCGCGACGGCGCCTACCCGCAGATCGAGCAGATCGACGACCGCCTCGTGCTGACGCTGCCGCGCCCGCACGGCAAGTCGACGCTGCCGGCGGCGCGCGCCCTGCTGCGCTCGTTCCTCGAGGCGCAGATCCGCCGCGACGTCAGCCGCTACCTGGCGCGCTACTGCCCGGAGCTCGGCCGCGCGCCGACCGGCATCAAGCTGCGCCCGCTCAAGAGCCTCTGGGGCAGCCTGGACACGCGCGACCGCGTCACGCTGGATCTCGCGCTCGCGCTGGCGCCGCCGGCGGCGCTGCGCTACGTGGTCGTGCACGAGCTGTGTCACCTGCGCATCCGCAGCCACTCGCCGCGCTTCTGGGCGCTGGTCGAGAGCCTGTACCCGGAATGGCGCGAGCAGCGCGACTGGCTGCGCGTGCACGGCCAGGCGCTGAAGGCCGAGCTGGCGCGCCTGATCCAGGCGCCGGACGCCTGAGCGCGCGCCGGCGCGTTCCGCCGCTTCAGGCGGCCCTTCGCTCGGCGCGGAACGCGCGGATCGCCGCGGCGACGGCCGCGGCTTCGTCCATGTGCAGATGGTGGTGTCCGGGCAGCCGCCGCACGCGGATGCCGGGCACCTGCGCCGCGCGCCTGTCCATCATCGCGCTCGGCAGGTAGCTCGTGGCCGGCTCGGCCAGCACCAGCAGGGTCGGCGCGCGGATGCCCGCGAGCATCGCCAGCACCTCGTCCTCGGTGAAGCGCTGCGGGCTGGCCAGCGTCAGGCGCGGATCGCTTGACCAGACGTAGCCGCCGTCGACCGCCTGCACGCCGCGCACGACGATCGCGCGCGCCGCGGCTTCGGAGAGGTCGTTGGCCAGCACGCGCGCGGCGATCGCGTCGTCCAGCGTCGGGAACACGCGCAGCGGGCGCCGCGCGCCGAACGCCGCCTGCTGGTCGAGCGCGCGGCGCAGCCGCGGCAGCGCGTCGTCCAGCGTCGTCGTCAGCGGTCCGAGCGCCTCCACCAGCAGCAGCGTGCCGATGCGCTCGGGATAGAGCGCGGCGAACAGGCTCGCCAGCGTGCCGCCCAGCGAGTGGCCGAGCAGGTCGGCCTGCGCCCAGCCGAAATGGTCGAGCACGGCGCGCAGCTCGTCGAAGTAGTCCACGTAGTGGTACCAGGCGCCCGGCGCGATGTGCGAGGAGCGCCCGTGGCCGCGCAGGTCCAGCGCGACCACCTGCCATTCGTCGGCGAGCAGCGGCGCGAGGAAGTCGAAGCTGCCGGCGTTGTCGAGCCAGCCGTGCAGGGCGAGCAGCGGCGGCCGCGAGGCGTCGCCCCAGCGCCTGGCCGCGAGCGTGGCCTGCGGCAGGGCGATGCTGAGCTCCTCAGCGGGAACCATCGCGCAGCCGTTCGTAGCGCGTGCGGGCGGCGTTCTGCCGCGCCGCGGCCCGCGCCGCATCCCAGCCCGGGTCGAATTCCGGCCAGCCCTGGCCGTGGCGCAGCACGAGGTCGGCGAGCGCGCCCACCGCCTCGTCGCCGGCGTTCAGCGCCGGGATGTACTCGAAGCGCTCGCCGCCGGCATGCAGGAAGCGCGCATGGTTGGCGATCGCGATCTCCTCGAGCGTCTCGAGGCAGTCGACCGGAAAGCCGGGGCAGAGCACCTGCACGTGCTTGACGCCCTGCTCCGGCAGGGCCTGCAGGGTGGCGTCGGTATAGGGCTTGAGCCAGGCGGCGCGGCCGACGCGCGACTGGAACGTCACGACGAGCTCGTCCTCGCCGAGGTCCAGGCGCTCGCGCAGCCGGCGCGCGGTGGCCTGGCACTGGCAGAAGTACGGGTCGCCGTTGCGGAAGTACTTCTGCGGGATGCCGTGGTACGACAGCAGCAGGCGCTGCGCGCGGCCGTGGCGCTGCCAGTGCGCCTCGACGCTGCGCGCGAGCGCCTCGACGTAGCGCGGCTCGGCGTGGTAGTCGGCGACCAGGCGCAGCTCCGGGACCCAGCGCCAGCGCGAAAGCTCCTTGCCGACGGCGTCGAACACCGAGGCGGTCGTCGTGCCGGAATACTGCGGGAACAGCGGCACGACGAGCACGCGCCGCGCGCCCGCCGCGGCGAGCTCGCGCAGTACCTTGCCGATGCCCGGCCTGCCGTAGCGCATCGCGTGGCGCACCAGGATCGGCCCGGGGCGCTGCGCGCCCAGCGCCGCCTGCAGGCGCTCGGCCAGCGCGGCCGTGCCGGTCTGCAGCGGGGAGCCGGCGGGCGTCCAGATCTTGGCGTACAGCGCCGCCGAGCGCGCCGGCCGCACGCGCAGGATCACTCCGTGCAGCACCGGCCGCCACAGCCAGCGCGGCAGCTCGACGATGCGCGGATCGGCGAGGAACTCGGCCAGGTAGCGCCGCACCGAGCGGGTGTCGGGCGCGTCCGGCGTGCCGAGGTTGACCAGGAGCACGGCGGCCGCGACGGCGCCGTCGTGGCGGTGCTTGGGCTGTCCGAAATAGCGCGGCATCGTTTGCGAGAAGTGGAAAAGGGACCGGAGGTCGCGAGGGGAGGAAGGCGCACGCGGTGCGCACCGCCGCTCGCCGGAGCGCGTTTGGACGCCCCCTGGAATGCTGTTAGACTCGGCCAGCTACCGCGGACCACCGCGGAGCAGACGATTACCCATAACGATAACACGCCGCCATGCGCCCACTGATCTGCTTGATGGCAGCAGGGATGCTCGCTGCTTCCGCGTTCCCGGCGAATGCGGCGGAACCTGCCTACGGAGAGGCGTTCGACACGCTCTACCGCATCGATCTCGATGCGCGCCAGGCGAGCGCGATCGGCGTCGCGGGCAGCTACGCCGGCCAGCGCATCGGCAACATCAGCGGCCTCAGCCAGACGGGCGACGGCAGCCTCTACGCCGTGTCCGGCGCCGCCAAGCTGCTGCTGTCGCTCGATCCGGTCAGCGGCGCGGCCACGGTCGTCGGCAAGCTCAGCGTCGCCGGCCAGGGCACCGGCCCGTTCGATGCGCTCGATCTCAACATGGTCGCCGGCTGCGACGGCGAGCTGCTGCTGACCTCGGCCGTGGCCCGGCAGCTGTGGAGCGTGGATCCGGCTACCGCCGTGGCCACGCCGATCGGCCCGACCGGCGCCGCGATCACCGGGCTGGTCATGCACAACCGCACGCTCTACGGCGCCGGCGGCAAGGGCGACAACACGTTCTACCGCATCGACGCGCAGACCGGCGCGGCGACGCCGATCGGCAGCTTCGGGCCCGGCGTCACGCGCTGGGTCAATTCCGTGTCGATGAGCTTCGATGCCGACGGCGTGCTCTGGGCCGTGCTCAACTACGTGCCGCCGCAGCACGACAGCGATCCGCCGGCCGACTGGAGCGATCTCGCCCGGATCGATCCGCGTACCGGCACGGTCACCGTGCTCGGCCCGATCACGGGCCCCGAATCCCTGCGCCAGGTCGGCATGAAGGGTTTCAGCGCAGGTCCGACGCAGTGCCGGCGCGAGCCGGGCGGAAGCGCGCCGGTGTCGGCGCCGGTCGACGCGCCCTGGGCGCTGGCCTTGCTCGGCCTGGTCCTGGCCGCGGGCGGCGCGGCCGGCCTGCGCGCGCGCCGGCGCGCCTGAGCGGCGCGCTTCATCGCCGACTCAGGCGCAAGTGCTAGCTTTGGAGCGGTTCGTCTTCGGAGAAGTGCCATGCGCCGCGCCCTGCTCACCCTGATGCTCACCCTGGCCGCGACTGCCGCGCTGCCCGCGCGCGCCGGCGACGCGGAGGTCAAGCGCGCCGAGAATGCCGTGCGCGTGCTGACCGAGGTCATGGCCGCGCCGGACAAGGCGATCCCGAAGGACCTGCTGCAGAACGCGCACGCGATCGCGGTGATCCCGGACGTCATCAAGGCCGGCTTCGTCGTCGGCGGCCGGCACGGCTCCGGCCTGATCTCGGTGAAGACGCGCGACGGCACCTGGTCGAACCCGAGCTACGTCAGCCTGACCGGCGGCAGCATCGGCTTCCAGGCCGGCGTCTCCTCGACCGACGTGATCCTGGTGTTCCGCACGCAGCGCGGCGTCGACTCGATCGTGCACGGCAAGTTCACGCTCGGCGCGGACGCCTCGGCGGCGGCCGGCCCGGTCGGCCGCTCCGCGCAGGCGGCCACCGATGCCCAGCTCAAGGCCGAGATCTACTCGTATTCGCGCGCGCGGGGGCTGTTCGCCGGCGCCGCGCTGGACGGCACCGCGCTGACGATCGACAACGCGGCGAACCAGGCGGTCTACGGCGAGGGCGTCACGCCGCGGCGCATCTTCGACGGCGGCGTCAGGAACGTGCCGAACGCGGTCGTGGATTTTCGCGATCGCCTCGAGGAGTACACTACGCGCTAGCTGAAAAGTCTGGAACGTAGAATTCTGGACGCTTCGGGCCGGCGCCGGACACCCGTCCCGTCCGGCGGCCGGAGACGGCGCCGCGCCGGGCGCGGGCCGCATCCGCACATCGTTCAGAGGAATCGGAATCATGGGTAGTTGGAGCATCTGGCATTGGCTCGTCGTGCTGGCGATCGTCGCGCTGCTGTTCGGCACGAAGCGGCTGCGCAACATCGGCGAGGACGTCGGTGCCGCGATCAAGAGCTTCCGCAAGGGCATGCAGGAAGGCGACGACGCGCAGGCGCGCCTGAAGGCCGATCCGCCGGCCGGCCAGGCGCAGGCGGAAGAGAAGAAGTCCGAACGCGTCGAGTAGCCCGGCGGCGCCGGCCGGCGCGAGCCGGGAGGCGCTCCGGATCGTCCGGAATCAGGTGATGTTCGATATCGGCTTCAGCGAAATCGCGCTGATCGCGGTGGTCGCATTGCTCGTGCTCGGCCCCGAGCGCCTGCCGCGCGTCGCGCGCACGGCCGGCGCGCTGCTGCGCCGCGCGCGCGCGAGCTGGCAGAACGTGCGCAGCGAGATCGAGCGCGAGCTCGCCGCCGAGGACCTCAAGCGCACGATCCACGAGACCCGTCGCGCCGCCGACGTGCGCGCCGACGTGGAGGCCGCCGCCGCCGACGTCGAAGCGGCCGCGCGCCGCACCGAATCCTCCAAGCCGGCGCCGAGCGATGAACGAGGCTGAGCCCCAGGAAGACGGCGAACAGTCGTTCATCTCCCACCTGATCGAACTGCGCGAGCGCCTGCTCAAGGCCGTCGCGGCGGTGCTGGTCGTGCTGGTCGCGCTGCTGCCGTTCGCCAACAAGCTCTACGGCTGGCTGGCGCTGCCGCTGGTCAGGCACCTGCCGCAGGGCGGCACGATGATCGCGACCGAGGTCGCCTCGCCGTTCCTGACGCCGCTGAAGCTGGCGTTCTTCGTCGCGCTGTTCATCGCGATCCCGGTCGTGCTCTACCAGCTCTGGGCGTTCGTCGCCCCGGGGCTGTACCGCAGCGAAAAGCGGCTGGCCGTGCCGATCCTGATCTCGTCGGTGGTCCTGTTCTACGTCGGCTGCGCGTTCGCCTATTTCCTCGTGCTGCCGGCGGTGTTCGCGTTCATGACGGCGGTCGCGCCGGCCGGCGTCGCCGTGATGCCGGACATCGGGCATTACCTGAGCTTCGTGCTGATGCTGTTCCTCGCCTTCGGGCTGTGCTTCGAGGTGCCGGTGGTCCTGGTCATCCTCGTGGCGCTCGGCGTGGTCACGCCGGCGCAGCTCGCCGGCAGCCGGCGCTACGCCATCGTCGGCTCGTTCGTCGTCGCCGCCGTGCTGACGCCGCCCGACGTGCTCTCGCAGACGATGCTCGCCGTGCCGATGTGCCTGCTCTACGAGCTCGGCATCGTCGGCGCCCGCGTGCTGATGCGGCCGGCGGCCGAAACGGCGCCCTGACGCCTTTTTCAAGGGATTGCGGACGGTTTTCCGGAGGGGGAGGTGGCAGTCTCCAGGGTCCGGCTGTACGCTTGCGTGGAAAATGTCTAGTAAAGTCCGTGCACAGTTGGCAGTATCGGCATAATTTACAATTTGTCACAGGGTCTGTATCCGGGCTTAATCCGGGCCGGCAAGCGGGGTGGTTACACTTCTCTACGAGTCAAGAAAGTCCAACGTGGGGTGTGAACGAGCGAACATGAAGAAAACAACTACGACGGAAAAAGACGATGCGCGCGATGCGAGCCTGCGCGTTTCCAAGCGCGTGCGCGACAGTCTCAAGGCGGCCGCCGCCGTCATGGGCCGGCCGTTGTACGACGTGACGAACGAGGCGATCAACGACTACCTCGCCGGCTTGCGCCTGGTCGATCCGCTGGCGGCGATCCGCCGCAGCGGCCGGTCGCGCAAGGCGGCGTAAAACGGCCCGCCATCCGCTCGTGGGGGGCGGACGGCGGGTCCGGGCCGTTTCAAATCGAGGCGATCCACCCGAAGCGGCGCAGCAGTCGGCGCGCTGCCGGGGCGGGTGCGTCCTCGCGCGGGGAGCAGCAGCCGGCCGGGCAATCGCCGTGCCGCGCCGGAGAACGGCGGCGCAGGTAGCCGCGCATGATCGCGACGCTGAATTCGGGGTGGAACTGCACGCCCCAGGCGCGCGGCGCATAGCGCACGGCATGGTGCGGATCGTGCGCCGACCGCGCCAGGACGACCGCGCCGGGCGGCAGGTCCAGCACGCTCTGCTGGTGCGTGGCATGCGCGCGAAAGCGCGCCGGAGCGGCGCCGAGCAGCGCATCCGATGCGCCTTCCGGCGTGAGCTCGACGTCGATCGTGCCCACCTCGCGCCCGCCCGGGTGATAGTCGACGCGCCCGCCCAGCGCGTGCGCGAGCAGCTGGTGGCCGTAGCAGACGCCGAGAATCGCCACGCCCGCCCCGACCGCATCGCGCAGCCAGGCCGCGGCGGCCTCGCTCCAGCGCAGGCGCTCGCTGACCATCCAGGGCGAGCCGGTTACGACCACGCCGGCATGCCGGCCGACCGGCGGCAGCCGCGCGCCCTCGTCCACGCGCACCACCTCGACCGCTTCGCGCCGCAGGCCCAGCCCGCGCCGGAACCAGTCCGGAAAGTCACCGTGGCGCGCACGCAGCTCCGGCAGCGTGCTGCCGGTCTGCACGATCAGCCATGCGGCCTTGCCGGCGGCGCGGGAAGCGGCGGAGCGGGAGGACATCGACGGTACCGGGCGAATGCAAGCGTGCGCGCGGCGCGCGCCTGGGCGCGGCGGCGCGACCGCCGCACTTTTGGTGCGCCGGATGCGTCTGTCAAGGTGGCGGCCCGCCGCCGCCGCGTGCGGCACGCCGGCCGAGCGGCGCGCCGCCCACGCCTGCTGCCGCGCTCTACGAAGGATCGGGCAGCATCGGAATCGACGCGTCGACGCCGTCGCGGAAGATCATGTCCGGATCGAGCTCGAACGCGCCGATGTCCGGCTGGCTGCCGACCGTGCGCAGGAACGGAAAACCGCGCTCGTCGTAGGTCTGCCCGGGCGGCGCGCTGCCGGCGTCGACGTCCGGATCGGTCGCGCGCAGCGCATGGGTGGGACGCGATGCGCCGTTGAGCGCGAGCGGCAGCATCGACATCGCCGTGGTCACGGTTCCGGACGGCAGCGCCAGCGTCGAGCCCGAAATATGGTCGTGGTCGCCGCCGAGCACGGCGCCGGAACTCGCGCTCAGGTTGATGCTGGTGGCGAAGTCGGCGGAACCGGCCAGGTTGCCGGTGATGATCGTCGAGGTGATCGTGTGGCTGCCGTTGCCCAGGTCCAGGCCGCCGCCGATGATGCGCCCGCCCGACTCGCCGCTGGTCGAGGTGTTGGCGGTGATCGTGCTGCTGGCGATGGTGGTCGGGCCGGCGCAGGTGAGCCCGCCCACGCGCAACGCGCTGTTGCCCGACACCGTGGTGTTGGTGATCGTGCTGGCGCTGCTGGCCGGCGGATGGATGTGCGCGGCGCCCGAGGTGCGCGAGCGGTTGTTGACGATGGCCGAATCGATGATCGCGACCGCGCCGGCCGTGGTGAAGCCGCCGCCCCAGCTGTTGCTGGTCGAGCGCGCCTCGTTCGCGGCGACCACGCTGCCGTCCATGTTCACGCCGCCGGCCGCGTACAGGCCGCCGCCGCTCGCGTACTCGCCGCCCGTGGACGTCGCCAGGTTGCCGCTGACCTCGCTCAGTCGCAGCGTGGTCAGGCCGGCGGAAAACACGCCGCCGCCCAACCCCTGCTCGAAGCCCATGCCCTTGGCCGTGCAGCGGGTGATCCGCGAGCCGTTGATCGCGACCTCGTTGGCGCCGTAGACGCAGCCGCCCTGCGCCGGCCCGTCGCTGCGGTACTTCTGGCCGCCGGTCAGCGTCAGGAACTGCAGGTTGAGCCGGCCGGAACCCAGGTGGCGGATCAGGCCGTCGGTGACGCCGGGCGCGGCGGTGATGATCGTGCGGTCCGCGCCCAGGCCGCGGATGTCCAGGTCGCCCTGGCCGAAGATCAGCGGCGACTGCAAGGTGATCGTGCTGCACGAGAGCGTCGGCGAGGCGCGCACCGAGTCGCCCGACGCCGAGGCGTTGATCGCCTGGCGCAGGCTGCCCATGCCGTCGTCGTCGCAGTTGGTATAGAAGCGCACCGTCGCGGTCGGCGCCGTCACGCCGCCGCCGGACGGCGCCGATGCGCCGGCCGCATGGGCCGGAAGGGCGGCCGGAGCCGGCGATGCCGCGTCGTCCGTGGCGGCGGACGGCCCGGCGAGGAGCGCAAGGATGAGACTGGCCAGCGGCAGCCGGCGCAGGGTGAGGTTGCTGCGGTTCATGACGGTCTCCACGTGCGAAAGCCAAGGTCGCGTCCGGGGGCGCGTGCCGCCGCCGGGTGCTCCTTGGGTCATCGACGCGAAAACGCGGCCGACCGCGCCATCGGCCGTGCCCGGCGTGCGCCGCCGCGTCCGCCCGGCGATTCAGCGCGAAGGCGCGGCGGCCCGGCAGCCCTCCCCGTCGCCGGCGGCCCGGCGCGCGACCTGCAGCAACGGGTGCGCGGACAGGCCGGCCTCGCGCATGCCCGCGTCCGCGGCGGCGCGCGTGGCGTTCGCCGCGGCGCAGTCGCCGCTGCGCCGCTGCGCGGCGGCGAGCCAGAAGCGCGCCTCGAGCAGGCGCGGATGCAGCGCCGGCAGCTCGGCGGCGGCCGGGCCGATCGCCGCCTGCAGGCGCGCCGCCGCGGCGCGCGGCGCGCGTTCCAGGTCGACGCGCGCGAGCAGGACCTGCACCTGCAGCATCTGCGGATGGCGCCAGGCCAGCAGCGGCGCCTGCCGCCGCTCGACGTCGGCGCGCAGGCCGGGGTCGCATTCGGGCCCTGGCGCGCAGGCGCAGGCCAGCAGCAATTGCGCCTGCGCGATCAGCGGCTGCAGCTTGAACGGCCGCCGGCGCAGGTTGTCGATCGTCGCGGGCGCCAGCGCGCGCACCTGCGCGTAGGCGCCGCGCGCCAGCAGCAGCTCGGCGCGCAGCTGGTCGACGCGGCCCCTGCGCATCGCGTTGAGCGGGCCGTCGCCGTACAGCGCACGCGCCTGCTCGAGCAGCGCTTCGGCCTGCGCATAGTCCACGCCGCGCTCGATCATCCACGACGCCTTCAGCTGGCGGCTCTCGCCCGCATAGGCGCGATCGCCGGCGAACACGCGCGCGCTGGCCTCGGCGGCGCGGCGACAGGCCTCGTCGGCCTGCTCACCGAGCATCCAGCCCTCCAGCACGCACCATTTCGCCGCGGCATAGACCTCCGGCTGCGTCGGCGCGTGCTGCAGCGCCTCGTACCGCGCCATGCACGAGCGGAACAATCCCAGCGCCTCGCGCCAGCGGCCGGCCCGCCACTGCGTCGAGGCCAGGCCGCACTCGGCCTCGGCCGTCGCCTCGTTGCGCGGGCCGTGATGGGCGAGCTCGAACGCCACCGCCTCGCGGTACGCGGCCTGCGCGCCGGCATAGTCCTCGATGCCTTCGAGCGCGGAGCCGAGATTGTTGTAGCCGACGCCCAGCGCCGGATCGTCGGCGCCGAACGCCGCGCGGCGCTCGGCGATGTCGCGCCGCGCCAGCGCGATGTAGGCGGTCGCGTCGCCGCGCATGTTCTCCACCGCCTGCAGGCCCTCCAGCGCCTGCAGCAGGGGCCGCCCGCGCAGGCCGAGCCAGTCCAGGTCGGCGAGCGCCGGTCGCAGCTCCGCTTCGGCGACGGCGTAGTTCTCGCGCTTGCTGGCCACGTAGCCGCGCAGCACGTGCGCGCCGATGCGCAGGCGGTCCTGCGCGGCCAGCGCCGCGTCGGCATCGCGCGCGGCGGCATCGGCGAGGCGGCCGGCCAGGTCCAGGTCGCCGCCGGCCGCGGCCAGGTCGGCGAACAGCGTGGCCAGATCGACCGCCACCGCGGCATCGCGCGGCGGCTGGCGCAGCAGCTCCTCGCCGGCGCTGGCGACCAGCTCGCGCAGCGACGGCTCGGCCGCGCGCGCGCGGCCGTCGCGCACCGCGTCGAACATGTGGTCGACGAAGCCGCGCACCGCGGTCGCGCGCGCGGCTTCCTGCGCCGCCCGCGCCGCCTGCTGGCGGGCGACGTGCGCCTGCCACAGCGCGCTGCCGAAGCCGACCGTGCTCGACGCCACGAGCAGGGCGGCGGCGGCCACGCCGCCGCGGTGGCGCGCGACGAACTTGCCGGTGCGGTACCAGCGGCTGGGCGGATGCGCGCGCACCGGCTGCCGGTTGCGGTAGCGCTCGACGTCCTCGCCGAGCTCGGTGGCGTCGCGGTAGCGCTGCGCGGGCGCGGCGGCGGTGGCGCGCTCGACGATCCAGCGCAGCTCGCGCGCATCGCCGCGCCCGGGCCGGTGCGGGCGCTGCGGCGGCGAGGCGAAGTCGGCGTCGAGCAGCTGCCGCAGCATCATGCCCAGCGCGTACACGTCCGCCGCCGGCGTCGCCGCGTCGCCGGCGAGCAGCTCCGGAGCCGCGTAGCCGGGCGTGAGCATGCGCAGCTGCGTCCGCGTGGCGTCCTCGTCCTCGTCGAGCAGGCGCGCGATGCCGAAGTCGAGCACCTTGATCGCCCCGTCGCCCATCACCAGCACGTTGGACGGCTTGAGGTCCCGGTGCACGATCAGGCGGCGATGGGCGGCGGCGACGATCGCGCACAGCGCGGCGAACAGCGCGAGGGTGCGCCCGCGGTCGGGCTTCTCCCGCCGGCACCAGACGTCCATCGGCTCGCCGTCGAGGTAGTCCATGACCAGGTACGGGATGCCGTCGTCGGTGATGCCGCCGTCGATCAGGCGCGCGACGCCCGGGTGGTCGAAGCGCACCAGGATGTCGCGCTCGCGATGGAAGTTGCGCAGGTCGTGGTCGCTCAGGATCGCGCGGCGCAGCAGCTTGACCGCGACGGTCTGCGCGAAGTCGCCGGCGGCGCGCTCGGCCAGGTAGACCACGCCCTGGCCGCCGCGGCCCAGCTCGCGCACGAGGCGGAACGCGCCGCAGCGGCGCCCGCTGAACGAGCAGGCGCCCAGGTCCGCACCGTCCTGCAGGCGCGTGATGCGCGCGCCGACGTCCTCGTCGAGCCAGGTCGCGCCGCCGGCGGCCGCGGCGAGCAGGCGGCGCAGACGCTGCCGGTCCTCGTCCGCGCGCACGTGCTGCTCGATCCACGCCTCGCGCTGGCGCGCAGGCAGATCCAGGCAGTGCTCGAACCAGCGGCGCAGATCGGAGGGCGACATGCCGGGCTAGACGCAAAAGCGCGCGCCGCGGCGCCAGGCCGGTCGCGCGCACGCTGCGGACGGGCGGGGCGCCGCGCGCATGCCGGCTCAGGGCGCCAGCCGTTCGCGCAGCCAGGCCCGGGCGAACTGCCAGTCGCGGTTGATCGTGCGCAGCGACACCTGCAGCAGCTCGGCGATGCGCTCGAGCGGCAGGCCGGCGAAATAGTGCAGCTCCACCACCTCGGCGCAGCGCGGATCGGCGGCGGCGAGCTCGCGCAGCGCCGCGTCCAGCTCGAGCGCCTGCGCGGCGTCGCGGCCGGCGCCGGCCTCGTCGAGCGCGTCCAGGCCGGTGTGGTGCAACTGCCCGCCGCGCTTGGCGGCCATGCGCTGGCGGGCCGCGTCGATCAGCAGGTTGCGCATCGCGCGCGCGGCGTAGGCGTAGAAGTTGCGCACCGCCTGCGGATCGGCGCCCTTGCACAGGTCCAGGTAGACCTCGTGCACGAGCGCGGTGGTGTTGAGCGTGCTCTGCGCGCCGAGCCGGCGCCGCTCGCGCCGCGCCAGGCCGTGCAGCTTCTGGTACACCGCCTCGAAGGCGGGATCGTGCGGCGACGGGCTCATCGTCGGCTCCGGCCGACCCGGTTGCGGTCCGCCGCCGGTCGGCACGGCGGCGGATCCGGCGGCGCGGCGCCGCGGCGCGCTCATTCCGTCGGCGGCAGCACGTGGGCGACCTCGGCGAGCGTGGTCACGCCGCGCGCGACCTGCGCCGCCGCCGACATGCGCAGCGGCTGCATGCCCTCGGCATAGGCGGTCTCGGTGAGCCGCGCCAGGTCCATGTCCGGCTGGATCAGCGCGCGGATCGGCGGCGTGACGCGCAGCATCTCGTAGATGCCGGTGCGGCCGAGAAAGCCGGTCTTGCGGCATTCCAGGCAGCCCTTCGGCCCGAACGTGCGCGCCGGCGGCGCGACGGGCCAGCGGTGCGTCAGCGCCGCCCAGGCCTGCACGTCGAGCGGCGCCTCGGCCTTGCAGTGCGGGCACAGCGTGCGCACCAGGCGCTGCGCGACGACGCCGGTCAGCGTCGACTGGATCAGGTAGTTCGGCACGCCGAGGTCGAGCAGGCGCGTCACCGCGCTCGGCGCGTCGTTCGTGTGCAGCGTCGACAGCACCAGGTGGCCGGTCAGCGAGGCCTGCACCGCCATCTGCGCGGTCTCCAGATCGCGGATCTCGCCGATCATGATGATGTCCGGGTCCTGGCGCAGCAACGTGCGCACGCCAGCGGCGAAGTCGAGGTCGATCGCCGGCTGCACCTGCATCTGGTTGAACTCGGGGCTGACCATCTCGATCGGGTCTTCGACGGTGCAGACGTTGAGGTCCGGCGTGGCCAGCACCTTCAGCGTGGAGTACAGCGTCGTCGTCTTGCCCGAGCCGGTCGGGCCGGTCACCAGCACGATGCCGTGCGGCCGCTCGACCAGGCTGCGCCAGGTCGCCTCCTCGTCGGCCGAGAAGCCGAGCTGGCGGAACTCCTTGACCACGATGTCCGGGTCGAAGATGCGCATGACCATCTTCTCGCCGAACGCGGTCGGCATCGACGACAGGCGCAGCTCGACCTCGCGTCCGCCGGCCGAGCGCGTCTTGATGCGCCCGTCCTGCGGCCGGCGCTTCTCGGCGACGTCCATGCGGCCGAGGATCTTGATGCGCGAGGTCACCGCGGTCATCACCGGCGTGGGCAGCTCGAACACCTTGTGCATGACGCCGTCGATGCGGAAGCGGATCGGGCTGGCGTCGCGGCGCGGCTCGAGATGGATGTCCGAGGCGCGCTGCTCGAACGCGTACTGCAGCAGCCAGTCGACGATGTGCACGACGTGGCGGTCGTCGACGCCGACGTCGCCGGAGCGGCCGAGCTCGACGAGCTGCTCGAAGTTCAGGATCGCGCGGCCGTCGTTGGCGTCGCTCTTGGCGTCCTTGGCGCGCTGGATCGAGCGCTGCACGCCCCACCATTCGGTGAGATAGCGGCCGACGTCGAGCGGGTTGGCGACCACGCGCTGGATGTCGCGGCGCAGGATGTGGCCGAGGTCGGCCGTCCAGCGCGTGTCGAACGGCTCGGAGGTCGCGAACACGACCTGCATCTCGGTCACGGCCACCGGCAGGATGCGGTAGCGGTGCGCGTAGGCGTGGCTGACGACCTGCGTGACCGCCGCCACGTCGATCTTCATCGGGTCGATCTTGAGGTACGGCAGCCCGGCGCGGCGCGCCAGCCACTGCGTCAGCACCTCCAGGCTCAGCGGCTTGTCCGGCTGGCGCGCGTCGGCCAGCTTGAGGTTGGCCACCAGCACCAGCGGGTGCAGTTCGGCGCGGCCGCGCACGGTGCGCACGTCCGCGCGCACGCGCTTGGCGTCGGCCTCGGTCAACACGCCGTCGGCGAGCAGCGCGGCGAGCGTCTCGTCGAGCTCCAGGCGGCGGTGCAGCCCGAGCGCCGGCGCCTCCTGCCGCGCTCCGGCCGGATGCTGGGTCACGCTGGCCATGATCGAATCCGACTCCCCGGAACGTTGCAGCCCGCCGCTATACTAGCGCGCTTTTCGCACGCAACTTTGTGAGCCTGCGCATGCCGGGACCGACCTTCCAGGACGTCATCCAGACCCTCAATCGCTACTGGGCGGAGCAGGGCTGCGTCCTGATCCAGCCGCTCGACACCGAAGTCGGCGCCGGCACGTTCCATCCGGCGACGTTCCTGCGCGCGATCGGCCCCGAGCCCTGGGCGGCCGCCTACGTGCAGCCGTCGCGGCGCCCGACCGACGGCCGCTACGGCGAGAACCCCAACCGCCTGCAGCACTACTACCAGTACCAGGTGGTGATGAAGCCGAACCCGGACGACATCCTCGACCGCTACGTCGGCTCGCTGAAGGCGCTCGGCGTCGACCCGCTCGTGCACGACCTGCGCTTCGTCGAGGACAACTGGGAATCGCCGACGCTCGGCGCCTGGGGCCTCGGCTGGGAAGTCTGGCTGAACGGCATGGAGGTCACGCAGTTCACGTACTTCCAGCAGGCCGGCGGCCTGGAATGCCGGCCGGTCACCGGCGAGATCACCTACGGCCTCGAGCGCCTGGCGATGTACCTGCAGAACGTCGACAACGTGTTCGACCTGGTGTGGACGAACGCGCCGCACGGCCCGGTCACCTACGGCGACGTGTTCCACCAGAACGAGGTCGAGCAGAGCACCTACAACTTCGAGCACGCGAACGTCGACAAGCTGTTCGCCTGGTTCGACACCTGCGAGGCGGAGGCCACCCGCCTGGTCCAGGCCGGGCTGCCGCTGCCGGCCTACGAGCAGGTCATGAAGGCGAGCCACACGTTCAACCTGCTCGATGCGCGCCGCGCGATCAGCGTGACCGAGCGCCAGCGCTACATCCTGCGCGTGCGCACGCTGTCGCGCGCGGTGGCCACGGCCTACTACGCGCAGCGCGAGAAGCTCGGCTTCCCGGGCCTGCGCCACGCGACGCGCGCGGCCTGACCGCGGCGCGGACGAAGACGACGAAGGCCCGCGCGCGCGGGCGTGACGGCCCACCGAAGACATCCGCCATGACCCACGACAAAGCCTCCCTGCTGATCGAACTCGGAACCGAGGAGCTGCCGCCGAAGGCGCTCGACGAGCTCGCCGCGGCGTTCCTCGCCGGCTGCTGCGACGGCCTGGCCAGGCGCGGCGTCGACGCCGCCCTCGCCGATGCGAGGGCCTATTGCTCGCCCCGCCGCCTCGCCGTGCACGTGCCCGCGGTCGCCGCCGCGCAGCCCGACCGGCTCGAGGAGCGCCGCGGCCCGGCGGTGAGCGCCGGCCTCGGCGCCGACGGCCAGCCGACCAAGGCGCTGCTCGGCTTCGCCGCGAGCTGCGGCGTCGAGGTCGGCGCGCTCGAGACGCTCGAGACCGACAAGGGCGCCTGGTTCGTGCACCGCGCGAAGAAGCCGGGCCAGCCCACCGCGGCGCTGATCCCGGAGATCGTCGCCGAGGCGCTGAAGGCGTTGCCGATCCCCAAGCCGATGCGCTGGGGCGACCACGACTACGCGTTCGTGCGGCCGGCGCACTGGCTGGTCATGCTGCACGGCGCGCAGGTGATCGACGGCGAGATCCTCGGCCTGCGCTCGGGCCGCATGTCGCGCGGCCATCGCTTCCATCATCCGCAGCCGGTGCACGTGGCCGACGCCGATTCCTGGCTCGACGCGTTGCGCGCGGCGCGCGTGCTCGCCGACCCGGCCGAGCGCCGCGCGCGCGTGCGCGCCGAGGTGGCGCGCGCCGGCGGCGGGACCGGCGGAGCGCCGCGCCTGTCCGAGGCGCTGTGCGACGAGATCGCGAACCTGACCGAATGGCCGGTGGCGATCGCCTGCGCGTTCGACCGCGAGTTCCTCGCCGTGCCGCAGGAAGCGCTGGTCACGACGATGGAGACGAACCAGAAGTTCGTCCCGGTGTTCGACGACGCCGGCCGGCTGACGGAACGTTTCGTCGGCGTCGCCAACGTCGAGTCGAAGGACCCGGCCGAGATCCGCAAGGGCTACGAGCGCGTGATCCGCCCGCGCTTCGCCGACGCCAAGTTCTTCTACGACGAGGACCTCAAGACGCCGCTGGCCGCGCTGCAGGAGCCGCTGCAGAAGGTCACCTACCAGCAGGCGCTGGGCTCGGTCTGGGACAAGTGCGTGCGCGTGGCCGAGCTCGCGCGCGTGATCGCCAACCGCGTCGGCGTCGACGCCGGCCTCGCCACGCGCGCCGCCGCGCTGAGCAAGTGCGACCTCCTGACGCGCATGGTCGGCGAGTTTCCCGAGCTGCAGGGCGTCATGGGCCGCTACTACGCGACCGCGAACGGCGAGAACGCCGAGGTCGCGCAGGCGCTCGACGAGTTCTACCGCCCGCGCTACGCCGGCGACGCGATCGCGCCGGGCAAGGTCGCGCAGGTGCTCGCCGTCGCCGAGCGCCTCGACACGCTGGCCGGCATCTTCGCCGTCGGCCTGAAGCCGTCCGGCAACAAGGACCCGTTCGCGCTGCGCCGCACGGCGCTCGGCCTCGCGCGCACGCTGATCGAGGCGCGCCTGCCGCTCGACCTGCCGGCGCATCTGGCCGAGGCGCTGGCGCTGCTGCCCGACGCCGCGCTCGCCGCCGGGCTGCCCAAGGGCAAGGACGGCGCGGCGCCTGCGCTCGACGCCGGCGTGCGCCGCGCCGCGCTGGCGCAGGAGCTGTACGACTTCATCCTCGACCGCCTGCGCGGCTACTACGCCGACCAGGGCGTGTCCGCCGAGGCGTTCGAGGCGGTGCGCGCGCTGGCGCCGGCCGACCTCACCGACTTCGACCAGCGCCTGCGCGCGGTCGTCGAGTTCGCGCGGCTGCCCGAGGCGCAGGCGCTCGCCGCGGCGAACAAGCGCATCAGCAACCTGCTGCGCCAGGCCGCCGGCGTCGGGCTCGGCACGGTCGACGATGCGCTGTTCGAAAGCGACGCCGAGCGCGCGTTGCGCGACGCCCATCGCGCGGCGCTCGCCGACACCGGCCCGCTCCACGAGAAGCGCGACTACGTCGGCCTGCTCAAGCGCCTCGCCTCGCTGCGCGAACCGATCGACCGCTACTTCGACGACGTCATGGTCATGGTCGACGACGAGCGTGTGCGCGCCAACCGCCTCTCCCAGCTCGGCGCGGTCGCCGGCCTGTTCCTGCGCGTCGCCGACGTCTCGCTGCTGCCGGCCGGCTGAGCCGCGCCGCGTGCGTCGGCCGCGGCGCTACGCGCGCAGCGCGAGCAGCGTCGCGTCGTCGTCCGGCGCCGCGCCTGCCGCATGCGCCTGCAGTGCGGCCAGCGCGCGCTCGACGGCCTGCCGAGGCGCGGCTGCCGCCGCCACGGCCGCGGCCAGCCGCTCGCGGCCGAACGGCGCGCCGTCCGGCGCGCGCCGCTCGACCACGCCGTCGCTGTAGAGCAGCACGAGCTCGCCCGGCGCGAGCGCGAGCGTCTCGGCGCGATAGTCCGCCGCGGGGTCGATGCCGAGCGGGATGCCGCCGGGCGCCTGCAGCGGCGCGGCCGCGCCGCCGCCCAGGCGCAGCGCATGGCCGTGGCCGGCGTCGACGAAGCGGCAGCGCCGCGCCGCCGGCTCGAACACGCCCAGCCACAGCGTGACGAACTGGCCGCGCTCGGCCTGCCGGTGCAGATGCGCGTTAAGGCGCGCCAGCGCGCGCGCCGGATCGGCGTCGTGGACGAGCTCGGCGCGCAGGAACGACTGCACCGCGGCCATGACCAGGCCGGCGCCGAGCCCGGCGCCGCTGACGTCGCCGAGCAGCGCGGCGACGCCGCCCTGCGGCAGCGCGAACACGTCGGCGACGTCGCCGGCCACCGTGCGCCCGGGATGCAGGTGCAGCGCGCAGTCGAGGCCGCCGATCGGCGCGCGGTCGTCCGGCAGCAGGCGGCGCTGCACCGCGCGTGCGCGCTCGAGGTCGGCGGCCAGCGCCGCGCGGGCGCGCTCGCTGTCCAGGCGGCGCAGGTTCGCCAGCGCCAGCGAGGCGAGCCGGGCCAGCGCCTGGCAGAACGTCGGTGCATCGGCGTGGCCGCGCCGCACCGGCCGGCGGGCGTCCAGGTAGAGGAACGCCTCGGCGCGGCCGTCGAGCATCAGCGGCGCGCACAGCGCGCTGCGCGGTAGCGCGGCGCCCGTGCCGGCCGTCGCCGCGTCGAGGCGCGCGGCCTCGCCGGTGGCGGCCGAGGCGATCAGCGACGCGTCGAGATCGGACGCGCCGCCCGCCGCGTCGACCGGGCGCAGGCTGCGCAGCACGGGCCCGTTCTCGCCGCGCCACAGCACCGCCGCGCGCTGGTAGCCCGAGCCGAGCAGGGCGTGCTCGGCCAGGACATCGGCGAGGGCCTGCTCGTCGGCGGCCGCGGCGACTTCGCCGGCGCAGCGCAGCAGCAGTTCGAGGCGCTGCTCGGCGAGATGGCCGAGGCGCGCGACGCGATCGATGCGCGGCGCGGCGCCGCCGGCGCCTGCCGGCGCGTGCAGGCGCACCCGGAAGCGCCACGGCCCGATCGCGACGACGTCGCCGGCGTGCAGCGCCGCGCGCTCGCCGCCGGCCAGCGGCAGCTCGTTGAGGCGCGTGCCCAGCCGGCTGCCGCAGTCGCGCAGCGACCAGCCGTGCGCGTCGGCCTCGATCGCCGCGTGCCGGCGCGAGATGCTCGGATCGGGCAGCAGGAGGTTGCAGTTTTCGGCGCGTCCGATGTGCAGCGCCTGCGCGGCGCGCCAGCGGCGCCGGCCGAGCCGGGGGCCGTCGGTCAGTTCGAGCTCGAGCACGGTCGCGTCCGTCACGATCGAGGCAGCTTCGTCGCCGAATTGTGAATCTTCGGAGAATATCCGCCCCGTGCGGCTGCCGGGCGGCTTCGTTCAGCTAGATAATTGCATGCTGGCCCGGTGCGGATTATCGTGCCGCCATCGAGATGCTCGCGCGCCGCCGGACTCCAGCAGCGGGGCGCGACACCCCTTCGGCGCCAACCGCCCGGTCGCTCCCGCGACCGCAGCGTGCGCCTGATATACGATACGTTTCGTCATTTGGAGATCAGTCATGCGCAACCGTTGGATCGCGGCGATCGCCGCACTGGCTTTCCTCGGCGGATGCAACACCGCCGACCAGGGCGCGCCCGCAGCCGGAAACGCGCCGACCGCCGCGCCCGCGATCGCGCCCGGCACGGCCATCACCGGCACGGTGACGCTGCGCGAGCCGATGCCGATCGAGGCCGGTTCCAAGCTGGAAGTCAGGCTCGTCGACGTCGCGCAGCCGGACGTCGCGATCGCCGAGAAGACCTTCGACGTCGGCGGCGCGCCGCCGTTCAACTTCTCGCTGGATTTCGACCGCGCGAAGATCGACCCGGCGCGCACCTACGTCATCAACGCCGTGCTCACCGACGGCGAGCGGCGCTTCCTGCCGGTGCTGAACTCGCCGGTGCTGACGCGCGGCGCGACCGCCTCGACGCAGGTCGTGCTGAACGCCGAGGCGACGCCGGCCGAGAAGCTCAAGGAAGAGTTCAACAAGCTGCAGGGCCGCATCGGCGGCATGAAGAAGGTGGCCGGCACGTACACGACCGACACCGCCTCGATCGGCTGGGACGCGTTCGCCGAGAGCGGCGCGGTGCGCTTCATCCGCGTCAACACCGAGATGGACGCCGGCGGCCGCAGCTCCGTGCAGTACGCGTTCAAGGACGGCAAGCCGATGGTGGTCAAGCAGAAGGGCGGCGCGACGGTCGGCTGGTCCGACGACGACCAGGTGCTGTGGAACGAGAAGCCCGGCGGCGGCACGCTTTCCGACAACGAGGTCAAGGCGCTGCACGACGACGCCGTGAAGGCGCTGCACATGGCGCAGGAAAAGGTCGACGCGGGCAAGAAGAAGTAAGCCTCCGCGTCGCCGCGAAAGGAAGGCCGGGATCGCATCCCGGCCTTTTTTCTTTGGTGCCGCGCGGCCTCTAGGCGACGCGCGCCGCGCCGCGCTTGAGGTGCACCAGCAGCAGCGAGACCGCTGCCGGCGTCACGCCGGAGATGCGCCGCGCCTGCGCGATCGTCTGCGGGCGCACGTGCTTGAGCTTGGCCAGCACCTCGGCGGAGAGCCCGCGCACGCGATCGAAGTCGAAGCCGGCGGGGATCGCCGTGTCGTCGTGGCGGCGGTTGCGCTCGATCTCCTCGCGCTGGCGCTCGAGATAGCCGGCGTACTTTGCCGCGATCTCGACCTGTTCGGCCACCTCGGGCGCGCTCGCGCCGGGCGCGATGCCCTCGACCTCGGCGAGGTCGCGGTAGAGCACCTCGGGTCGGCGCAGCAGGTCGAGCGCGCTCGTCTCGCGCGACACGGCGATGCCGAGCCGGCGCTCGACGGCGCGCCCGAGCGCGTTCGCCGGCGCCGCCCACAGGCCGCGCAGGCGCTCGGTCTCGGCCGCCACCGCGTCGCGCTTGCGGCACAGCGCCTCGTAGCGCTCGCGCGGCACGCAGCCGAGCGCGTGGCCGCGCTCGGTCAGGCGCAGGTCGGCGTTGTCCTCGCGCAGGTGCAGGCGGTACTCGGCGCGCGAGGTGAACATGCGATACGGCTCGGCGGTGCCGTTGGTAACGAGGTCGTCGATCAGCACGCCGATGTAGGCCTCGTCGCGCCGCGGCGTCCACGGCTCGCGGCCCTGCGTCGCGCGCGCCGCGTTCAGGCCGGCGATCAGGCCCTGCGCGGCGGCTTCCTCGTAGCCGGTCGTGCCGTTGATCTGGCCGGCGAAGTACAGTCCTTCGACGGCCTTGGTCTCGAGCGAGGCCTTGAGGCCGCGCGGATCGAAGTAGTCGTACTCGATCGCGTAGCCCGGCCGCGTGATGTGCGCGCGCTCCAGCCCGCGGATCGAGCGCACCAGCGCCACCTGCACGTCGAACGGCAGCGAGGTCGAGATGCCGTTCGGATAGATTTCCCGCGTCTCCAGTCCCTCGGGCTCGACGAAGATCTGGTGCGAGGCCTTGTCGGCGAAGCGCACGACCTTGTCCTCGATCGACGGGCAGTAGCGCGGGCCGGTGCCCTCGATCACGCCGCCGTACAGCGGCGAGCGGTCGAGCGCGCCGCGGATGATCTCGTGCGTGCGCTCGCTGGTGTGCGTGATCCAGCAGCTGACCTGGCGCGGGTGCGCCTCGCGCGAGCCCAGGAACGAGAACACCGGCGCCGGATCGTCGCCGGGCTGCTCCTCCATGACCGAGTAGTCGATCGTGCGGCCGTCGATGCGCGGCGGCGTGCCGGTCTTCAGGCGGCCGACGCCGAGCGGCAGCTCGCGCAGCGCCTCGGCCAGGCGCTGCGCCGGCGGATCGCCGGCGCGGCCGCCGGCGTACTGCGTCATGCCGACGTGGATCTTGCCGGCGAGGAACGTTCCGGCGGTCAGCACGACCGCGGCGGCGCGCACCTCGAGCCCGGACTGGGTGACCACGCCGCGCACGCGGCCGTTGTCGACGAGCAGCGCGTCGACCGCCTGCTGGAACAGCTCGAGGCCCGGCTGCGCCTCGACGAGGCGGCGGATCGCGGCCTTGTACAGCGCGCGGTCGGCCTGGCAGCGCGTCGCGCGCACGGCCGGTCCCTTGGAGGCGTTCAGCACGCGCCATTGGATGCCGGCGGCATCGGCCGCATGCGCCATCGCGCCGCCGAGCGCGTCGATTTCCTTGACCAGGTGTCCCTTGCCGATGCCGCCGATCGCCGGATTGCAGCTCATCTGGCCGATCGTCTCGATCGAATGGGTCAGCAGCAGCGTGCGCGCGCCGACGCGCGCGCTGGCGAGCGCAGCCTCGGTGCCGGCATGGCCTGCGCCGACGACGATGACGTCATAGGTGTGCATGTCGTTCAACTCCGGACCGGGCGGCGTTCGCGCCGGGCGGTCCGCCGGATCGTGCTCCGTCCGCGCCGGCCGGCACGCGGGCCGCCGACGCCCTCCGCCGATGGATGCGCCTGCGGTTGCGGCGCATGCGGCATTCTACCAGGGCCGCCCGCGTTCGCTGGCACGGAACGTGCTCCTCGAATCGGGCACTCCCACCGGCGCACGGCGTTTGCGAGCACGCCGTCTGACCGGAATTCAGGGGCCGGTCGCGCCGGTGGGAGCACCTCTCGCGATGCCGCGACGGCACGGACTGCAGGTGAGGCTGGCGCCCGGCGGTCTTAGGAACAGGGGGAATCCAAGAGGACCGTGTGCCGGGCGCCAGTGAACGGAAAGATCGTCGAGTCTCCGCGGCCGGGCTTGCCCGGCTTTTTTTTTGTTCTCCAGGGCCGACAAACTAGCCGGAACCCGGACTGGCAGACTGTGACGTTGATCGCGAACTTCCGTCGTCCTTCGCATCGGCCTGGCGATGCAGGTCAGAATTCGACGATCGCTGTCCTGGCGGCACCGATCATCCCGGCCGCAAACCCCCGGCGCAATGCGCTGAAACATTTCGTAACGCCTGGCACGGGGTTTGCTGCACCGGCGCCAAGGGAATCCTGGAGTCCGCCGCCATGAACAACGCCGCGACCGTGGTCCTCAATCCGCTGTTTCTGCGCCACGACCTGATGATCGAGCTCGGCCGCCTGGAGATGGCGATCGACCACGCCCGCGCGCAGGCCGCCGCCAACGAAACCGTCTGCCAGCTCGAATCGCGCTGCGCGAAGATCAACGAGGCGCTGAGCAAGCTGCCCGCTTGAACGATTAAACCGGCAGGAACAGGGGCCGAGGCCGCGCATCCGCGCGGCCTTTTTTTTGGCCCCGTCGCGCCGCCCGCGCGCCACGCGGCGCCTCCGCCGCGACCAGGCGAAGGAACGGCGCCCTAGCCGTGCAGGCTGCGCTCGACGATGTCGGCGAGGTCCGGCGACTTGCCCTCGCGCGCGGCCAGCCCGTCGAGCGCGTGGCGCATGCGCGCGCGGCGCAGCGGCTCGTAGCGGCGCCAGGTGCCGAACGCCGTCGCCAGGCGCGCGGCGACCTGCGGCGTGATCCCGTCCAGCCGCTCGACCGCCTCGGCGACGAAGCGGTAGCCGGCGCCGTCGGCGCGGTGGAACGCGCGCGGATTGCGCATCGCGAACGCGCCGATCAGCGCGTAGACGTTGTTCGGGTTCGTCCAGCGGAACGCCGCATGCGCGGTCAGCGCCTGGACGCGCTCGAGCGCGCGCGGATCGGGCTCGGTGGCCTGCACCGAAAGCCACTTGTCGAGCACCAGCGGGTCGTCGGCGTAGCGCTGCGCGAACGCGTCCAGCGCGGCGTCCACCTGCGCGTCGCGCCGGCTGACCAGCACGCCGAGCGCGGCCAGGCGGTCGGTGAGGTTGCGCGCGCCGGCGTACTGCGCGCGCGCCAGCGCCAGGTGGCGCGCGTCGGCGCGGCACAGCGCGGCCAGGCAGACGTTACGCAGGCGCCGCTGCGCCTGCGCGGCGAGGTCGACGGCCGCGCTGCCGGCCGGCGCCAGCGCGTGGTACTTCGCCAGCAGCGCGTCGGCCAGCGCCGTCGCCAGCGCGGTCTCGATGCGCGCGCGCGCCAGGTGCACGGCCTCCGGGTCGATGTCGCTCAGCGACTCGGCGAGCGTGCCGGCATCGGCGATCGTCAGCATCTCGGCGACCAGGGCGGGATCCAGCTGCGGATCGTCGAGCGCGTGACCGAGGCAGCCGGTCCACGCGTCGAGCAGCGCCGCGTCCGGCTCGCCGTGCGCGAGCGCCTGCGCGAACAGGCGGCGCGTCAGCTGCGTGGCCGCGAACCAGCGGTTGAAGCCGTCGCTGTCGTGGCGCACCTGCAGCGCCAGCGCGGCGGGTTCGGCGGCATGCGCCAGGCGCACCGGCGCCGAGTAGCCGCGCAGCACCGAGACCGCCGGTGGCGCATCCACGCCGAGGAAGCGGAACGTCGCCGTCTCCTCGCGCAGCAGCAGCATGCGCGCGTCCACAGGCGGCGCATCCTCGCCGTCCAGGCGAAGCGGCAGCGGGCGGCCGGAGGCGTCGAACAGCGCCACCGCGACCGGGACCGGCAGCGGCTGCTTGCGCGGCTGTCCCGGCGTCGGCGGCGTGCGCTGGCTCAGCGTCAGCTCGTAGCAGCGCGCGTGCGGATCGTGGCGGCCGCTCGCGGCGAGCTCGGGCGTGCCGGCCTGGCGGTACCAGGCGAGCCATTCGCCGAGGTCGACCGCGTTCGCCTCGCCCAGCGCGGCGAGGAAGTCCTCGATCGTCGCGGCGCTGCCGTCGTGGCGCGCGAAGTACAGGTCCAGGCCGCGCCGGAAGCCCTCGCGGCCGAGCACGCCGGCGAGCATGCGCACGATCTCGGCGCCTTTCTCGTAGACGGTCGCGGTGTAGAAGTTGTTGATCTCGCTGTACTGCTCCGGGCGCACCGGGTGCGCCAGCGGCCCGGCGTCCTCGGCGAACTGCGCGCGCCAGAGCATGCGCACGTCCTCGATGCGGCGCAGCGTGCGCGAGGCGAGGTCCGACTCGAACTCCTGCTCGCGATAGACGGTCAGGCCTTCCTTGAGGCTCAGCTGGAACCAGTCGCGGCAGGTCACGCGGTTGCCGCTCCAGTTGTGGAAGTACTCGTGGCCGACGACGGCGAGCACGTGGCGGTAGTCGTCGTCGGTGGCGCTTTCCGGATCGGCCAGCAGGTACTTCGCGTTGAAGATGTTGAGGCCCTTGTTCTCCATCGCGCCCATCGTGAAGTCGTGGGTCGCGACGACGTGGAACACGTCCAGGTCGTAGCAGCGGCCGAAGCGTTCCTCGTCCCAGCGCATCGCCATCTTCAGGCACTGCATCGCCCAGCCGCAGCGCGCGATCGCGTCGGCCTCGGCGTGGATGAACAGCCGCACGCGGCGGCCCTCGGCGGTGACGAACGCGTCCTCGAGCGTCTCCAGCCGGCCGGCGACGAGCGCGAACAGGTAGCTCGGCTTGGGATGCGGATCGACGAAGCGCGCCCAGTGGCGGCCGTCGCCGAGCTCGCCGGCGCCGTCCATGTTGCCGTTGGCGAGCAGGCGCGGAAAGCGCGCCTTGTCGGCGCGCAGCGTCACCGTGTAGCGGGCGAGCACGTCGGGCCGGTCGGGAAACGGCGTGATGCGGCGGAAGCCCTCGGCCTCGCATTGCGTCAGCAGGAAGCCGCGCTCGGCGCCGCCGCTGAGGTACAGGCCCTGCAGCGCCGAGTTGCGTTCGGGCGCGATGCGCACGCGCGTCTCGACGACGGCGTGCGTGCGCACGCCGGGGATCGTCAGGCTGCCGGCGGCCAGCGCGTAGTCCGCCGCGCCCAGCGCGCGTCCGTCCACGGCGAGCGCGAGCAGCTCGATCTGCTCGGCGTCGAGGCACAGCGGCGCGTCGGGCTGCGCCGGGTCCTGCACCAGATGCAGGCGCGCGGCGACCTCGGTGGCGTGGATGTCGAGGTCGAATTCGAGCTCGACGTCGGTCGCGCGCCAGGCCGGCGCGCGGTAGTCGCGCAGCAGGACCTTCGGCTTCGCGCCGTCGGAAAGCGGTTGGATGGACATGCGTCGCCGGTGCTGGAAGTGACGACCGGCAGGCTAGCATGCGCGCTCCGGCGGCGTGTATCGTCGGCGCCCTCGAACGGCCCGCGCGCGCCTTCGCCATCGAACGATCCGCATGACCGACTCCGCCACGCCCGAGCTTCCCGAGTTCGCGTCCGTCGAGGCCGCCGCCGCGCGCATCGCGCCGCACGCGCACCGCACGCCGGTGCTGCGCTCGCGCTCGCTCGACGCGCTGGCCGGCGCCGAGCTGCACTTCAAGTGCGAGAACCTGCAGCGCGGCGGCGCGTTCAAGTTTCGCGGCGCCTGCAACGCCGTCTGGTCGCTGGACGCGGCCGAGGCCGCGCGCGGCGTCGTCACGCATTCGTCCGGCAATCACGGCGCGGCGCTGGCGCTGGCGGCGCGCACGCGCGGCATTCCGGCGCACGTCGTCGTGCCGGACGGCGCGGTCAGGTCGAAGCTGGCCGCGATCGAGGCGTACGGCGCGATCCTGCACCGCTGCGCGCCGACGATGGCCGCGCGCGAGGAGACCGCCGCGCGCGTCGGCGCGCAGACCGGCGCGCTGCTCGTGCATCCGTTCGCCGATCCGCGCGTGATCGCCGGCCAAGGCACCGCGGCGCTCGAGCTGTTGCGCGAGGCCGGCCCGCTGGATGCGCTGGTCGCGCCGATCGGCGGCGGCGGCCTGATCGGCGGCAGCGCGATCGCCGCGCGCGCGCTGGTGCCGTCGATCGCGGTGTACGCGGCGGAGCCCGAAGGCGCGGCGGACGCCTGCGAATCGCTGCGTCGCGGCGAGCGCGTCACCGAGCTCGTGCCCGACACGGTCTGCGACGGGCTGCGCGGGCTGATCGGGCCGATCAACTTCGCGCTGCTGCGCCGCCATGCAGTAGCCGTGCGCACGGTGGCCGACCGCGAGACGATCGCGGCGATGCGCCTGCTGCTGGAGCGCCTGAAGCTCGTCGTCGAGCCGTCGGCGGCGATCGCGCTCGCCGCCGTGCTGCGCCACCGCGAGCTGTTCGCCGGCCGCCGCGTCGGCGTCATCCTGTCCGGCGGCAACGTCGATCTCGACGCGCTGCCCTGGTAGAGCAGAGGAGATTCGCGCATGTGGTCCGATGCGGTTCTGGCCTATCTGCACTTCATCTCGATCTTCGCCCTGGTCGGCTTCCTCGTGCGCGAATGGACGCTGCTCGCCGCCGGCGCCGAGGCGCTCGAGGTGGAGGCGCTGGCGCGCGCCGACCTCGGCTTCGGCCTCGCCTCGGTCGCCGTGCTGCTGAGCGGCGCCGCGCGCGCGGTATTCGGGCTCAAGGGCTGGTCGTTCTACGCGCACGACCCGGCGTTCCATCTGAAGATCGGCCTGTTCGTGCTGGTCGGGCTGCTGTCGATCGGGCCGACGCGCGCGTTCCTGCGCTGGCGCCGCGCGGCGCGCGCCGACGGCGCCTATCGCGTGCCCGAAGGCGAATGGACGCGCGCGCGGCGCGGCGTGCTCGTCGAGCTGCACCTGCTGGCGCTGATCCCGCTCGCCGCGGTGATCATGGCGCGCGGGCTCGGCCGGGGCTGAGGCAATCCTCGCGGCTGCGACGCAACGCGCCGCCGCGGCGTCGTCCTGCAGGGCCGTCGTGGAGGGTACCGGATGAACACGCCATCCCGTGCGGCGGCGCCCGCCGCCTTGCTCGCCGCCTGTCCACTGCCGTCCGCGCGCGGCGCGGCCGATCCGCAGATCGTCGCCAGCCAGGCGTTCCTCGCCGCGCATCCCGACCTGCGTCACCGACGGCAGCCGCTACTACGACGCGCGCTACTGGATCCGCCGCAGTAACGGCGCTGGCAGGACGCGCAGTGGCGCGAGGCCGGCGGGCGCGTCGAGGCCGGCCCGCCGCAGGCGGTCGGACCGCCGCCGTAGCGCCGGCGGCCGGGCGTGCTGGCATGGCGGACGCGACGGGCGCGCCGCCTTCGCATCCGGCCGTGCCGCTCTAGGCCTTGGCCGGGCTGCGGCGCAGCGTGACCACGGCCAGCGCCGCTGCGACCAGCGCGATGCCGATGCCTTCGGGCAGCGAGGGCCGCTCGCCGAGCAGCAGCCAGGCGAAGCCGATGCCGGCGATCGGTATCGCCAGGCTCGACAGCCCGGCGATCTCGGCCGGCAGCCGCTGCACCACGTACGACCACAGAAGCCAGGCCAGCCCGGACGACAGCACCGCGTTGTAGGCCAGCGCGCCGACGAACCACGGCGACCAGTCGATCGGCCGCTCGTGCGCGAGCGCGGCGACCGCGATCAGGCCGAGCGCGCCGATCAGCATCTGCCACGCGGTCAGCGACAGCGCGCCGATGCCGCCGCGGCGGAACAGGCGCTTGGAGAGCACGACGCCGACCGCCCAGCAGAAGCCGCCGGCCAGTGCCAGCAGCGAGCTCTGCGCGTCGCCGAAGCCGAGCCAGGGCTCGAGCACCAGCGCAAGGCCGCAGGCGGCGACGACCAGGCCGAGGCAGAGCCGCAGGCCCGGGCGCTCGCCGAGCAGCAGCCAGGCCAGCGGCACCACCCAGAACGGCATCGCGTAGGCGAGCAGCGCGGTGCGCCCGGCGCCGCCGCCGACCAGCGCCCACTGCACCAGCGCCTGGAAGCCGGTCGTCTGCGCCAGGCCGATCAGCGCCGTGTCCAGCAGCGGCGGCGGCCGCAGCGACTCGCGGCGCGCCAGCAGCGCGGCGAACAGCACCAGCGTGCCGAGCGCGTAGCGCAGCGCCGAGAACTCGAACGGCCCGGCGTACTGCAGCGCCTGCTTCATGACGATCCAGTTGTAGCTCCAGATCGCCGTCAGCAGGACGAGGGCGGCGAGCGCGATGCGGCGGGAGGACGGGGCCATGTCTGAGGTCGCCGGAAGCGCGGGACGCGCGCACGAGCGCCGTATGATACGCGCCGCGTGCGAGACGGAGAGGCGGCGATGGCGGAGCGGCGGTGCGGCTGGGCGGACGGCAGCGAGGCGATGCGCGACTACCACGACCGCGAATGGGGCGTGCCGCTGCACGACGACCGCGCGCTGTTCGAGTTCCTCTGCCTGGAGGGCGCGCAGGCCGGCCTGTCCTGGCGCACGGTGCTCGACAAGCGCGAGAACTACCGCCGCGCGTTCCACGGCTTCGACGTCGAGCGCTGCGCCCGGCTCGACGATGCGTACCTGCAGGCGCTGCTCGGCGACCCGGGCCTGATCCGCAACCGCCTGAAGATCGCCTCCGTGCGCGACAACGCGCGCGCCGCGCTCGCCGCCGCCGAGGCGTTCGGCAGCCTCGACCGGTTCCTGTGGTCGTTCGTCGACGGCGTGCCGGTGCGCAACGCCTGGCACGGCCGCGGCGACGTGCCGGCGACCACGCCCGTCTCCGACCGCATGAGCCGCGAGCTGCGCCGGCGCGGCTTCCGCTTCGTCGGCTCGACGATCTGCTACGCGTTCATGCAGGCGACCGGCATGGTCAACGACCACGTCGTCGACTGCTTCCGCCACGCGCAGCTGTCCGGCGCCGGTGCGGCGCGTTGAGCGGCGGCCCGCGCCGCGGCGATGCCGCAGCGCCGCAAGCGCCGCCCGCCGGGCGCGTGCGCCGGAAAAGCGGCGAAACGCGGCCGCGCGCGGCGAATTCAGCCGGAATTCAATGCCGCCTGCCGAGACTGCGTGCCGGTCGCGGCCGCGCTTTTGCGGGTTGCGACCTGCCGGCTAAGATGTGGATCATGCGATTGTTTCGTCCGCTTGCCTCGATGTTCCTGGCATTGCTCTGCGCCGCGTTCGCGGCCGCCGGGGCGCATGCGCGCGAGGTCAGCCTGCAGGAGGCCGTCGCCCAGGCGCAGCGCGAGACCGACGGCAAGGTGCTGTCGGTGCAGACGCTGAACGTCGGCAAGCGCAAGTTCTATCGCATCAAGGTGCTCACCCGCGACGGACAGGTGCGCATCGTCCAGATCCCCGCCGAGCAGTAACGGGCGTCGCGTCCCGGATCAGCCATTCAGGAGAGACTCAATGCGCGTATTGCTGGTGGAAGACGAGGCGCCCCTGCGCGAGACGCTCGCCGCGCGCCTCAAGCGCGACGGCTTCGCGGTCGACGCGGCCGGTGACGGCGAAGAAGGTTCGTATCTCGGCCGCGAGGTGCCGTTCGACGTCGCGATCATCGACCTCGGCCTGCCGAAGATGTCGGGCATGGACCTGGTCAAGCAGCTGCGCGAGTCCGGCCAGCGCTACCCGATCCTGATCCTGACCGCGCGCTCGTCGTGGCAGGACAAGGTGCAGGGCCTCAAGAACGGCGCCGACGACTACCTGGTCAAGCCGTTCCACGTCGAGGAGCTGCTCGCGCGCCTGAACGCGCTGGTGCGCCGCGCCAGCGGCTGGTCGCGGCCGACGCTCGAATGCGGCCCGATCGTGCTCGACACCACCGCGCAGACGGTCACCGTCAACGGCGCCTCGGTGGACCTCACCAGCTACGAGTACAAGGTGCTCGAGTACCTGATGCTGCACGCCGGCGAGCTCGTCTCCAAGGCCGACCTCACCGAGCACATCTACCAGCAGGACTTCGACCGCGACTCGAACGTGCTCGAGGTCTTCATCGGCCGCCTGCGCCGCAAGCTCGATCCCGAGAACACGATCAAGCCGATCGAGACCGTGCGCGGACGCGGCTACCGCTTCGCGCTCGAACGCAGCGACGCGCCGACCGAGGACGCGCAGACTCCCGCCAGCGCCGACAACGCCTGAAGGCCCCGGCCGGCGTGGCGCGCCCGCTCTCGCTGCAAGCGCGCTCCCTGGCGGCCGCGAGCATCGTGCTCGCGGCCTTCCTCGGGCTCGCGTTCTTCGCCCTCGACCGCGCGTTCTACGACGCCGCGGAAAGCTCGCTGCGCGAGCGTCTGCAGGGCTACATGTACGCCTACCTCGCCGGCTCCGACATCACGCGCTCCGGCGCGCTGATCCCGCCGGAGGTCGGCCCGGACCCGCGCTTCGACCAGCCGGCCGCGAGCGGCCTGTACGCCGGCATCGTCGGCGCGAAGATCATCGGCGCCAAGGACAACATCTGGCGCTCGCCGTCCGCGCTCGGCCGCGACCTGCCGTTCACCGCGGACCTCGAGCGCGGGCCCTCGCATTTCACCGGCCCGGTGCAGACGCCGGCCGGCGAGCTGTTCGTGCTGTCGCAGGGCGTGGACTACAACAGCGGCGCGAAGAATCCGCTGCACCTCACGTTCTACGTCGCCGAGGACAGCCGCGCGCTGCGCGACCAGGTCGACGTCTACCGCCGCACGCTGCTCGGCTGGCTCGGCGCGCTCGGCGCCGTGCTGCTGCTGCTGCTGTTCGCCGTGCTGCGCTGGAGCCTGGCGCCGCTGCGCATGCTCGCCGCCGACCTCACCCGCGTCGAGCGCGGCCTGCAGGAGCGCCTCGACCGCACCTATCCGCTGGAGCTGTCCGGCTTGACCGCCGGCCTCAACAACTTCGTCGACGCCGAGCGCGACCGCGTCAAGCGCTACCGCAACACGCTCTCGGACCTCGCGCACAGCCTGAAGACGCCGCTCGCGGTCATGCGCAGCCAGCTCGAGAGCGGCGGCGAAGGCCAGGAGCTGCGCTGGACGGTGCTCGAGCAGGTCGGGCGCATGGACGAGATCGTCGCCTACCAGCTCTCGCGCGCGGCGACCTCGGGCCACCAGACGTTCGCCGCGCCGCTGCTGCTCGAGCCCTACGCCGAGGAGGTCGTGCGCAGCCTGGAGAAGGTCTACGCGTCCAAGGCGATCCTGTGCGAGTTCGAGATCCACGACGCCGCGCGCTTCTACGGCGACCAGGGCGATCTGCTGGAGCTGCTCGGCAACCTGCTCGAGAACGCGTTCAAGTGGGCGCGCCGCACGGTCGTCTTGACCGCGCGGCCGGTCAGTACCCCCGGCAGCCGCCGCGCCGGCCTCGAGCTGGTCGTCGAGGACGACGGCCCGGGCATTCCCGAGGACAAGGTCGAGCACCTCCTGCAGCGCGGCGTGCGCGGCGACGAGCGCGTGCAGGGCCACGGCATCGGCCTGTCGATCGTGCAGGACATCCTCAAGGCGTACCGCGGCGAGCTGGTCGTCGACCGCTCGCCCACGCTCGGCGGCGCGCGCTTCTCGATGCGCTTCGCGCCGCGCTGAGGCGGCGCGCCCGCCTACGACGCGGCGAGCGCCTCGACTTCCTCGACCAGGCGCGCACGCACCTGCTCGCGCCCGTAGTTCGCCAGCACGTACTCGCGCGCACGGCGGCCCTGCTCGGCGCGCGCGCCCGCGTCGAGCGCGCGCACGGCGTCGATCGCCGCGTGCAGCTCGGCCTCGCCGCGGAACACGTACCCGCTGCCGCTCGCCGCGACGTGGTCGGCGAGGATCTCGCATTCGCCGTTGACGATCAGCGGCGTGCCCTGCGCCATCGCCTCCAGCGCGACGATGCTCAGGCTCTCGTACGGCGAGGGATGCACGAACGCGACCGCGCCGGCCATCAGCGCGAGCTTGCGCGCGTCGTCGACGAAGCCGAGGTAGCGCACGGCCTCTGAGGGGCGCAGGCCCAGCTGGTCCGAGCCGGTCAGCAGCAGGCGCAGGCCGGCGCCGCGCGCCTGCGCGTAGCGTTCGAACGCGTCGACCAGCATCGCGCAGCCCTTGTGCGTGTCGATGCGGCCGCTGTAGAGCAGGTACGGCGCGGCTTCGCGCGCCGGCGCCGCCGGCGCGGTGTCGACCGTCATCGCGACGATGCGGCCGGCGTCCACGCCCCACAGCCGCGCGCCGAGCCGGCGCTCGGCCGGCGTGTTCCACAGGATGCGCGGCGCGCCGCGCGCCATCTGCGCGTACGCGCCGAAGTACGCCGGCGGCTCGTCGTGCAGCGTCGGCACCAGGCCCCAGCGGCGGTGGCGCAGCGCGCGCGTGCCGTCGTAGGTGGTCGGATAGAGGTACGTGAGGAAGATCACCGCGGCGTAGTCCTCGCCGTGGCGGGCGAGATGCTCGATCAGGCCCGGGCAGACCGGCCCCTGCGCACGGATGAACTCCTCCTGCAGCGCCTCGGTCCAGCGCACGCGCTCGGCCGGCGCGGCCTCGCCGCGCTCGGCGAACTGCGCGAGCAGGCGCCGGTGCAGGTGGTGGAAGTACTCGCTGCGGCCGCGCGCGACGCGGAAGCGCCGGATCGTCACGCCTTCGCGCCGCTCGGCGCCTTCGGGCATGTCGTCGGCCCAGGTCACGTAGTCGCGCGCGGTCGTCGTCAGCACGTCCACCGCGTAGTCGCCGGCCAGCAGCGTCGCGTACTGCCAGGCGTGCGCCTCGGCGCCGCCGACCAGCGACGCGTGGCAGCGCGGCACGACGACGGCGACGCGCTTCACAGCGCCGGCTCCAGCAACGCGAAGAAGCGCTCGCGCAGCACGTCGGCGGCGTAGGCGCGCTCGTAGCGCTCGCGGGCGGCGGCGCGCAGCCCGTTGCGGAACGGCGCGTCGGCGCCCAGCCGCGCCAGGCTCGCGGCGTACAGCCACGGGTCGACGTCGTCCCAGACCAGGCCGCCGTCGCCGACGGTCTCGGGAATCGCGCTCGAGCCGTGCGCGACCACCGGCACGCCGAGCGCCATCGCCTCGACCAGCGGCACGCAGAAGCCTTCGTGCCGGCTCAGCGTCACGAACGCGTGGCTGGCCAGGTACGCGGCCTTGAGCTGCGCCTCGTTCACCGATTCGAGCCACCAGACGCGCTCGCCGAGCCGGTGCTGTGCGATGCGCGCGCGGATCGCCTCGCCGTAAGCGGCCAGGCCCGGGTCGGACTTGCCGACGATCAGCAGCCGCGCCGGATCGCCGTAGCCGTCGACGTAGGCGGCGAACGCGTCGACCAGCTCGGGATGTCCCTTGTTCGGCGCGATGCGCCCGACCATCAGCACGTTGCGCGTGCCGTCGCAGAGCTCGTCGAGCAGGCCGAGGTCGGCCTCGGCGTCGAGCAGCTCGCCGATGCGGTGGAACGGCGCGAGCACGGCGCCGCGCGCGGCGGGCGCGCCGTGCTCGACGAGCTCGTCGAGGTTGTAGCGCGACGCGCCCAGGTACAGCTCGCAGCCCAGCCGCGCCACCTCGGGAATCTCGGCGCGGCCGCGCGCGCAGGCGGTCTCGTAGATGCGCGAGGTGCCGGCGAAGAACGCCGGCGGCGTGATGTTGTGGTAGCGCACGACGCGGAAGCCGCGCACGCGCCGCAGGACGTCGAGCGCGACCGGCCAGCCGACCGAGAAATGGTAGATGACCAGGTCGTCCGCGCCGCCGGCGAAGTCCGGCAGCTCGTCCGGGCGGTGCGCGGCCTCGTCGACGCCGTGCGCGGCGTCGCAGAACACGCGCGTGTCGATGCCGCGCTCGCGCAGCAGGCGCACCATCGCCAGCGCGTCGTTGCCGACCGCGTCGCGGCCGGCCAGCACGGGCAGCAGGATCGCCGCCTTCACCGCGCCAGCCTCGCCATCGCCGCGGCCAGGCCGCGTTCGAGCACGTCGGGCGCGAACGCCGCCGCGTAGCGCGCGCGGCCGCGCGCGACCAGCCGCTCGCGCAGCTCGCGGTCGGCCGCCACGCGCAGCACCGACGCGGCGACGAGGTGCGGGTCGGCGTCGTCCCAGAGCAGGCCGGCGTCGCCGAGCGTCCACGGGATCGCGCTCGTCGCGCGCGCGACGACCGGCGTGCCGAGCGCCATCGCCTCGATCAGCGGCACGCAGAAGCCTTCGTGCTCGCTGAGCATGACCAGCGCGTCGGCGCGCTCGTAGGCCGCGCGCAGCTCGGCGCCGTCGGCGTCCTGCATCAGCGTGACGGCGGCGCCGGCGCCGCGCGCCTCGATGCGCGCGCGCAGCGCCTCGCCGTAGGCGGCGAGGTTCGGGTCGAGCTTGCCGGCCGAGAGCAGGTGCGCGCGCGCGTGGCCGCCGGCCAGCAGCGCGGCGAGCGCGTCGACCAGGTCGAAATGCCGCTTGTTCGGCGCGAGCCGCCCGACCATCAGCAGCAGCGGCTCGCCGTGCGGCAGGCGGCGCGGATCGGCCTGAAGCGAGCGCAGCTGCTCGACCTCGTGGAACGGCGGCAGGAGCGCGCAGCGCGCCGGATCGACGCCGCGCGAGGTGAAGTCCTCGAGGTTGTACGGCGAGCAGCCCAGGTACAGCTCGCAGCCGAGCGCGGCGTAGCGGTCCAGCTGCGCGCGGCCTTCCTCGCAGGCGGCGACGTAGCCGGCCGACCAGTCGGCGAAGAACGCCGGCGGCGTGATGTTGTGGTAGCGCAGCACGCGCCGCGCGCGCGTGCGCTCGAACAGCGCCAGCGCGAAGTCCCAGCCGACGCAGTAGTGGTAGAGCACGACGTCGTCGGGGGAGCGCAGCCAGGCCTCGATCGCGTCCGGCCTGTGCACCGGTTCGTCGACGCCGCGCGCGTGCGGTGCGAACAGCGCCACCTCGTGGCCGAGCCGGCGCAGCGCGGCGGCCATGCCGAGCGTGTCGTTGCTGACCGCGTCGTGCGGGGCGAGGCCGGGAACGAGGACCGCGATTCTCACGGAGCGTCCGTCACGCCGGCTTGCAGGCGAGCACCGCCGCTGCGTCGGCATCGGCGGCCGTCGTCGTCTCGGCGAAGCCGGCGGCGGCGAGCAGCGCCGCGACGCGGCGCGCGTCCGCCGCCCCGGCGGCTGGCGCGAAGCGGTAGGGCTCGGGCTCCAGGCGCAGCAGCAGGCAGCCGCCGGCGCGCAGCGCGCGCAGCGCCTCGCCGAGCAGCTCGCCGCTGCCTGCGGCGTCGGCCGGCAGCAGCGCGGCGCACAGCGTGAGCGCGGCGACGCTGGCGTCGGCGCAGCGGGCGAGCGTCTCGCGCGGCTCGCCTTCGGCGACGCGCAGGCCGCGCTGCTGCGCGGCGAGCGCGAGCGCGCGGTTCGCCTCCACGCCGCTCGCGGCGAAGCCGCGCGCGGCGAGCGCCTCGAGCCAGGCGCCGTCGCCGCTGCCGAGGTCCAGCACCTCGGCGCCGGCCGCCGCCCGCGCGCCGAGCAGGCCGCACCAGTCGGCATGGCGCCGCCGGCGCGCCGCGGCCGCGTCGGCGTCCTCGAGCACGGCCGCGGCGAACGCGTCGCCGCGCTCGCGCCGGTCCGCGGCGTCGCGCTCCAGCTCGTCGAGCGTGCGCTGCAGCGAGGTGATCCAGTGGTTGGCCGCGTGCACGTAGTGGCGCAGGTCGATCATTTCCTGCGCGTTCGCGCCGTTCTGCCGCTCGACGTCGTCGGCGCGGCCCTCGAGCCGCGCCGCGCGCTGCTCGAGCGCGTCCAGGCGCAGCAGCATGCGGCGGATGTCGTCGCGGATCGCGTCGCTGCGCCGGTCGTGCTCGGCGCCGAGATCGGCGAGCCCGCGCTCGAGGCCGCCCAGGCGCGCGTCGTGCTCGCGCTGGGCGTCCGCGGCCGCGCCGAAGCGCGCCGCGATCGAGGTGTCGGCCGCGCGCTGGTGGCGCAGGAGCACCGGCAGGCCGGCCAGCGTCAGCCCCCATTCGACCACGTAGCCCAGCACCGGCACGCGCACCAGCTTGGCCAGCGCGTAGCGCGGCAGCAGGCCGCGCACGCGCACGCCGACGCGGCGGCCCTCGGGCGACCAGCGCAGGTTGCCGAGCACCTCGGCCTTGGCCGCGCCGGCGGCGAGCAGGCGCATCTGCGCCTCCGCGCCGGCGTCGTCGGGGGCGCGCTTGAGCAGCGCGCGGAACGCGCCGTCGATGAAGGCGCGGTAGTGCGGACCGGTCAGCTCGCCGATCGCGTAGTCCAGGCGGCCGTGCTCGATGCCGTCGTGGTGCGCGGGCCGCGCGGCGCGCGGCGGCGGATCGATGCGCGGCAGCGGCGCGCGCCGGCGCGCGGCCTCCGCTTCGGCGCGGATCTCCGCCTTGACGCGTTCGAGGTAGTCGTCGTCGTTGCCTGGGCTCACGGCCATCCCGTCATTCCTTCGCGCAAGCTCCGTCGCAGCGGCTTCGGCGCGCCGGCGCCGGCGCGCCGGTTCGCGCAGCGAACGGATGGCCGGTGGCCGGCCCGCGCGGGCCGATCGAAGGGCGGACCGCCGTCGCGACGCGCTCGCGGCTGCGAAGGACGCCGCGGCGCGCGCTCGCGCCGGGCGCCGGCGATCGGCGGCGATGATGCCACAGGCGTGCGTGCGCGTGCGCCCGCGTCGCGGCCGGCGCGCGCCGGTTGCCAGCGGCGACGCCGGCCGACTATCGTTGCCGCCCGCCGACGCCCGCCAATCCACGGAGATGCCTGCATGCGCCCGCTCGCCCTCGCCGCCCTGATCGCCGCGCTCTGCGCGTGCAGCGCTCCGAACGACGCCCCGGCCCCGACCGCGCCCGCCGCGGCTCCGGCGCAGAAGCCGGCCGACGCGCCGCCGCCGGCCGCCGAGGCGGCGAAGCCGGCCGAGGCCAAGGCGCCGGCCAAGGAGATCCCGGAGGGCGAGTGCGGCGAGCAGTCCAAGCTGCCGCCCGATCGGCGCATCGCCAACACGGTGAAATGGACCACCGCCAGCGAGCAGGACAGCTTCGGCTTCGACGTGTTCCGCGGCGACAGCGAGAAGGGCGAGTTCGTCAAGCTGACCAAGGAGCCGATCCTCGGCGCCGGCACCTCGGACGAGACGCACAAGTACGAGTACCGCGACGACGCGATCGATCCGTGCCGCGGCTACTGGTACTACGTCGAGAGCATCTCCACGAGCGGCGCGCGCGAGAAGTTCACGCCGACGTTCCACGCCCAGCCCAAGCGCCGCGCGGTCGGCAGCCCGGCGCCGGCCGCGCCCGCGTCCGCCAAGGAGTGAGCGCGCGCCGCGCCGCGCCGCGATGAGCGCCGCCGCGCGCAGGACCGCGTCCGCGCTGCTGTTCGCCGCCGCGTTCGCGGCGGTGCAGGCGCTGCTCTGGTACGCCTACTACGGCCACGGCGCGAAGGCGCTGATCGGCGACGAGGCCACCTACCAGAGCACGGCGCTGTCGATCCTCGCCGGCGGCGCCTGGATGCCGAGCACGATCTGGCCGCCGCTGCAGCCGCTGCTGCTGGCGCTGGTCTACGCGACGTTCGGCACGCACCTGGTCGCGGTGCAGCTGCTGCAGACGCTGCTGCTGCTCGCCTGCGCGGCGCTGCTGCGCGACCTCTGGCGCCTGCTCGGCGGCCGCGTGGCCGCGGCGAACGCGGCCGCCGGCCTGTTCCTGCTCAACCCCGCCACCGCGGCCTACGCGCACTGGCTGTGGCCGGAGGTCGTGCACCTGTTCCTGCTGCTGGCCGCGTTCTGGCTGCTCGTGCGCGGCCGGACGCGCCTGAGCGCCGGCGCGGCCGGCCTCTGCGTGGGCCTGGCGATGCTCGCCAAGAGCCTGCTCTCGGCGTTCTGGCCGGCGTTCCTGCTGCTGTTCCTGCGCCGCGGCGCGCCGCGCTTCGCCTGGGCCGCGGCCGCGCTGTTCGCGCTCGGCGCCGCGCTCGCCACCGCGCCGGCGCTCTGGCACGGCTGGCGCGCCTACGGCCGGCCGATGATCGCCGACAGCTCGGCCTACAACCTGTGGATCGGTCTGACCGACCGCTGGCGCAGCGACTACGTCGAGGACATGGGCGGCGCGACGCTGCCGGCGTTCCTGGCCAGCGCGCCGACGCCGCAGCAGCGCAACGCGATCTACCTGGACAAGGCGCGCGCGCGCGTCGCTGAGCAGGGCGTCGCGCGCACGCTGGCGGCGCAGGCCGGCCGGCAGTACTTCCGTCTGTTCAGCGCGAAGACGCTGCTGGCGTCGCAGCTGCCGGGCCCGGCCTGCGCCGGGTACCTGTCGGCCTACCGCACCGGGCCGTGGCTGACGCGCACGCTCGTCGCGCTCAACGACCTGTTCCACGCGCTGACGCTGGCGGCCTGCGCGTTCGGCCTCGCCGGCTGGCGGCTGCGCGCCGCGCCGGGCGCAGGCCGCGCCGCGGACGCGCCGGCGCGCCGCTGGCTGCTCGCGCTGGTCGCGCTGTTCATCGCCTACCAGCTCGGCCTGATGCTGCTGTTGCACGTGAAGGCGCGCTTCCTGCTGCCGATGCTGCCGTTCCTGTGCGGCTTCGCCGGCAGCTTCCTCGCCGCGCTGCGATCGCCGCGCGGCGACGCGGCGATCGCGCTGACGCCGCCGCGCCTCGCCGCCGGCGCGCTGCTCGCCGCGCTGCTGCTGTTCCTGGCGTTCGCCGGCCCCGCGCTCGACGGCCTGTGTGCGGGCTGAGCGGCGGAATCCGGTATCCTCGCGCGGCTTTCCTGCGTCCCTTCGTCCATGCGCCAGCACCTGATCGAGCTCGTCCTGTTCAGCACCTACGCGGAATTGCGCGCCGAGCGCGCGCGCAGCTACCTCGGCCTGATCTGGTGGGTGCTCGATCCGGCGATGCAGATGGCGGTCTGGTGGCTGCTGGTGGACGTGATCCTGCGCGCCGGCGGACCGGACTACCTGCCGTCGCTGCTGATCGGCGTGACGCTGTGGCAGTGGATGAAGTCGTGCATGATCCACGGCGGCTACGCGATCTGGAGCAACCTCAACCTGATCCGCCAGGTGCACCTGCCGCCGCTGGTGTTCCCGATCGTGGCGATGCTGTCGGACACGGTGAAGTTCCTCTACATCCTGGCCGTGCTGCTGGTGATCCTGTGGTTCGTCGGCTATCCGCCGACGCCGGCCTACGTCGGCCTGGTGCCGCTGTTCGCGGCGGCGTTCCTGCTCTCGGCCGGCGTCGGCTTCGTCATCGCCGCGCTGGTGCCGCTGCTGCCGGACCTGCGCTTCGTCATCGAGCAGGTGCTGACGGTGGTGATGTACCTCTCGGGCGTGGTCTTCCTGCTGCCGAGCGTGCCCTCGCCGCTGCGCGAGATCCTCGCGCTCAATCCGATCGCGGTCATCATGGACGCCGCGCGCGGCGTGCTGATGCACGGCCAGTGGCCGAACTGGGTCGGGCTGACCAAGGCGAGCCTGATCTCGGTCGTGGCCTGCCTGATCGGCGCGTTCGTCATCGCCCGGCTCGCGCCGCGCTATCCGAAGCTGGCGGTGTGACGATGAGCGAGGTCCTGGTCGAGCTGCGCAACGTCGGCGTCGCGTTCAGCGCGCAGCGCCAGCTCAACGGCAACCGCTTCTGGGCGCTCGAGGACGTCACGCTGACGCTGCGCCGCGGCGAGCGGCTCGGCGTGATCGGCCGCAACGGCGCCGGCAAGAGCACGCTGCTGCGCGTGGTCGCCGGCATCCTCGCGCCGGACCGCGGCGTGGTGCGCCGCGCGCCGGTGTCGTGCCAGCTGCTCTCGCTGGCGCTCGGCTTCACGCCGCACCTGTCCGGGCGCGACAACGCGATCCTGTCCGGCCTGATGCTCGGCCTGCGCCGGCGCGACATCGTCGCGCGGCTGCCGGCGATCCAGGCGTTCTCCGAGCTCGGCGACTTCTTCGAGCAGCCGATTGCCTCGTATTCGGCGGGCATGACGATGCGCCTGGCGTTCTCGGTGGCGATCCAGGTCGAGCCGGACGTGCTGCTGATCGACGAGGTGCTCGCCGTCGGCGACGCCGAGTTCCAGCAGAAGTCCGGCGCCGCGCTGCGCGAGCGCATGCGCGAAGGCCACACCGTGGTGCTGGTCAGCCACGACGAGACGCAGGTGGCCAAGCTGTGCGACCGCGTGCTCTGGGTCGAGCACGGCAAGAGCGTGCTCGAGGGCGAGCGCGACGAGGTGTTCGCCGCCTACCACCGCGACCTGCACCTGGGGACGGCGGCGTGAGCGTGCCGGCGCCCGCGCGCATCGCGGCGCTCGCCGCGGCGCTGCAGGTATCGCCGTCCGCGCTGCTGGCCGCCGCGGCGCGCCTGGCGTTCGCCGACGCCGCCGGTCCCGCGCCGCGCCGCGCCGCGCTCGCCGCGGCCGAGGCCGCGCCGCAGGCGGCGGACCGCGCCGTGCGCCTGCTGGCGACGCCGGTGGCGAGCTACGCGCAGGACGAGACCGACCGCGCGCTGGCCGTGCTGTGGCCGGCGGGCGCCGCGGCGGGCGGCTGAGCGATGCGCGGCGCCACGCTGGTCGTGCTCGCCTGGAACCAGTGGCCGCTGACGCGGCGCTGCCTCGATTCGCTGCTGGCCACCGAGCTCGACGCCGCCGAGGTCCTCGTCGTCGACAACGGCAGCAGCGACGAGACGCCGGCGGCGCTCGCCGCCTACGCCGGACGCGTGCGCGTGCTCAGGCTGCCGGAGAACCTCGGCTTCGTGCGCGGCATGAACGCCGGCATCGCCGCCGCGCGGCCGGACGACGACGTCGTGCTGCTCAACAACGACCTCGTGTTCGCGCAGCCCGACTGGCTCGGGCGCCTGCGCGACGCCGCCTACGCGGCGCCGGACCACGGCATCGTCGGTTGCCGCCTGCTCGGTCCGGAAGCGGAAGGCCGCGTCTACCACGTCGGCGGCTACATCGAGCCGGACGACCTGCACGGCGAGCAGACCGAGGCCGGCCAGGTCGAGCGCGAGGTCGGGCAGTACCCGCGCCTGCGCCGCGTGCAGGCGGTCGCGTTCGCCGTGGCCTACCTGCGCCGCGACTGCATCGACCGCATCGGCGCGCTCGACGAGGCGTTCCACAGCTACTTCGAGGACACCGACTACTGCCTGCGCGCCGCCGACGCCGGCATCGCCAGCGTCGTCGCCGGCGAGGTCACGCTGCGCCACGACCAGCACGGCTCGACCGGCCACGACGGCGGCTTCCGGGAGCGGCTGTTCGCGCAGAGCCGCGCGACGTTCGCGGCGCGCTGGCGCGCGCGGCTGCGCGAGGACTACCGCGGCGACGTCGTCTGGCACGGACCGACGCGCTTTCCGCACGCGCACGCCGCGCTCGCGCGCCTGCTCGTGCGCCGCCTCGACGCGCGCGGGCTGCGCATGCGCCATGCGCCGACCGCGCACGAGACGCCGGATGCGCAGGACCGCCGCCTCGACCTCGCCGCGCGCCGCCGCGGCGAGCCGGTGCCCGCCGCCGCGCTGGTCTGCGCGCCGGGCGCGGCGTTCGCGCGGGCGCACGGCCGCTGCCGCGCCGCGCTCGCGTTCGGCGAATGGCGACGCGTGCCGCCGGCCTGGGCCGAGGCCGCGCGCGCGCTCGATCTCCTGCTCGTGCCGGACGCGTTCCAGCGCGAGGCGTTCCGCGCCGCCGGCGTCGAGGTGCCGATCGAGATCGTGCCGCTCGGCGTCGACCGCGACTACTGCCACCCGGCCGTGCCGGCGCCGCCGCGCCCGGCGCGCTTCGTGTTCCTCGCCGTCGTCGAGGCGCTGGCGCGCGATGCGCCGGAGCGGCTGGTCGACGCGTTCCGCCGCGCGTTCGCCGCGGACGAGGACGTCGAGCTCGTCGTCCACGTGCAGCCCGGCGGCGACGCGCAGCCGATCGCGGCCGCGCTCGCGGCGCGGCTCGCCGCGCCCGGCGCGCGCGTGCGCGTGCTCGACGGCTGGGGCCTGCCGTGGCACCAGCGCGCGCAGCTGCTGGCGGCGGCCGACGCCTACGTGTCGGCGCGGCGCGGCGGCGGCTGGGACGCGTTCGCCGCCGATGCGGTGGCCTGCGGCCGCCACCTGGTCGCCGTCGACTTCGGCAGCCAGTCCGGGCTCGTGCGCGCCCACGGCTTTCCGGTGGCCGCGGCCGCTGCCGACGACCCATGCCATCCGGGCCTGGGTTGGGCCGAGCCCGATGCCGATGCGCTCGTCGCGCAGCTGCGCGCCGCATTCGCCGCCGGCCGGCCGTCGTCGGCGATGCAGGCGCGCGCGCAGGCGTTCGCCGCCGGACGCGACATCGAGGCCACCGCCGATCGTCTCGCCGGCCTGCTCGCGCAGTCGGGCGTGCTGCGCCCGCCGCGGCCGCGGCCGGCGCCGCACCGTCCGGCCGCGCTGGCGCGCGCGGCCGGCGGCCCGGTGGTCGTGCTCGGCATGCACCGCTCCGGCACCTCGAGCGTCGCCGGCCTGCTCGCCCGGCTCGGCGTCTGGCCCGGCCCGGACGCGGACCTGATGGCCGGCCCGGACAATCCGAAGGGGCATTACGAATCCGGCCGCCTGCACGGCGCCTGCCTGCGCCGCCTGGCCGCGGCCGGCGGCGACTGGAAGGATCCGCCGCGGCAGGCACCGCCGGCGGCAGTCGACGCGTTCCGCCGCGACGTCGCCGCGCTGATCGCCGAGCTCGACGCGCGCCGGCCGTGGCTGATCAAGGAGCCGCGCCTGTGCCTGCTCGCGCGCGAGCTGCTGCCGCTGCTGCGCCGGCCGGTGTTCGTGCACGTGGTGCGCGATCCGCACGCGGTCGCCGATTCGCTGGCCGAGCGCGACGGCCTGCCGCGCGCCGAGGCGCTGGCGCTGTGGGAGCACTACACGCGCGAGGCGTTCGCGGCGAGCCGCGGCTGGCCGCGGCTGATCGTCGACTACGACGCGCTGCTGGCCGATCCGTTCGGTACTGCGCGGTGCCTGCATCGCGAGCTCGCCGCGTTCGGCCTCGACGGGCTCGTCGCGCCGGACGAGGCCGTCGTGCGCGACTGGATCGAGGCCAGGCCGCCGCGCCCGCGCGCCGCCGGCGACGCGCTGACCGCGGCGCAGCATGCGCTGTGGCAGGCGATCGCCGACCGCAGCCTCCTTCTCGACACGGCCGCGGCGCCGGCGCCGGACCGCGCGTCCGCGCAGGCGGACTGAAGATGCTGGCCTACCTGCGCGCGCTGTTGCGCAAGCCGCCGGCCCTGCAGGCGCCGCTGCGCGCGGCCGACTGGGACGGCCAGGCGCTGACGCTGGCCTGCGACGACGGCGCCGGCGAGATCGCCCTCGACGTCGACGGCGCGTACTTCGCCAGCGCGTCCGCCGCGGCCGGGCGCGCGCGCTTCGCGTTCGCGTTCTCGCCGTCCGGCGCCGCCACGCTGCAGCTGCTGCCGCGGCTCGGCCGCGACGGCCCCGCGCTGGCCGCCGGCGCGCTGCGCGTGCGCCTCGGCGCAGCCGGCCTCGCCGCGGCCGGCGCGCACGACCCGGACGCGCTCGCGCCGCTCGTGGCGCCCGCGGAGCTGGTGCCGTTCGGCGTCGACGCCGCGCGCGCCGAGGTCGCCGTCGTCGTGCCGGTCTACGACGCGCCCGAGCACGTCGCCGCCTGCCTCGACGCGGTGATCGCCCATACCGGCGGACGCGTCTGGCTGATCGTCATCGACGACGCCAGCCCCGATCCGGCGATCGCGCCCCTGCTCGCCCGCTACGCGGACCTCGACGGCGTGCGCGTGCTGCGCAATCCGGTCAACCGCGGCTTCACCGCGACGGCGAACCGCGGCATCGCCGAGGCGGGCACGGCCGACGTCGTGCTGCTCAACGCCGACACGGTCGTCGGGCCCGGCTGGCTCGGCGCGCTGCGCCGCGCGGCGCATGCGCGCGCGGACGTCGCCACGGTCACGGCGGTGTCCGACAACGCCGGCGCGTTCTCGGTGCCGGAGCTCGAGCAGGCCAACGCGCTGCCGCCGGGCTGGTCGTACGAGGACGCCGCGCGCGCGCTGCTGCAGCAGGCGGGGCTGGCCTATCCGACGCTGCCGACCGGCAACGGCTTCTGCCTGTACGTGCGCCGCGCCGCGTTCGACGCGGCCGGCCTGCTCGACGAGGCCGCGTTCCCGCAAGGCTACGGCGAGGAGAACGACTTCTGCCAGCGCGCCGCGCGCCACGGCCTGCGCCACCTGATCGCCGGCAACGTGTTCGTCGGCCACGCGCGCAGCCGCAGCTTCGGCGAGGAACGTCGGCTCGCGCTCGGCCGCGCCGGCATGGCCGTGCTGCGCGAGCGCTGGCCGGACTACGAGCGCGAGGTCGGCGAGCGCCTGTTCTCGTTCGAGCGCCGCGTGCTCGACTGGCGCGTGCGGCGCGTGTTCGCCGCGGCGCGCAGCGCCGAGCGCCCGCGCCCGCGCCTGCTCTGGGTCGGCGCCGGCGCGCCGGCGTGGCACGACGCGCAGGTGTGGAACCTGCGCGCGAACGGCGACCGCAACGAGCTCGTCGCCGACGGCCGCGTCGTCGCCGCGAACACCTGGAAGGCCGACGAGCCGGAGCGGTCGTACCGCGCGCTGTGGGACTGGCTGCAGCTGTACGCGATCGAGGCCTTGGTGGTCGCCGAGCGCAAGGCGTCCGTCGCCGAGATCCTCTGCGAGCACCTGGCGATCCCGATCGCCTGCGTCGGCGCCGAGCCCGCGGCGAGCGCGCGCGAGGCGCTGCAGCGCGCGCCGGGGCTGCGGCGCTTCGTGCGGGGGGCGCGATGAGCCTGCCGTACGCGCGCGCGCTGGTCACCGGCGTCACCGGGCAGGACGGCGCGCTGCTCGCCGCGCACCTGCTCGCCGCCGGCGTCGAGGTCGTCGGCACGCACCGGCCCGGGCGCGCGCCGGACCCGTGGCGCCTGCGCGAGCTCGGCATCGCCGCGCATCCCGCGCTGCGGCTGGCCGCGCTCGACGCGACCGACGCCGCCGCCTGCGCCGCCTGCATCGCCGCGGCGCGGCCGCAGGCCCTGTTCCACCTGGCCGGCCAGTCGCGCGTCGCCGCCGCGTTCGCCGACCCGCAGGGCAGCCTGGCGGCGAACGGCCTGAGCGCGGTGAATCTGCTCGAGGCGCTGCGCGCCGAGGCGGCCGAGGCGCACTTCGTGCTGGCCTGCAGCGCCGAGATCTTCGGCGAGCCCGCACGGGCGCCGCAGGACGAGGCCACGCCGGCGGCGCCGCGCACGCCGTACGGGCTGTCCAAGCTGGTCGCGCATGCCGCGGTCGGCGCCTGGCGCGCGAGCTACGGCCTGCGCGCCTCGAGCGCGATCCTGTTCAACCACGAATCGGAGCTGCGCGACGCCGCGTTCGTCACGCGCAAGCTGAGCCGCGGCGCGGCGCGCATCGCGCTCGGCCTGGAGGAGGCGGTGACGCTCGGCCATCTCGACGCGCGGCGCGACTTCGGCTATGCGCCGGACCACGTGGCGGCGATGGCGGCGATGGCGGCGCGCGCGCACGGCGACGACTACGTGCTGGCGACCGGCGTCGCCGCCAGCGTGCGCGACTTCGCCACCGCGGCGTTCGCCGCGGCCGGCATCGCGCTGGACTGGCGCGGCGCGGGCGCCGACGAGGTCGGCGTCGAGCGCGGCAGCGGCCGCGTGCGCGTGCGCGTCGATCCGGCGCTGCTGCGCCCGGTCGACGCGCCGCTGCAGGTGGGCGACGCGGCCAAGGCACGCCGCGAGCTCGGCTTCGCGCCGAGCCTGGACCTGGCCGGCCTCGCGCGGCGCATGGTCGAGGCCGACCTTGCGCGCGAGCGCGCCGCATGAGCGGCTTCAGCCGCAACCGCGTTGCGCTCCCGGCCCTTCCCTTCACGAGGACGGTGAAGTGAGGACGGCGCCGCGTCCGCTGCACGGGAACGCCGCAAGCGCAGCGCGCTCGCGCGCGCAGGCGCCCGGGCGAGAACAAAGCCACCGCGAATCGCCGCGCAAGCCTTTCGCCGCACCTGCCGGGACACGCCGTACATGAAAGTGATCTTCAACGTCGACGCGATCACCGCGCCATTGACCGGCATCGGCCGCTACGCGCTCGAGCTCGCGCGCGGACTCGCGCGGCACCGCGAGGTCCAGGCGCTGCGTCTGTACTCGGCGTACCGCTGGGTCGACGATCCCGAGCACGCGCTGCACGCCAACCGCACGATCGCCTCGCTGCGCCGCCGCGTGCCGTTCAAGAGCGCCGCGCTCGAGGCCTACACGCAGGCGCGCTCGGCGCTGTTCCGCCTGCACACGCGGCGCATGCACGGCTGGCTGCTGCACACGCCGAACTACGTGCTGATGCCGTTCGACGGGCCGGCGCTGACCACGGTGCACGACCTGTCCTGGCTGAACTATCCCGAGACCCACCCGGTCGAGCGCGTGCGCTTCCTCGACCGCCACCTGCCGCGCACGCTGGAGAAGGCCGCGGCGGTGCTCACCGATTCGGCGTTCATCGCCGGCGAGATCGAGGCGAAGCTCGGCGTGCCGAAGGCGAAGATCCGCGTCGTGCCGCTCGGCGTCGACGGCGCGTATCGCCCCCTCGGGCAGGCCGAGCGCGCGCCGGCGCTGATGCGCCACGGCCTGGCCGACCGCGACTACCTGCTGGTCGTGGCGACGCAGGAGCCGCGCAAGAACCTGGTCCGGCTGGTGCGCGCGTACGCGCAGCTGCCCGCGTCGCTGCGCGCGCGCCATCCGCTGGTGGTGGTCGGCGCGCGCGGCTGGCTGCACGCCGAGCTCGAGCGTGCGGTCGCACCGCTGGAATCGCGCGGCGAGCTGCGCCGGCTCGGCTACGTGGCCGAGGACGACCTGCCGTCGATCTACGCCGGCGCGCACTCGTTCGCGTTCCCCTCGCTCTACGAAGGCTTCGGCCTGCCGGTGCTCGAGGCGATGGCGAGCGGCGTGCCGGTGCTGACGTCGAACGTGTCGTCGCTGCCGGAAGTCGCGCGCGACGCGCACGGCGAGGTGGCGCTGACGGTCGACCCGCTCGACGAGGCGGCGCTCCGCGCCGGTCTCGAGCGCCTGCTCGAGGACGCGTCCTGGCGCGCGCAGGCGGTGCCGCGCGGCATCGAGCGCGCGCGCGCCTTTCCGTGGACGCGCTGCGTCGAGGAGACGGTCGCCGCCTATCGCGAGGCGTCGAATTCGCCGGCGCCGGCGCTATAGACTGGCGGCGTCGTGCCACGGAGAAGACGATGAGGGATTTCCGCTCCGGTCTCGCCCGCCTGTGCGCGGTCGCGATCGGCTTCGCCGCCGCCGGCGCCTGGGCCCAGGCGCCAGTGCCGGCGCCGCCCGCCGCGCCGGTGTCGGCCGCGGCCGAGGGCATCTACGCGTCCACGCGGCCGAGCCTGCTGCAGATCCGCACGCTGGTCGAGGCGGCGGGCCGGCAGTCGTCGATCGGCTCGGGCTTTCTCGTCAGCGCGGACGGGCTGGCGATCACGAACTACCACGTCGTGTCGCAGTACGCGCTGGAACCGAAGACCTACCGGCTCGAGTTCGCGCGCCCGGACGGCACGCAGGGCACGCTGACCCTGCTCGCGATCGACATCGCCAACGACCTCGCCGTGGTCCGCCTCGACGGCGCGGACCTGCCGCACCTCGAGTTCGACGCCGCCGCCGTCGCCGGCGAGCTGCCGCGCGGCGAGCGCGTCTACGCGATGGGCAACCCGCTCGACCTCGGCTTCACGATCGTCGAGGGCACCTGGAACGGCCTGGTCGAGCGCAGCTACAACGACCGCGTGCACTTCACCGGCGCGATCAATCCGGGCATGAGCGGCGGCCCGGCGGTCACCGCCGCCGGCCGCGTCGCCGGCGTGAACGTGGCCAAGCGCCTCGACGGCGAGCTGATCAGCTTCCTGGTGCCGGCCGCGAAGGCGTCCGCGCTGCTCGAGCGCGCGCGCAAGGACGCGCCGCTGACGCTGGCGCAGACGCGCGAGGAGATCGACCGCCAGCTGCTCGACTGGCAGAGCGGCTTCTACCGCGCGCTCGAGGAGAAGGGCCTGCGCGAGACCACGTTCGGGCCGTACAAGGCGCCGGAGAGCGCGGCGTCGTGGTTCAACTGCTGGGCGCGCACGAACGCCGAGCAGACGCCCCGGCCGCGCGCGCAGATGGACAGCTCCAGCTGCCAGTCGCAGAGCTCGCTGTTCGTCGCCGAGGACTTCGAGAGCGGCCGCGCCGAGCTCACGCACGCCTACGTGCGCAGCGGCGACCTCAACGCGTTCCAGTTCGCCGCGTTCCTGTCGCAGTACTACGGCTCGGCGGCGATGACGCGCTCGTGGTCGCGCAAGCGCCTGACGCAGCCGGAATGCCGCGAGGACTTCGTCGCGCCGGCCGATCCCGCCGCCGCGCCGGTGCTGCGCGTGATCTGGTGCGCGCGCGCGTACCGCGACTTCGCCGGGCTGTACGACGTGGCCCTGACCACGGTCACGCAGGACCGCGACCGCGAGGCGCTGGTCTCGCGCCTGGCCATGCAGGGCGTGAGCTACGACAACGCATTGGCGCTCGGCAAGCGCTTCACCGGGGCGATCACGTGGACGAAGTGACCTGGATCGAGGTGCTCTCGCGCCACCGCGACGTGGTCGCGCGCCAGCGCGTGACCGGCGGCGTCGTGCGCGTGGGCCGCGCCTACGACAACGACCTGGTGCTCGACGACCCGCACGTGGCGGCGCACCACCTGCGCTTCGTGCGCGGCGACGACGGCACGTGGAGCGCCGAGGACCTCGGCAGCGCCAACGGCCTGCGCGTCGACGGCAAGCGCCGCGCGCAGGCGCCGCTCGACGGCGACGTCGTCGTCGTCGCCGGCCACACCGGCCTGCGCCTGCGCACGTCGGCGTATGCGGTGGCCGAGGAGCTGCCGCTGGCGCGCCGCGGCGTGCCGCACTGGGCCGCGGCGCTCGCCTGCCTCGCGCTGGTGTTCGCGCTGGCCGTGCTCGAGCTCTGGCTCGGCGAGACCGGCGAGACGAAGCTGATCCGCTACCTGACTCCGCTGCTGACGCTCGCGGTCGTGATCGCGGTCTGGGTGTCGGCCTGGACCGTGCTCTCGCGGCTGTTCGCCGGGCATGCGCGCTTCGGCCTGCACCTGCTGATCGTCGGCGCCGGCCTGCTCGCGTACGCCTGCTACGAGCAGCTCGCCGAGATCGGCGCGTTCGCGCTGTCGTGGACCGCGCTGGCGGGCACGGTCTACGTCGGCGCCTGGCTCGTGTTCGCCGCGGTCTGCTACGCGCACCTGCGCGCGCTCGGCCGCGCGCGGCTGCCGCTCAAGGCGGCCTGCGCGCTCGCGCTGGCCGCGCTCGGCATCTCGATGCAGACCCTGAAACTGTCCGACTGGCGCGCCGACTACGGCCAGCCGGACACGCTCAAGCGCCTGGAACCGCCGTCGCTGCGCCTGGTCGGCGCGCGCGCGCCGGCGGCGTTCTATGCCGACGCGGCGGCGCTGCAGGCCGTGCTGGACCGCGCACGCAGCGAGGCGCCGACCGGCGGCGACGCCGCGGCGGATGCGCCCGACGACGAGGACTGACGGCGACGTTCGCTCGTTCCCCTCTCCCGCGCGGCGGGAGAGGGCCGGAGCGAGGCGGCGAAGCGCGGCGCCGATTCCCTCACCCGCGCCTGCGGCGATTCCCGCAAGCGGGAGGAGGCTGCGCGATCAGTTCGCGCCGCTTCCCGTGCCGGCCGGTCCGGCCTGTGCGGCGATCTGCGTCTGCGCCGCCGGCGCCGGGCTGTCGAAGTCGAGGATCGAGATCGTGTCGGGGCGGCGCACCGGCGGCTTGTACGGCGGCCGCGTGGCCTCGCGCCACCAGCCGGCCAGCCTCGCGTACAGCGATCTGGCCGGCGCCGGCGGCGCGAAGTCGACGCCGCCGACCATGTCGCGGCCCGTCGTCGGCGAGGCGGCGTAGACGCGCACCTTGCCTACCTGGCCGTGCAGCGCCGCCGGCACCGGCAGGCGGAAGCGCGCGTCGCGGCTGCGGTACTCCGACGAGACCAGCCGGGCGCCCTTCGCGTCGAGCCAGTCGACGGTCACGTTGCCGTCGAAGCGCGGCACGCCGAGGTCGATCAGCACGCCGTCGTTCCAGCGGCCACCGTCGCGCGCCACGCGCGCCTCGTCGCGCGGACGCTCCAGCACGACGGCCGGGTCGCCGAGCAAGTTGTACATCTCCACCAGCGTGCGGTCGTTGGAGCGCTTCTTGGCGCGCACGATGGCCTCGCCGATCGTCGCGCCGGGCTTGAGCAGCTCCTCGATGACGCCCTTGCTGAACGCCGGCGAGGGCGAGTTGCGCCAGGACGCGGCGAACACCGCGACCGCGCCCTTGCCCGGCTCGCGCAGGAACTTCTCGCCGATCGAGTCCTCGGTCGGGTTGTCGAACGGCGCCGAGTAGCAGGTCATCGACAGCACCATCGGCAGGCGCGCGCCGTTCTTCAGCGAGGACACGTCGTCCAGCGTGAACAGGTCGTGGTTCTTGTGCAGGTCCGGCGGGCCGGTGCGCCAGATGTAGCGGCCGCCGTGGCCGATGAAGTGCACCAGCAGGCGGCCGTCGTCGATGCCGCTGCGGATCGCGTTCTGGTGCGACAGGTTGTCCGATTCCTTCGGGCTCGCGTACACCTTGTCGGCGACGAAGCCTTCCTTGCCGAGCGCCGTGGCGATCTCGTCGGAGGCCTTCTTGAACGAGTCGATCTCGTCGGTGATGAACATCACGTCGCGCCGCCACGAGCCGAGCTGCGGCTTGGACATGTAGTCGATGCTCTTGTCGACGATCGCCCGCACCTCGGCCGGCTCGACCACCGGCAGGCGGCCGACGGCGACCACCGGGTGCCAGTCGTCGCCGTCGACCGCGCCGAACCAGTTGTCGCTGGCCGACTGCCCTTCCGGCGACGGGTACTGCCAGGTCGGGATCAGGTTGCGCTCGGCGGTGCGCTTGGGCCGGTTCGCGTAGGACGAGGCGGCGATCGTGCCGAACGCGTTCGGATAGAGCAGCTCCTGGTTCGTCCACTTCGCGTAGGCGCCGTCGTTGTAGGCGTCGTGGCGGATGTCGAAGCTGGCATCGCCGACCAGCAGCAGGAAGCGCGGCTTCGACGGCCAGCGGTGGTAGGCCGCGTCGACGAGGTTGCGGATCGCGCGCGGATGGACGATGCCGTGGTTGAACTGGTCGTAGACCGCGTCGACGTCGAGGATCGCCACCGACAGGCCGCGCCGCTCGTGGAACTCGGCGAGCGGCCGGACCGCGTCGATCAGCGACGCGTGCGAGACGATCAGGTAGTCGTAGCCGCGCGCCGGCTGCCGCCATTCCTCGCCCTTGGCCGCGCGCAGCGCGACCGGCCGGGCGAGCTGGCCGTCCAGCGCCGGCAGGAGCTCGGTGCCGGCCGCGGCCGGGGCGAACGCGTAGCGCCCGCCGCCGAGCGCGCGCCCGGGCCGGCGCACGCCGTCGCTGCCGTAGAGCACCGGCGTGCCGGCGCCGCGCCAGGCGAGCTCGAGCGGCCGGGCCGCCTCGCCGCGCACGCGCAGCGGCAGCTGGCCGCCGTCGAGGTCGCCGGCCAGCGGGTAGCGCGCCTCGAGCCAGTTGAACATGACCACGTCGACGACGTTCGACGACGCGTCCCACGGCAGCGCGCGCTTGGGCACGCGCATGCGCAGCACGTTGCCGCGCGCCTTGAGCAGCGCCGGCGGCACCTCGACGTCGCGGCGCACCTCGTCGCGGCCGTTCCACGACGGCGTGGCGAGCACGCGGCCGTTCAGGCTGATCTCGACCTGGTGGTCGTCGGGCTTGTCGGCCTTGCGCTTGGGCGGCGCGGACAGCTCGGACAGGCCGCGGAAGTTCAGCGTGAGCTTCACGCCGCCGCGCGCGTCGAGGTCGGGCAGGTCGAACGTCGTCTCGAACGGCTGCGGATCGACCTGGGTCAGCTTCGCCCATTGCCAGACGTCCGACTCCTCGCCCGGCTTCTGCTGGGTCTGGTCGAGGCGGATCATCAGGTTTTCCTGCTCCAGGTGCAGGTCGCGCTCGAGCGTCGCGCGGCCGGCGCCGCCGGTGCCGGCATCCGCGTCGCGCATGCGCGCGTGCGCGCCCGGCGCGGCGCCCAGCAGATAGACGTTGTTCACGCTGAACGGGTCGTACCAGCTCTCCGGCCCGTGCAGCGGCTGGCCGATCCACTCGATGCGGTCGCCGTCGGCGAAGCGCGGGCCGGCCGCGACGACGCGCAGCGGCACCTCGCTGCCGTTCTGCGTCAGCTGCAGCGCGTCGACGGCGCAGTCGGCCAGGCCCGGCTGCGCGGCGACGATCGCGGCGTGGTCGAGCGCGTAGACGCCGGCGTGCTCCAGCTCGATGCGCAGCTGCCCGCTGCAGGCCAGGGCCGGCAGCGGCAGCGCGAGAGCGGCGAGGGCGAAGGCGCGGAGAACGGAGGTCGTCTTGGGCATGGCGAGAGCGGCGGTTTCGTTCAATGACCGCGGCGGCCGCGGTGAATTCCCGGCGCGCGTCGCGGACGCGCGGCGGTCGCGGGCCCGAGGCCGCGCTGAGGAAGAGACGTGAACCGGAGAGGCTACCGGCCGTCCTGCGCCGCCGCAACTGCGCGTGCCGGCGGTCCGTAGAAGCGGGCCAGCAGCGCAGCCACCGCGGGCGCCGCGCGGCCGAGCAGCGCCGGGTCGGAGAAATGCAGCTCGCTGACCACGGCGAAGTACTCCTCGACGCTTTCCGCCGCGTACGGGTCGATCAGCGTGTCGCGGCCGCGGTCGACCGCGCGCGTCAGCGCGTCGTAGGCCGGCTGCATCGCCGCGATCCACTCGCGGCGCGCGACGTGCGCCGGCAGGCGCGGCGTGCCGTCGAGCGCGCCGTCGAGCATGTCCAGCTTGTGCGCGATCTCGTGCACGACGACGTTGAAGCCGTCGAACGGATGGGCGAGGTCGGTGGCGACGTCGGCCCAGGACAGGATCAGCGGCCCGCGCTCCCAGGCCTCGCCGATGAGGTCGTCCTCACCCTCGGTGACCACGCCGCTGCGCTCGTCGTGGTGCTCGCGCTTCACGCGGAACTCGCCCGGATAGACGATCACCTCGCGCCAGCCGGCCAGCCAGTCGAAGCCCAGGTGCAGCACCGGCAGGCAGGCCAGCGCCGCGATCGCCAGGCACTGCTCGCCGGTCAGCACGTGGCCGGCGGCGGCGCTGAAGGTCTTGCGGGCGAGGAAGCGCTCGGCGAGCGCGCGCAGCTGCGCGCGCTCGGCCGCGGACAGGCGCGCGAACAGCGCCGATGCGCCGATCAGCGCGTCCCAGTCGGCATCGCCGATGCGCGGGGCCGGCTTCAGCCGGTCGCGCAGCCGCGCCAGCCAGCCGGTCATCGTCGCGGCTGCATCCTAGGCCCGGCCGGCATGCGGCGATCCGGAGCCTTCGCGCCGGTCCGCGGACCGGCGCGCCCGCGCGTCACTTGATCGCACCGGGGACCAGCGACTGCCAGCGATAGCTCGGCCGCTTCGGCGTCGGCGCCGCCGGCGCGGACGGGTCGCCCTCGACGACCGGCTTGGCCGGCGCGACTTCGGCGGCGGTCTCGGCCGCCGGCGCGACGCGCCCGCCGACCGAATCGCCGCCGCGCATCGCGCGTGCGCCGACCGAGCCGCCGCCGCTGTCGGGCGTCTCCACGAGCGAGTTGCGGCCGCCCGGCAGCGCGGCGCCGAGTCCGTGGGAATCGTTGGCTTCGAGCGCAAGCAGGCCGACGCCGCGCAGCGGCGCGTTCTGCGCGCAGGCGGCGAAACTGGACAAAGCGGCCACGAAAGCCGCGAGGGCGATGACGGGCTTCTTCATGAGGTTTTCCCAATGGCGCGGCCAAGGGAAGCCGCAATGCTCGCACGATCCGTAGGGCGACTCCAGCCGCGAACGCCAAGCACGCTCCGTGCCAGAGCCGCCCGACGCGGGATTCGCGCGTGTCTGCCGCATCAATGACGGCGCGGAGCCTGTCCACCGGACACCGCCGGACACTCCTGGACACCCGCGAGCGGTCGCTCGGCCGCCGGGCCTCCGCCTGCAGACGGAGGCTCGGCGGTTGCGTCCGCGGGCCTGCCGGTAGAGATGCCCGGCGGGCGCCGAAGGTTGCATCGGCGCGTCGCGCCCGCGGTCGCGGCTACACTTGGCCGGATGAGAGCCTCCGTTGCGAATCCCGGCGTGCCCGGCGACCCCGGCACGCGCCGCGCCGACGCGCCCGCCGCCGCCCGCGGCGCGCTGCCGCTGCCGGCCCTGCTCGATGCCCTGGCCGCCGACGAGGCGGTTTCCGGCCGCCGGCTCGCCGAACGCTTCGGCGTGACCCGCGCCGCGGTCTGGAAGCAGATCGAGCGGCTGCGCGCGCTCGGCCTCGGCATCGCCGCCGAGGCCGGCGGCTACCGGCTGGCGGCGCCGGTCGACCGCCTGGACGCGAAGCGGCTGTCGGCCGAGCTGGCGCCGGCCGAACGCGCGCGGGTCGGCGATCTCGCCGTGCACTGGGAGCTCGATTCGACCAGCAGCGAGCTGCTGCGCCGCGCGGCCGACGATCCGCGCGACCGGCTGGTCTGCCTGGCCGAGATCCAGACGCGCGGCCGCGGCCGCCGCGGCCGCGCCTGGCGCATGCCGCTCGGCGGCGGCATCGCGTTGTCCGTACTCAAGCGCTTCGACGCCGGCATGGCCGCGCTGTCGGGGCTGAGCCTCGTGGCCGGCATCGCCGCCGTGCAGGCGCTCGAGGACTGCGGCGTGGCCGGCGTCGGGCTCAAGTGGCCGAACGACCTCGTCGCGCGCGGACGCAAGCTCGGCGGCATCCTGGTCGAGCTCGGCGGCGATGCGCTCGGGCCGTGCCATGCGACGATCGGCATCGGCCTCAACGTGCGCCTCGACGCCGCCGCGGCGGCGCAGATCGACCAGCCCTGGATCGACCTCGCCGCGCTCGCCGGCGACGCGGTGCCGCCGCGCAACCGGCTCGCCGCGCGCGTGCTGGCGCGGCTGTTCGACGCGCTCGAGCAGTTCGCGCAGAGCGGCTTCGCCGCGTTCGCCGCCGACTACGCGCGCCGCGACGCGTTGCGCGGGCTCGCGGTGCGCGTGCTGCGCGCCGACCATGCGCAGGAAGGCGTCGCCTGCGGCGTCGACGAGCGCGGCGCGCTGCGCGTCGCGTTCGCCGACGGCGAGCGCAGCGTGGACAGCGGCGAGGTCAGCGTGCGGGTGCAGGCATGAAGCTGCTGATCGATCTCGGCAACACGCGCCTGAAATGGGCCACGCTGTCGGCCGGGCGCCTGCAGCCCGGCGGCGTGTTCGCGCACGGCGGCACGCCGCTCGCCGCGCGGCTGCGCATGGAATGGAGCGAGCTGGCGCGCGTCGAGGCCGTGCCGGTCGCGAGCGTCGCCGCGCCCGCGCTGGAGGACGAGCTCGACGCGTTCGTGCATCAGCGCTTCGGCCTGCACGCCGAATTCGTGCGCAGCCCCGCCGCCGCGCTCGGCATCCGCAACGCGTACGCCGAGCCCGCGCGGCTCGGCGTCGACCGCTTCCTCGCGCTCGCCGCGCTGCATGCCGAGCGGCCGCAGGCGCAGGTGCTCGCCAGCGTCGGCACCGCGCTCACGCTCGACGCGCTCGACGCCGGGGGCGTGCACCACGGCGGCCTGATCGTCGCCAGCCCGTACATGATGCGCGAGGCGGTGCTCGCCGGCACCGCGCGCGTCGGCACCGCCAGCGGGCGCTGGGCGGAGCTGGCGGACAACACCGCCGACGCGGTCGTCGCCGGCTCGCTGTACGCCGCGGCCGGCGCGGTCGACCGCTTCCTCGCCGCCGCCGCGCGCCGGCTCGGCGCGCCGCCGGCGCTGTGGCTGACCGGCGGCGGCGCCGACGAGCTCGCCCCGCTGCTGCCGGCGGCCGGCCGCGTGCACGACCTGGTGCTGCGCGGCCTGACGCTGTGGGCGCAGGCGCCCGCGCCGCCGCCAGGGGCGTGACGCGCGCCGCCTGAGCGCCGGGCCGGACGTGCGACGGAGCCGGCGCGCTGCGGGCGCTCCCGCTGGCTAGAATCGCCGCTCCGCTCCGCCCGGCCGTCTGCGATGTTCGTTCGCGCCCTCTTCCTGCTGCTGCTCGCGCTGAACCTCGGCGGCGCCTGCTGGCTGCTGTTCGCCGCCGGGCCGCGCGCCGCGCCGCCGCCGGCCGCCGACCCGGGCGTGCCCAAGCTGGTGCTCCTGTCCGAGCGCGACGGCGTCGAGGACGCCCAGGCCGAGCTCGCCAGCGCGCCGGAGAGCCGCGCCGACCTCGCCAACGACCAGTGCCGCACGATCGGGCCGTTCCCCACCCAGGCCGACACGCGCGCGGCCATGAACGTGCTCACGCCGCTGGCCAAGCGCGTGCGCGTGCGCGAGACGCGCACCACGCAGACGCGCGGCTACTGGGTGTTCCTGCCCGCGCTGGCCACGCGCGAGCAGGCGCTGGGCACCGCGCGCACGCTGGCGCAGAAGGGCGTGCGCGACTACTACGTGGTCACCGCCGGCGACCAGCAGAACACGATCTCGCTCGGCCTGTTCCGCGACCAGGGCAACGCCGAGCGCCGCCGCGCCGAGATCGCCGCGCTCGGCCTCGCGCCGAAGGTGGCCGCGCGCACCGAGGACCTGCCGGCGTACTGGCTCGACCTCGCGCTGGCCGGCGCCGGGCCGCTCGACTGGCGCGGCCGCCTGCCGGCGGCTGCGCGCGAGCTGCGCGAGGAGACGATCGCCTGCTACTGAACGGGCGTGCGGCGCGCGTTCGCCGGTCGGGCCGGCGTTCGGCGCCGTTCCCGAGGCGAGGGCGCCCTGGCCGGCCTCGTCCCGCCGCCCTGCTAGAATCGCCCGGCGTGCCGCTTTAGCTCAGTTGGTAGAGCAACCGCCTTGTAAGCGGTAGGTCGTCCGTTCGAGTCGGACAAGCGGCACCAGCCTCCCTCGCCGTCGCGAGGCGCCGATCGCGCCGCGGCCGCACGGCCTCGTTCCCAAAGTCAATAATTGCAAACGTCACAAACTGTGACGATACTGCGCCTTCAGGGCCGGTCCTGGGCCGATTGCAGTCGCGCTCGCATCGGGGGAGGGGACATGCAATACAGGGATGCAGGATGTCGCCGCGGCCGTTCTTGGCCGTTGGCGCTCGTCGCGGCGCTGGCCGTCGCGCCGGCGGCGCAGGCGCAGAACCAGGTCGAGAATCCCAACTTCGCCGATGCGCTGGCGCCGTGGGCGCTGTTCCTCTCCGCGCCGCCGGATCCGGCCGGCGCGGGCAGCGCCACGTGGACGGCGCTGCAGGACGTTTCCGAGGCGCCCGGCGCGTCCGGCTCCGCGCAGGTCGTGCTCGACGCGAGCGCGCAGGCGCCGCATGCGGCCGCCGGCATCCGCCAGTGCATCGCGTTCGCCGCGCCGCGCAGCGTCGTGCAGGCCAACTACGGCGCGCGCTTCAAGATTCCCGCGCAGGACGCCGCCGACGGCACGACCAGCGTCGCCGTCGAGGTCCGCTTCTTCTCCGACGCGGCCTGCACGCAGTTCATCGCCGGCGCCGGCGGCATGCAGTCGCGCGCGATCGTCGCCGGCGTGCCCGACGACGGCTTCTGGTACAGCGCCGGCGATCCGGCGTTCGCGCCGCCGCCCGACACGGTCGCCGGCAGCGCCGAGGTGCGCGCCACGCTGCGCAAGCTCGGCACCTCCGCCGACGCCTACACCGCGTATTTCGACGACGTGTATCTCAGCTTGAACGGCAGCGTGCCGGTGTCGTTGCAGAGCTTCGGCGTCGACTGAGGTCGCGCACCCGAACCGCCGCGCGGCCTCGCGACCGCCGGCCCGTATTCCAGGGGGGAATACCGTGAACCGCCCAGTCCGCTTCCTGCGCCTCGTCTGCCGGCTGTCGATCGCCGCGTGGCTGCTGCCCGCCGTCGCCTCGGCCGCGGCGCCCGCCTGCCCGGCGATCGGCCTGGAGCCGGCCACGCTGCCCTCGGCGGTGGTCGGCACGGCCTACACGCAGACGCTGACCGCCACGGCCGGCCAGCCGCCGGCGCCGTTCGCGCCGGCGGCGTTCACGGTCGACGTCGGCGCGCTGCCGCCGGGCCTGCTGCTCAACGCGGCCACCGGCGAGCTCGCCGGCACGCCCAGCGCGACCGGCGACTTCGAGTTCGCGATCGGCGCCGCCGACGCGAACGGCTGCAGCGGCGGCCGCTTCTACCGCCTCACCGTCGCCTGCGGCAGCTTCGCCATCGCGCCGGTGCCGCCGGCCACGGCCGGCACGCCCTACGACCAGGTTCTGGTGGCGAGCGGCGGCGTCGCGCCGTATGCGTTCGCGCTCGCCGGCAGCTCGCCGGCGCTGCCGCTCGGGCTGGTGCTGAGCAGCGACGGCCGGCTGTCGGGCACGCCGATGCCGGGCAGCGGCGGCAGCTACGTGCCGCTGATCGACGTCGCCGACGCGACCTCCTGCGTCGGCGCGCCGGTCGCGCTGCCGCTGACCGTCAACGAGAACCTCGCCTTCACCAGCCCCGACCACGCCACGTTCACCGTCGGCACCGCGGGCCAGTTCGACGTGGTCGTGACCGGCTATCCGGCGGCGAGCCTGGCGATGAGCGGCACCCTGCCCGCGGGCGTGACGTTCGCCGCGGCGAACGGGCGGCTGTCCGGCACGCCGGCGGCCGGCAGCGGCGGCACGTACGCGCTTTCGTTCACCGCGACCAACGGCGTCAGCCCGCCGGCGGTGCAGACGTTCACGCTGACGGTGAACGAGGCGCCGGCGATCACCAGCGCGAGCGCCGCCACCTTCACCGTCGGCACGGCCGGCAGCTTCACCGTGACCGCGACCGGCTTCCCGGCGCCGACGCTCGCCCAGGCCGGCCCGCTGCCGCCCGGCGTCACGTTCGACGCGGCCACCGGCACGCTGTCGGGCACGCCGGCGGCCGGCAGCGGCGGCGTGCATCCGATCACGTTCACCGCGAGCAACGGCATCGGCACGCCGGCCACGCAGAGCTTCACGCTGACCGTCGACGAGGCGCCGGCGATCACCAGCGCGAACGCGGCGAGCTTCACGCTGGGCGCGCCCGGCAGCTTCACCGTGACCGCGAGCGGCCATCCGGCGCCGACGCTCGCCCAGGCCGGCGCGCTGCCGGCCGGCGTCACGTTCGACGCCGCCACCGGCGTGCTGTCCGGCACGCCGGCGGCGGGCACGGGCGGCACGTATCCGCTCACGTTCACCGCGACGAACGGCGTCGGCAGCCCGGCCACGCAGAACTTCACGCTGTCGGTCGTCGAAGGTCCGGCGATCACCAGCCCGAACACGACCACGTTCGTGGTCGGCGCCGCGGGCACGTTCACCGTCGTCGCGACCGGTTCGCCGCCGCCGACGCTGAGCGAGACCGGCGCGCTGCCGGCCGGCGTCACGTTCGACGCCGCCACCGGCGTGCTCGCCGGCACGCCGGCGGCGGGCACGGGCGGCACGTATCCGCTCACGTTCACCGCGACGAACGGCGTCGGCACGCCGGCCACGCAGGCCTTCACGCTGGTGGTGAACGAGGCGCCGCGGATCACCAGCGCCGACACCGCCACGTTCACCGCCGGCACGGCCGGCGCGTTCACGGTGACCGCGAGCGGCCACCCGGCGCCGACGCTGAGCCTCGCCGGCGCGCTGCCTCCGGGCGTCACGTTCACGCCGGCCACCGGCGTGCTCGCCGGCACGCCGGCGGCGGGCAGCGGCGGCGCGTACGCGCTTTCGATCACCGCGAGCAACGGCGTCGGTGCGCCGGCGGTGCAGGCCTTCACGCTGGTGGTCGAGGCGGCCCCGGCGATCACCAGCCCGGCGGCGGCGACGTTCACCGTCGGCACGCCGGGCACGTTCACGGTCACGGCGAGCGGCCATCCGGCACCGACCCTCGCCCAGGCCGGCGCGCTGCCGGCCGGTGTCGCGTTCGACGCCGCCACCGGCGTGCTGTCCGGCACGCCGGCCGCCGGCAGCGGCGGCACGTATCCGCTCACGTTCACCGCCAGCAACGGCATCGGCGCGCCCGCGGTGCAGGCGTTCACGCTGACGGTCGACGAAGCGCCGCAGATCACCAGCCCGGCCGCGGCGGCGTTCACGATCGGCGTGCCCAACAGCTTCGGCGTCACCGCGACCGGCTTCCCGGCGCCGACGCTGAGCGCGGCGGGCGCGCTGCCGGCCGGCGTCACGTTCAACCCCGCCACCGGCGCGCTCGCCGGCACGCCGGCCGCGGGCAGCGGCGGCACGTATCCGCTGACGATCACGGCGAGCAACGGCGTCGGCGCGCCGGCCACGCAGGCCTTCGTCCTGACCGTGAACCAGCCGCCGGCGATCACCAGCCCGGCCGCGGCGACGTTCACCGTCGGCACGCCCGGCGCGTTCACGGTCACGGCGACCGGCTCGCCGCCGCCGACGCTGGGCCTGTCCGGCGCGCTGCCGGCCGGCGTCGGCTTCGACGCCGCGTCGGGCCTGCTGTCCGGCACGCCGGCGGCGGGCAGCGGCGGCACGTATGCGCTGACGATCACCGCCAGCAACGGCGTCGGCGCGCCGGCGGTGCAGGCGTTCACGCTGACGGTGAACGAGGCGCCGGTCTTCACGAGCGCCGCCGCCGCCACGTTCCCGATCGGCGTGCCGGGCAGCTTCGCGGTGACGAGCACGGGCTTCCCGGTGCCGGCGCTGAGCGCATCGGGCGCGCTGCCGACCGGCGTCGCCTTCGTCGACAACGGCGCGGGCAACGGCGTACTGAGCGGCACGCCGGCCGCCGGCACGGCCGGCACGTATCCGATCTCGCTGACCGCGTCGAACGGCGTCGGCGGCCCGGTCACGCAGGCGTTCACGCTGACCGTCACCTGCCCGCCGATCAGCGTCAGCGGCTCGCTGCCGGACGGCCTCTACCAGACCGCCTACGGTCCGCAGGCCTTCACGCAGAGCGGCGGCACGCCGGCGATCGCCTGGAGCGCGAGCGGCCTGCCGGCCGGGCTGTCGATCGATCCGGCCAGCGGCGAGGTGGCCGGCTCGCCGACGACGACCACCTCGGGCACGAACGTCACGATCACCGCCACCGACGCGTACCAGTGCAGCGGCTCGCTGACGGTCACCAGCTTCAAGGTGCGCCCGGTCGCGGCGGACGACAGCTACATGACGTTCGGCAACACGCCGCTGTACGCGGCCGTGCCGGGCCCGGCGACGCCGTACGTCGGCTCGGCCACGCGCGTCGTCGGCAACGACGCCGGACCCGCGCCGCTCGCCGCCAGCGTGGCGGCGGCGCCCGCGCACGGCACGGTGACGCTGGCCGCCGACGGCAGCTTCACCTACACGCCGGCGGCCGGCTACGCGGGCGCGGACAGCTTCACCTACGTCGTCACCGACGGCAACGGCGTCGCCAGCATGCCGGCGACGGTGTCGGTCACGATGGGCCCGGTCATCTGGTACGTCAACGGCGCGGGCGGCAGCGGCGACGGCCGCGCGTCGAGCCCGTTCAACACGCTGGCGGGCGCGAGCACGGCGCACCAGGCCGGCCACGTGGTGTTCGTGCAGAGCGGCGCGACCAGCACGACGACGCCGGGCGCGATCACGCTCAAGGCCAACGCGACCTTGTGGGGCCAGGGCCGCGCGCTGCCGCTGCCGGTCGCCAACACGGGCGCGACCAGCAAGCCGCGCCTGACCGGCACGGTGACGCTGGCCGGCAGCAACACGACCGTCAGCTCGCTGGACATCGACACCGGCGCGGCCACCGGCCTGACGAACACCGGCACGATCACCGGCGTCAACGTGCAGAACGACGTCACCGTGACCACGACCACCGGCACCGCGGTCAGCCTGAGCGGCGCCAGCGGCACGCTGACCTTCCGCCGCATCAGCTCGGCGGGCGCGGCGCACGGCGTCAACCTGGTCAACGCCGGCGGCTCGTTCGCGATCACCGGCGACGGCGCTTCGGCGGCCAACGGATCGGGCGGCACGATCGCCAACTCGACGGCCGAAGGCCTCTTCTCGACCGGCGCCGTCGCGCTGTCGCTGCGCCAGATCAACGTGGTCAACAGCGGCACCGGCAGCCTCGGCCCGGGCGGCGCGACCGGCTCGGGCATCAAGGCGCAGGGCGCGAGCGGCTTCACGCTCGATTACGCCAAGGTGACCGATGCGGCCGGCGGCGCGCAGGACGACGGCGTCTACCTGATCAATGCCGGCGGAACGATCGCGATCACGAACTCGCAGATCACCGGCTCGCCGCACAACGGCGTGCGCGTGGACAACACCGGCACCGCCGTCGCCGCGTTCACGCTGCGCGGCAACACGATCGGCAACCAGCCGAACGACGGCAGCACGACGTTCGGCAACGTCGGCGTGCTGTTCGAGGCGAAGGGCGCCACGCAGGTGACCGCCGCGACGATCCAGGGCAACGCGTTCTTGAACATCTACGGCACCGCGCTGCAGGCGCAGGCGACCGGCAGCGCGAACATCCAGGCGATGACGATCGGCGGCGCCGGCGCGGGCCAGGCCAACACGTTCGAGGACAACAACATCGCGCTGGATCTCGACCAGGACGGCAGCGCCTCGTTCGCGTTCAGCGTGCTCGGCAACGCGATCGACGGTCACCACAGCCACGCGATCAACGTGTTCGCGTCGCAGACCTCGACCGGCGGCACGCTGACCGGCAGGATCGACGGCAACGCGATCGGCACCGCGGGCGTGTTCGATTCCGGCTCGGCGATCGGCAACGGCATGCGGCTGAACGTCAACGGACAGGCGCATGCGGTGCTGACGGTGAGCAACAACGTGCTGCACGAGGTGCCCAACGGCCGCGGCATCGAGGCGATCGCCCGCCTCGGCAGCGGCGGCGCGGCCTTCAAGATCGTCGACAACACGATCGTGCGCCCGAGCGGCAGCCTGCTGGACGCGTGCGGGCTCGGCGCGGCGCAGCCGTGCCCGCTGGCCTCGGTGTGGACGTCGGCGCTGAACGGCAACAGCGTCTGCACGATCATCTCGGGCAACACGGTCTACGACCCGCTGAGCTGGCCGTTCGGAGGCGAGGCCGCGTTCGCGCTGTCCAACAACGCCTCGACGCTGCGCCTGGAAGGATCGGCGGGCAGCGCGGCCGCGCAGATCACCGGCAGCAATACGGTGACCGATCCGGCCGGCACGCCGGTGCTGGTCGGCGGCACGGTCGCGCTGGTGCCGGCCGGCGCCTGCGGCGCGTTCCCGTGAGGCGGCGGGCGGGCATTCCGATGGACGAGCGGTCGAACGACGACGGGGGAACGCGATGGCCGAGCCATTCCTGAGCGAAATCCGCATCATGAGCTTCAACTTCGCGCCGCGGGGCTGGGCCATGTGCAACGGCCAGCTGCTGCCGATCAACCAGAACCAAGCGCTGTTCTCGCTGCTGGGCACGACCTACGGCGGCAACGCGCAGACCACGTTCGCGCTGCCGGACCTGCGCGGGCGCGTGCCGATCCATGCAGGCAGCGGCCACACGCTCGGCGAGCACGCCGGCGAAACGAGCCACACGCTGACGCGCGCGGAAATGCCGCAGCACGTGCACCCGCTGATGGCCTCGCTGGTGGACGGGACCAGTCTCGTGGCGCCGGGCAACCTGCTGGCGAAGACGCCCAATGCGCTCTACCACGCGCCCGACGACAATCTCGCGGCGATGAACCCGGCGGCGGTGGCGCCGGTCGGCGGCACGCAGCCGCACGAGAACATGATGCCGTACCTCACGCTGAACTTCTGCATCGCGCTGCAGGGCATCTTTCCTTCGCGGAACTGACGGAGACGACCATGAGCCAGCCGTTCGTGGGCGAGATACGCATGTTCGCCGGCAACTTCGCGCCGGTCGGCTGGCTGCTGTGCCAGGGCCAGCTGCTGCCGATCTCCGAATACGACACGCTGTTCACGCTGATCGGCACCACCTACGGCGGTGACGGCGAGGAAACCTTCAAGCTGCCGGACCTGCAGGGCCGCGTGCCGATCCATCAGAGCAGCGGGTATCCGATCGGCGCCAGCGGCGGCGTCGAGACCGTCACGCTGACGACGAACCAGATCCCGTCGCACACCCATGCGCTGACGGCGACCACGTCGCCGGCCGACGACGTCAATCCGACGAACAACGTGCTGGCGCAGGCGGGCACGTTCGACGGCTACGAGATCGCGCTGCCGCCGGCGTCGGCGATGGCGCCGCAGTCGATCGGCCCGGCCGGCAACAACCAGCCGCACGAGAACATGCAGCCGTACCTGTGCGTGAACTTCATCATCTCGCTGTACGGCATCTTTCCGCAGCAGTAGCCGGAGCGCACCATGTCCGACCCGTTCGTCGCGGAAATCCGCATCTTCCCGTTCACCTTCGCGCCGACCGGCTGGGCGTTCTGCGACGGGCAACTGCTGCCGATCTCGCAGAACACCGCGCTGTTCTCGCTGCTCGGCACGAACTACGGCGGCGACGGCCGCTCCACGTTCGCGCTGCCGGATCTCGGCGGCCGCGCGCCGATGCAGCAGGGCCAGGGTACCGGTCTTTCGCAGCACTTCCTCGGCGAAAGCGCCGGCGCGGAGAACGTGACGCTGCTGCAGACCGAGATGCCGTCGCACGCGCACACGCTGCAGGGGTCCACGTCGCTGGCCGACAGCCCCTCGCCGGCCGGCGCGGCCAACGCCCGCGTCAGCGGCGCGACGCCGTACCTGCCGCCCGGCGGCGGACCGCTGGTGGCGATGGCGCCGCAGGCGGTCGGCATCGCCGGCGGCAGCCTGCCGCACAACAACATGCAGCCCTACCTGGTGCTGAACTTCTGCATCGCGCTGCAGGGCATCTTTCCGGCGCGCCCCTGATTCGAGCCTTTCATGAACAGACGGCATTTCCTGCTCGACACCGCCGCGCTGGCCGGCGCCGGCCTGCTGGCGCTGCCCGGACGCGGCGCGGCGCGGCCCGCCGACGCGGCGCGCTTCACGCTGGCGCGCTTCGACCGCACGCGCGATGCGTTCGTGCCCGTACGGCAGTGCGCCGCCGACCGCTGCGGCGAGGCCGAGCTGCGCCTGTGCTTCCTCGCGTTCCATCCGGCCGAGCCGGCGCCGGTGCTGCAGGCTTTGCGCGTGCAGGCGCTGTTCGACGTCGACGGCGCGCCGCAGGCGCCGTACCTGGTCTGGGACTATCGCGCCGACGACGCGGCCGGCAACAGCCGCGGCGTCAGCTTCGTCGCCGCGCGCGAGCGCCTGCGCGACCTCGCCGTCGACTACCGCCTGCGCGGCGCGGCCGGCACGTCGCGCGCGCACCTGCCGCTGACCGACCTCGCCGAGCCGCTGCTCGCGCCGGGCGACTACGTGCTCGCCGGCCCCGCGGCCGACGGCCGTGCCGCGGCGCTCGGCGGCCTGCGCCACGGCGGCGACCCGGCGCGGCCGCTGCGCGCGCCGGACGGGCGCGCGCCGGCGTTCGACTACCTGGCATTCCGCATCGAGCCGCTCGCCTGAGCGGCCGGGCGGCGCCGCGCGCCGTCCGGCCGCTGCAGGACGCGGGCGTCCGGGCGCGCCCGGCGCTCAGCGCTTCAGCGCGCGCGAGAACGCGTCGGCCAGCGCGCTGTTGACCGGCGGCGGCGCGGACTTCTTCGGCGCGCCGCGGCCGCCGCCGCCGCGTTCCTCGCGCGGCGCGCGCCCGCCGCGCGCCTCGCCGGGCACGTCGTCCAGGCGCATGCTCAGGCCAATGCGCTTGCGCGCGAGGTCGACCTCCATGACCTTCACCTTGACGATGTCGCCGGCCTTGACCGCCTCGCGCGGGTCGCGCACGAACGTATGCGACAGCGCCGAGACGTGCACGAGGCCGTCCTGGTGCACGCCGATGTCGACGAACGCGCCGAACGCGGCGACGTTGGTCACGCGGCCTTCGAGGACCATGCCCGGCGCGAGATCCTCGAGGCTCTCCACGCCTTCGGCGAACGCCGGCGCGACGAATTCCGGACGCGGGTCGCGGCCGGGCTTCTCCAGCTCGCGCAGGATGTCGCGCACGGTCGGCACGCCGAAGCGCTCGTCGGTGAAGTCCTCGGCCCTGAGCGTGCGCAGGAACGCGCCGTCGCCGATCAGCTGCTTCACCTCGCGGCCGCAGGCCTCGATGATGCGCTCGACCACCGGATAGGCCTCCGGATGCACGCCGCCGGCGTCCAGCGGGTTGTCGCCGTGCGGGACGCGCAGGAAGCCGGCGCTCTGCTCGAACGCCTTCTCGCCGAGGCGCGGCACCTTCTTCAGCGCCTCGCGCGTGCGGAACGCGCCGTGCTCGTCGCGGTAGCGCACGATGTTCTCGGCCACGCTCGAGGACAGGCCGGCGACGCGCGCGAGCAGCGGCGCCGAGGCCGTGTTCACGTCGACGCCGACGGCGTTCACGCAGTCCTCGACCTTGGCGTCGAGCGCGCGCGCGAGCTTGGCCTGGTTCACGTCGTGCTGGTACTGGCCCACGCCGATCGCCTTCGGCTCGATCTTGACCAGCTCGGCCAGCGGGTCCTGCAGGCGGCGGGCGATCGAGACCGCGCCGCGCAGCGACACGTCGAGCTGCGGGAACTCCTTCGCGGCCAGCTCCGAGGCGGAGTACACCGAGGCGCCGGCCTCGCTGACGACGATCTTGGCGAGCTTGAGGTCGGCGTGCTTCTTGATCAGCTCGCCGGCGAGCTTGTCGGTCTCGCGCGAGGCGGTGCCGTTGCCGATCGCGATCAGCGCGACGCCGTGCCGGCGGCACAGCGCGGCGAGCTCGGCGATCGAGGCGTCCCACTGCCGGCGCGGCTCGTGCGGGTACACCGTCGTCGTCGCCAGCAGCTTGCCGGTCGCGTCGACGACGGCCACCTTGACGCCGGTGCGGATGCCGGGATCGAGCCCCATCACCGCCTTCGGCCCGGCCGGCGCGGCCAGCAGCAGGTCCTTGAGGTTCTCGCCGAACACGCGGATCGCCTCTTCCTCGGCGGCCTCGCGCGCGCGCGAGAACAGGTCGAGCATCAGCGACAGGTGCAGCTTGATGCGCCAGGTCAGGCGGCAGGTCTCGAGCAGCCAGGCGTCCGCGGCGCGTCCGCGCGCGGCGATGCCGGCGTGCGCGGCGACGCGGGCTTCGGCTTCGAGATGGCCCTGCTCGGGCTCGGCGCTCGGATCGAGCTCGAGCGCGAGCACGCCTTCGTTGCGTGCACGCATCAGCGCCAGCAGCCGGTGCGAGGGAATCTTCGCGATCGGCTCGGCGTGGTCGAAGTAGTCGCGGAACTTCGCCCCTTCGGTTTCCTTGCCCTCGATCACGCGCGCGCGGATCTGGCCCTTGCTCCAGATCCAGTCGCGCAGGCCGCCGACCAGCGCGGCGTCCTCGGCGATCGTCTCCATCAGGATCTGGCGCGCGCCGTCGAGCGCGGCCTTGACGTCGGGCACGCCCTTTTGCGCGTCGACGAACGCGGCCGCGCGCTCCTCCGGCGCGACGGTGGGATCGTCGCGCAGGCCGAGCGCCAGCGGCTCGAGCCCGGCCTCGCGCGCGATCTGCGCCTTCGTGCGGCGCTTGGGCTTGTACGGCAGGTAGAGGTCCTCGAGCCGCGCCTTGGTGTCGGCCTCGCGGATCTGCGCTTCGAGCGCGGCGTCGAGCTTGCCCTGCTCGGCGATGCTGGCCAGGATCGCGGCGCGGCGGTCCTCGAGCTCGCGCAGGTATCCCAGGCGCTCCTCGAGCAGGCGCAGCTGCGTGTCGTCGAGCCCGCCGGTGGCCTCCTTGCGGTAGCGCGCGATGAACGGCACCGTGGCGCCGCCGTCGAGAAGCTCCACGGCGGCCTTCACCTGCGCCGGCTGCGCGGCGATGTCCTGGGCGATGCGTTGTTCGATGCTTAGCATGCGGTGGATCGGATCCTTGTGGTGATGCGCAAACGCGAAGGGCCGCAGCAGCGGCCCTTCGTGCGCTCAATGGTAGCAGGACGCCGCCGCCGGCCGGCGCCGGCGCGGATGCCGGCGCGCGCTCAGTACCGGATCACCGAGCGGATCACCTTGCCTTCGTGCATCAGGTCGAACGCGCGGTTGATCTCTTCCAGGGGCAGCACCGCCGAGACGAACGGGTCGACCTGGAATTCGCCGGCCAGGTAGCGCTCGACGTAGCCGGGCAGCTGCGAGCGGCCCTTGACGCCGCCGAACGCCGAGCCGCGCCAGACGCGGCCGGTGACGAGCTGGAACGGGCGCGTGGAGATCTCCTGGCCGGCGCCGGCGACGCCGATGATGATCGACTCGCCCCAGCCCTTGTGGCAGCACTCCAGTGCCGCGCGCATGACCTGCACGTTGCCGATGCACTCGAACGAATAGTCCACGCCGCCGTCGGTGAGGTCGACCACGACCTGCTGGATCGGCGTGTCCGGATAATCCTTCGGATTGACGAAGTCGGTCGCGCCGAGCTGGCGCGCCATCACGAACTTCTCCGGATTGGTGTCGATTGCCAGAATGCGCGCGGCCTTGGCCATGACCGCGCCCTGGATCACCGCCATGCCGATGCCGCCCAGGCCGAACACGGCCACGGTCGAGCCCGGCGTCACCTTGGCCGTGTTCAGCACCGCGCCGATGCCGGTGGTCACGCCGCAGCCGAGCAGGCAGACCTTGTCCAGCGGCGCGGCCGGGTTGATCTTCGCCACCGCGATTTCCGGCAGCACGGTGTACTCGGAGAACGTGCTGGTGCCCATGTAGTGCAGGATCGGCTTGCCGTTCTTGGAGAAGCGCGTGGTGCCGTCCGGCATCAGGCCCCTGCCCTGCGTGGCGCGGATCGCCTGGCAGAGGTTGGTCTTGCCCGACGTGCAGAACTTGCACACGCCGCATTCGGGCGTGTACAGCGGGATCACGTGGTCGCCGGGCCTGACGCTGGTCACGCCTTCGCCGACCTCCTCGACGATGCCGCCGCCCTCGTGGCCGAGGATCGCCGGGAACAGGCCCTCGGGGTCGGCGCCCGACAGCGTGAACGCGTCGGTGTGGCACACGCCGGTGGCGACGATGCGGACGAGGACTTCGCCGGCGCGCGGTCCTTCGAGGTCGACCTCCTCGATCGACAGCGGCTGGCCGACTTCCCAGGCGACGGCGGCTCGGGTCTTCATGGCGGGGGGTCTCCTGTTGCGAAAAGAGGCGGCGGAACGTGGCGGCGGCCGCTCACGGCGCGACGACCACGCCCCAGGGCAGCTCGCCGACGGCGATCTCGCGCACCGCCTTCAGCGTGGCGGTGTCGACGACGCTGACGCTGTTGGAGCGTCCGTTGGCGACGTACAGCTTGCGCCCGTCCGGGGTCAGCGCCATGTTCCACGGGCGCTGGCCGACCGGGATCTCGGCGACCACGCGCCGGGCGGCGACGTCGACCGCCGACACGCTGGCGGCGCCGCCGTTGGCGACGTAGATGCGCTTGCCGTCGCGGCTGGCGACGACGCCGGCGGCGCGCAGCGCGGTCGGGATGCTGGCGATCTTGCGGCGCGCGGCCACGTCGACGAGGTCCACGCCGCCGGCGGCCTCCTGCGCGACGGCCAGCAGCCCGCTGCCGGGCAGGAACGCCGCGCCGCGCGGGTGGCCGCCGGTCGCGATCACGCCGGTCGAGGCGCGCCTGGCGACGTCGATCACGTCGAGGTTGTCCGAGCCTTCGTTGCTGGTCAGCAGGCGGCGGCCGTCGGGCGTGAACTCGCAGTGCTCCGGATTGCGCCCCTGCACCGGGATGCGCGCGCGGATCTCGAACGAGGCGGCGTCGACCAGCAGCACCCGGTGCTGGCCTTCGGCGCAGACCGCGAGCGTCCTGCCGTCCGGCGACAGGCGCACGCCCTCGGCGTCCGCGCCGATCGCGACGGTGCGCGCGAGCGCGTCGCCGGCGACGTCGATCGCGACCAGCGCGTCGCGCTCGGCGTCGACGACGTAGAGCGTGCGGCCGCCGCGGTCGGCGTCGATCGCCTGCAGGCGCTTGCCGAGCCGGCCCTGCGCGGTCAACGTGCGCACCACCGTGTCGGTGGCCGTGTCGATCACCGAGACCGAGCCGCTCTTCTGGTTCGGCACGTAGGCGAACGGCGCGGCCTGCAGGAGCGCCGGCGCCGCCAGCGCGGCGAGCAGGAGCGGCAAGCAGGCGCGGAACGGCGGGATGCGGGCGGCCATGGCGTTCTCCGGCGGCAGGGGCGAGGCCTCGACGATACGCAACCCGGGCGCGCGACCCAAGCCCGGCGCGCCGCGCATCGTCACCAGGTGCGCAGCGCCGGGTCGCCGGCGTACTTCGAGCGCACGTAGGCGATCAGCTTCCAGGCTTCCTCGTCGCTGACCACGGCGCCGAGCGGCGGCATGTCGCCGACCTTCTTCTCGCGGCCGCTGCGCACGCGGCCCTTGGCGGCGAGACCGCTGCTGCCGAGCTTGATCAGGTCGAACAGCGTGGCGTCGTCGCTGCCGTAGACCCAGGCGTCGTCGACGAGCGAGGGGCACATGCCGCCGGCGCCGCCGGCGCCGTGGCAGCTGCTGCAGGCGCGTGCGACGAACAGGTCCCTGCCCTGCGCGATCGCGGCGGCGTCGCCGGTATAGGGATTCTTCGCCGCGCCCTCGGCCTCGGCCTGCTGCGCGCGCGCCAGGCCGAGGCCGAGGGCACAGGCGGCGAGCGCGGCGGCGCAGAAGGCGAAGCGGATCGTCATGGGCTTTGCGAACGCGGCGGCGGCGCGGCTAGGCCGGGCGGTGCACGCCGTCGATCTCGACCAGGAGCTCGCGGCGGCAGATGTCGCCGGCGAGCAGCAGCAGGCCGTCCAGCGCCGGCGCATGCGCCGCGAGCGCGGCGCGCACGGCGTCGGCATCGGCCGGACGGCGCAGATAAGCCTTGAGCCGGCTGTGCGCGCCGAGGCGCGACGCGCCGGCGCCGGCCTCGCGCAGCAGGCTGTCGAGGTTGGCCAGCGTCTCGGCGACCTGCGCGGCGAGGTCGTCGTGGTGCTGCGAGGCATGCCCGACCACGGCCGCGGTGCCGGAGATCAGCAGCTGCCCGCGCGCATCGAGCATGCCGCGCGCGAACGTCGGCGGGGTCGGGCCGTAAAGTCGCGGGTAGCGCCAGGCGCTGAGCTGGCGCGGATTCTCCACCGGCGTGCCGGCGTGGCGCGCAGCCAGGCCGTAGACCTGCAGCACGCGCACGCCGTCCTGGCGGCCGATCGCGGTCGCCGCCGGATACGGCAGGCCGCGCAGCGCCTCCAGGCCGCGCACGCGGCCATGGCAGAACAGCCGGTAGCGTTCCTCGTCGCCGTCGCCGAGGTTGATCGCGTCGAGGTAGTTCCACAGCCTGAGCAGATGCGGCGTGCCGCTGGCGGCGACGAACGCCGACACCGTGCGGTAGGCGCGCTCGGCCGCGGCGGTGATGCCGCCGGCGGCGGCCTCGTCGATCTCCAGCGCGAAGAACAGGTGCTCGCCGTCGCCGCTCCAGCGCAGCTCGCCTTCGCGGCCGCGGCGCACCGGGCCGCTGCCGCGCCAGACCTCGAACGGCGCCGCGCCGACCGGCTCCAGGCCGACCCGCAGCGCGCGCGGATCGTCCGCGGGCAGCGCGGCGCCGGCGCCGAAGCCGATGACGGCCAGCACGTCCGGCTGCGCCAGCAGGCTCGCGGCGTCGCCCGTCTCGTAGCCGATGCCGACCGGGTCGGGCAGCGGCAGGGATTCGCTCATCGGGCTCGGCATCGCGGGCGTAAGGCAGGCGGACGCGCCGCTAGGGATTGCGGCGGGCCGCGGATGATACACTGGCCGGCCGATTTTTCCGCCCAAGGCCGCATGCGGCCGCGACTGCCCATGACCACGAACGTCAGCCCCGTCAGCCAGACGCCGGCCGAGCGCGAGCTCGCCGAACTGCTCGTCGAAAGCCTCAACATCGACTGGATCAGCGCCGCCGACATCGATCCCCAGGCCCCGCTGTTCGGCGGCGACCTCGGCCTCGATTCGATCGATGCTTTGGAGCTCGCGCTCGCGGTCTCCAAGCGCTACGGCTTCCAGCTGCGCTCGGACAACCCGGACAACAAGCGCATCTTCGGCAGCCTGGGCGCGCTGGCCGAGCACATCGAGCGCAACCGCACGAACTAGCCGCGCCGCGGCCCCGCGGCGGCGTCGCTCACGCCGGGTCGACCGGCGTGTTGCCGCCGGTGAACTCGCAGCGCGCCTGGCGCCGCCGCGTCAGCAGCTCGCCCAGCCAGCCGCGCAGGCGCACCAGGCCGCAGCAGGCGTAGACGAGCTTGAACAGCGTCAGCTTGCGCATGACCTCGGGGTTGTCGAACACGTCGCCCGCGAGCATCGAGATCACGCCCTGCTCGAGCCGCCAGCGGTTGTCCGGGTTCGCGAACAGGTGGCCCATCACGGGCGAGTTGAAGCGGTAGATGAACCAGGAGAACACGCGGATGCCGCGGCGGATGCGCGCCTCGAACGCGCGCTGCAGCGCGGCCTCGCGCGCCGGCTCGTCGAGCGCCGCGCCGACCATCGCCGCGGCCCGGCGGCCGCCGTGCATCGCCAGGTAGACGCCGGAGGAGAACACCGGGTCGACGAACGCGTAGGCGTCGCCGACCATGACCCAGCCCGGGCCGCTCATGCGCTCGCAGGCGTAGGAATAGTTGCCGGTGACGCGCACGTCCGAGACGCGCTCCGCGTCGCGCAGGCGGCGCCAGGCGTCCGGCATCAGCGCCAGCGTCGCCGGCAGGAACGCCTCGTTGCGGCCGCGGCGCTGCTTGAGGTAGTCGGGCCGGCACACGCAGCCGACGCTGGTGACGCCCTCGCGCAGCGGGATGAACCAGCACCAGCCGTGCGCGAAGCGGTAGATGCTGATGTTGCCGGCGTCCTCGCCCGGGCGCGGCTCGACGCCGCGGAAATGCGCGAAGATCGCCGCGCTCTGGTGCCGGTCGTTCTTGCGCTTGATCCTGAGCTGGTTGCCGAGCAGCGTGTCGCGGCCGCTGGCGTCGACGAGGTAGCTCGCCTGCACGCGCAGCGCGCGACCGGCCGCGTCGGTCGCGTGCGCGACGATGCGGCCCGCGCCGCCGAGCTCGACGCGCTCGACCTTGACGCCCTCGCGCGCGTCGACGCCGCTCTGGCGCGCGTGCTCGAACAGCATGCGGTCGAACTCCTCGCGCTTGACCTGGAACGCGTGCGGCGGCGTCGCGCCGAGCGAGCGCCGGAAGTGGAACGTGCGGTACTCGCCGCTCGCCTCGTCGCCGCAGGGAAAGTCCGCGCCGAGCTTGAGCACGCCGAGCGCGCGCACCTTCTCCGCCACGCCCAGCTCGTCGAAGATCGGCAAGTTCGCCGGCAGCAGCGATTCGCCGATGTGGAAGCGCGGATGGCGGTCCTTCTCCAGTTGCAGCACGCGCCGCCCCTGGCGCGCGAGCAGGGTCGCCGCGGTCGAGCCGCCGGGCCCGCCGCCGACCACCAGGACGTCGCATTCCTCGACGACTTCGGCCTGCTCCATCGCATTCCTCCGCTGCCGCCGGTGGACCGGCCGCCCTATGCTACAGTCGCGCCGCTTCCAGCGCCGCCCGAACCGCCGCATCGCCTGCCGTGTCCGCCGTTTCCGCCTCGTCCTCCGCCCCGATCGCGCGCGGCTCGCGCCTGCTCGCCGCCGGCGTCGCCGTCTACGCGCTGCTCCTGGCCGGCGCGGCGCTGACCGGCAGCGTCTGGCTGGACGAGCTGGCCGCGTTCGCGCTGGTCGGGCTGCTGCTGCTGCCGGGGCTGCGCCGCCTGCGCAGGTCCGCCTGGCTGGCCTGGCTCGCCGCGGCGGCCGCGCTCGTCGCGCTCGGCCTGCGCGGCAACGGCCGCTTCGCGCTCGACTGCATGCCGGTGCTGGTCAACGCAGCCCTGTGCGCGGTGTTCGCGCGCACGCTGGCGCGCGGCCGCGAGCCGCTGATCGCGCGCGTCATCGAGGTGCTCGAAGGGCGCGCGCGCCTGGCCCTGCCGCGCGTGGCCGGCTACGCGCGCGCGCTGACCTGGGCCTGGGCGCTGCTGCTCGGCGCGCAGGCGGTCCTGCTCGCGCTGCTCGCCGTCTGCGCGCAGCCGCACGGGCTGCTGGCCACGTTCGGTCTGGCCGCGCCGCTGGCGACCGGCGGCACCGCCTGGCGCATCTACCAGCACCTGGGCAGCTACGCGCTCGTGCCGCTGTTCCTGGTGGCCGAATACGCGTTCCGCCGCTGGTACCTGCGCCACCTTCCGCATGCGTCCCTGCCGCTGTTCGCCGCGCGCCTGGCGCGGCGCTGGCCGGGCCTGCTGCGCAGCCTGTCCGAATCGGCCTGGGCCGGCGGCGGGCCGCGCTCCGGAGCGGCCGCATGACGCCCGCCGGTCGCGTGGCCGTGCGATGAACGCGCGCAGCCTGCACGAGCCTCTGCGCATCCCCGCGCGGCATCCGTGCCTGCCCGGGCATTTCCCGGGACGGCCGGTGGTGCCGGGCGTGGTGCTGCTCGACCGCGTCGCGGCGGCGCTGGAGCGGGCGGGCCTGGGGCGCCTGCGGCGCATCGCGGCGGTGAAGTTCGCCGCGCCGCTGCTGCCGGACGAGGACGCCGAGCTCGGCGCCGTCGTCGACGGCGCGCGCGTGCGCTTCCGCGTCGAGCGCGGCGGAACGACGATCCTCGCCGGAGAAGGGGAGCTGGCATGAGCGGCAAGACGCACTGGAGCGCGCGCCCCGAAGGGGGCGGCTGGTTCGCCATCTGGCTGATCCGCACGATCGGCCTCAGGCTCGGCCGGCCGGCCGCGCGCGCGTTCCTGTACCCGATCACGCTGTACTTCTACTTCCGCCGGCCGTACGAGCGGCGCGTCTCGTACGCGTTCCTCGAGCGCGCGCTCGGGCGGCCGGCGCGCATGCACGAGGTGCTGCGCCACATCCACCGCTTCGCCTCGACGATCCTCGACCGCGTGTTCCTGCTCGCCGACCGCTTCGCGCGCTTCGACGTGCGCATCCACGGCCTCGAGGAGCTGACCTCGCGCATGCGCCCCGACCGCGGCGTGCTGCTGCTCGGCTCGCACGTGGGCAGCTTCGAGGTGCTGCGCGCGGCGGCGATCGGCCGGCCCGAGGTCAAGCTGCGCGCGGTGCTCGACACGCAGAAGACGCCGGCGCTGACCGAGCTGCTGCACGCGATCAATCCGGACGTCGGGCGCGGCGTCATCGACGCCTCCGGCTCCGGCGCGGACGTCGTGCTGGCGCTCGGCGAGGCGATCGGCGAGGGTGCGCTGGCGGCGCTGCTGGCCGACCGCGCGCGCCCGCACGAGGCCACGGTGACGGCGGACTTCCTCGGCGCGCCGGCGCCGTTCCCGGTCGCGCCGTTCCTGATCGGCTCGGTGCTGAAGGCGCCGATCGTGCTCTGCTTCGGCATGTACCGCGGCGGCAACCGCTACGATGTGTACTTCGAGGCGTTCGACGACGCGCCTGCGCTGCCGCGCCGCGGACGCGACGCCGCGGCGCAGGCGATGGTCCAGCGCTATGCCGCGCGGCTGGAGCACCATGTGCGCGGCGATCCCTACAACTGGTTCAACTGGCATGACTTCTGGAATTCCCAAAGCGAAGACGGCGCTCCGGCTGCTGCTCGCCGTCGCGCCCTGGCTGGCGCTGCCGTGCACGGCCGCGCGGCCTGAGGCGAAGCCGGCGGCGCGCGCCGACGCGGCGCAGATCGTCGCCGGCCTGCGCCGCGAGGCGCCGGCGCGCACGCCGTACACCGAGGTGCGCTTCTCCGGGATGCTCGAGCGCCCGCTGATCCTGCGCGGCGAGCTCGAGTACCTCGGCCCCGGCCGGCTCGGCCGGCGCGTCGACGAGCCGTACCGCGAGCAGACCACCGTGGCCGATGGCCAGGTCACCGTGCGCCGCGGCGAGCGCGCGCCGCGCACGTTCACGCTCGGCCAGGCGCCGGAGCTCGACGGCTTCCTGCGCGGCTTCGCCGCGCTGCTCGGCGGCGACGCGGCCGCGCTGGCGCGCGACTTCGAGCTCGATGCCAGCGGCACCACCGCCGCCTGGCAGCTCAAGCTCAAGCCGCGCGACCGGCGCCTACCGCGGCGCATCGCCTCGATCGAGGTCGACGGCGCGGGCGCCACCCCGCACTGCTTCCGCACGCGCGACGCCGACGGCGACCTCAACGTGCTGCTGCTGGAGACGCTGGCCTCCTCGCGGCTGCCCACGCGGCCTTCGCAGCCGCTCGTCGACGCGTTGTGCCGCGGCTTCAAGGTGCCGTGAGCCGGCGCGCCGAGGCCGGCCGGCCGGCCTGCGGAGCGCGCGCCTGAGCGCCGGCGGCGCGCCGGCGGACGCGCGCGCGCGGCGCCTGCGCCTGGCGCTGCTCGCCGCCTGGCTGCTCGCGCTCGCCGCGCTCGGCATGTTCGCCGTGCACGGCCTGCACGTCGGCACCGACCTGCGCAGCTTCATGCCGCCGCCGCAGAGCGCCGACCAGAAGCTGCTGATGGATCAGATCGGCGAGGGACCCGGCTCGCGCCTGCTGCTGCTGGCGATCGGCGGCGCGCCCGAGGAGCGGCTCGCCGAGCTCAGCCGCGGGCTCGCCGAGCGCCTGCGCGGCGACGCGCATTTCGAGCAGGTCGTCAACGGCGCGTTCGATCCGTCCGCGCTCGACGACGCGCTGCTGCCGTACCGCTACCTGCTCTCGCCGACGCTCGACCGCCACCGGCTCGACGCCGCCTGGCTCGGCGAGCAGCTCGAGCAGCGCGTCGAGGACCTCGCCTCGCCGGCGGCGACGCTGCTCAAGCCGCTGCTGCCGCGCGATCCGACGCTGGAGACGCTGGCGCTGGCCGAGCGCTGGTCGCCGCCGAAGCCGCCGGCGCTGCGCGACGGCGTGTGGTTCTCCTCCGACGGCGCGGCGCTGCTGCTGGCGCAGACGCGCGCGGCCGGCTTCGACCCGGCCGCGCAGCGCGCCGCGGTCGAGGCGCTGCAGGCCGCGTTCGCGGCCCTGCCGGGCGCGGCCGAGGCGCGGCTGGAGATCAGCGGCCCGGGCTGGTTCAGCATGTCGATCGAGGCGCGCACGCGCGCCGAGGCCGACCGCATCGGCGCGGTCAGCACGCTCGGCTTCGTCCTTCTGCTGCTGCTCGCCTACCGCAGCGTGCCGGCGCTGCTGCTCGCCGCGCTGCCGGTGGCCAGCGGCGCGCTCGCCGGCGTCGCCGCGCTGGCGCTGGCGTTCGGCGCCGCGCACGGCATCACGCTGGCGTTCGGCTTCACGCTGCTCGGCGTCGCGCAGGAATACCCGATCCGCCTGCTCAGCCACCGTCGCGCCGGCGAGGACGCGCCGGCCAGCGCGCGCGCGCTGTGGCCGCTGCTGGCCACGGCGATCGTGTCGGCGGCGATCGCCTACCTCGCGTTCTTCGCCTCCGGCGTGGCCGGGCTGCAGCAGCTGGCGGTGTTCACGATCAGCGGCCTCGTCGTCGCGGGCCTGGCCACGCGCTACCTGCTGCCGCGCGTGCTGCCGGCGCGCTTCCGCGACGCGGCGGACACGCCCGGCCTCGCGCGCGCGGTCGCGTTCGTCGACGCCTTGCCGCGGCCGCGCTGGCTGCCGTGGCTGCTGGCGGCGCTGGCGCTCGCCGTGCTCTGGCGCGCGCCGGGGCCGACCTGGCAGAACGACCTCGCCGCGCTCACGCCGGTGCCGCCCGAGCTGCTGCAGCGCGACGCGAAGCTGCGTGCCGAGCTCGGCGCGCCCGACGTGCGCTACCTGCTCGTGCTGCAGGGCCGCGACGCCGACGACGTGCTGACGCTGTCGGAAGCGCTGGAGCCGCGGCTGGACGCGCTGGTCGAACGCGGCGCGCTCGACGCCGCCGAGCTGCCCAGCCGCTACCTGCCGAGCGTGGCGACGCAGCGCGCGCGCCAGGCGCGGCTGCCGGACCGCGCCACGCTCGCCTCGGCGCTGGCCGAGGCCGGCCGCGACCTGCCGTTCCGCGCCGACCTGTTCGCGCCGTTCCTTGACGACGTCGAGGCGGCGCGCCATCTGCCGCCGCTGACGCCCGAGCGCTTCGCCGCCACGCCGCTCGGCGCGCGTCTGGCGGCGATGCTGGTGCGCCAGGGCGAGGCCTGGATCGGCCTGGCCACGCTGTCGGGCGTGCACGACGCCGGCGCATTCGCCGCGCTCGCCGCCGAGAGCGGCGGCCGCGCGCGCCTGCTCGACCTCAAGGCCGCGTCGGAATCGCTGGTCGTCGCGTATCGCGAGCGCATCCTGCAGGCGCTCGGCTGGGCGCTGGCGCTGCTCGCGCTGACCGTGGTCGTCGCGCTGCGCAGCCTGCGCCGCGCCTGGCACGTGCTCGCGCCGATGTCGCTGGCCACGCTGCTCGTGCTGGTCGCCGAGCGCGCGGCGGGCCTGCCGCTGTCGCTGTTCCACCTGGTCGCGCTGACGCTCGCCGCCGGGCTCGGCCTGCACTACGCGCTGTTCTTCGAGCGGCCGGTGGCCGACGCCGCCGAGGCGCGGCGCACGCTGCACGCGACGCTGGTGTGCGTGCTCTCGGCGCTGCTCGTGTTCGGCATGCAGGCGTGGTCGTCGCTGCCGGTGCTGCGCGCGATCGGCCTGACCGTCGCGCTCGGCGTGGCGTTCCACTTCTGCCTGTCGATCCTGATGGCGCGCGAGCGCCGCGACCCGTGCTGAGCGCGGCCGGGGCGCCTACGGCGCGGCGCCCTCGAAGCCGTCGGCGAAGATCGCGTCGCCGGCGAGCGGCGTCAGCACGAACGTGGCCACGTCGCCGGCCGCGGTGCGGCCCTGGCCGACGATCACGCCGGCGGCGTTGACCGCGCGGGCGATCTGGAAGCTCGCGAACGGACCGGGGTCGTCGACCGCCTCGTAGAGGTCGTGCACCGCGCCGTCGCGGTAGACCCAGGCCTTCATGCCCGGCGCGCAGCCGCTCGCGGTGCCGATGCCGGCGCTGCCGACGACGACGCCGGCGTCGTTGATCCCGGCCGCGCAGCCGCTGTCCTCGCCGAGTGTGGCGCCGGGGATCTCGGCGTAGTCGCCCTGCGCGTCGAAGATCACCGGCACCAGCGACGGCGCGTCGACGGCGAGCCCGAGGCCGACCGCGGTGCCGGCGGCGTTGACCGCGACCGCGGCGCTGGCGAATGCGTCGCTCGATCCGCCCATGCCCAGCACGGCCGCGGTGCCGACCTGGCCGACCGTGGCGTGGATCGTCGAGGAATGCTGGTTCCACGAGCCGACGAGCTTGCCGGACGCGTTCACCGCGAGCCAGCGCGCCTGCTGGAACGGGACGTCCGGGTCCTGCACGCCGTAGTCGACCAGGCCGGTCGCGGCGGACCAGACGAACGCGCGCTCCTGCGCCGGCAGGCCGAACCCGCCGACGACGACGTCCGCGTCGCTGATGTCGTTGGGCGCCACGTTGACGTCCGCCTCGCCCAGGCGCGTGGCCTGGTCCGGCGCCGCGGCGTCCCAGAGCAGGCCGGCGACCGGGTGCTCGTAGTCGGCGAACGTGCCGACGACGCGGCCGTGGTTGTTGATCGCGTAGGCGATGCCGTCGCCCGCGCCGGGCAGCGCCAGCGCGTGCACGCTGCCGTCGGCGTCCCAGTACGCGGCCACGCTGTTGAAGTCCTGGTCGAGGTAGCGGCCGGCGATCTGGCCGGCGTCGTTGATGTCCAGGCCCTGCACGGTGCCGGCGCCCGGCGCCTCGAGCACGCTCAAATGGTAGAGCGGCGCCGCGGCGGCGGCGCACGACCAGGCGGCGGCGACGGCCGGCAGCAGCCGGGCGAGCGCGCGTGGGAACGGAAGCTGGATCATGCAGGACCTCGCAGGAACGGACGGATGCGGCCGGCGGCTGGCCGGGACGTCCTCCGACGTTCCACGAACCGGCGCCGTACGGCATGTAAAAGGCATGTATCGGCCGTGTATCGGCGCGGTGCTCAGCGCAGCGCGGCCACGCGGTCGACCAGCGTGCGCTCGCCGGCCAGCTGGCGCGCGCGCTCCAGCGCCTTCGCCGCGGCGTCGCGCCGGCCGAGCGCGGCGTAGACCAGCGCCTCGCTCCAGGCGGCGCGAAGATCGCGGTCGGCCCAGGCGGCGATGCGTCCGTTCACCGCCACGGCCTCGTCGCGGCGGCCGGCGGCGAGCAGCGCGCGCACGTAGGGCAGGCCGACCTGCACCATCTCCTCGGGGATCGCGCGCGTGCCGGCCTGCGCCATCGCCTCGGCGTAGCGCTGCAGCGCGAGGTCGGTCCGTCCCTCGGCGCCGGCCTGCTGCGCCTCGGCGAGCGCGAGGCCCAGCGCCGTCGCGGCATCGGGCGCGGCGGCGTTCCAGGCGCGCAGGCGCGCGATCGCGGCCGCGGCGGCCGGCAACGCGCCGCTCTGCTGCAGCGCGCGAACCTGCGTCAGCGCGGCCGCGGCGTACTGCTCGCGGTTGCGCCGCTCCAGCTCGGCGGTCTGCGCTGCGGCGGCGAGCGCCGCGGCGCGTTCCGGCTCGCCGCGGGCGAGCGCGATCTCGGCGCCGAGCCGGTCGGCCAGCGCGCGCGCGATCGCGTCGGCGCCCGGCTCGCTGCCGTCGCGCAGGCGCGCGAGCAGCATCTCGGCCTCGCCGAGCCGGCCGACGCCGGCCAGCGCCGCGGCCCGCGCGAACATCAGCTGCCAGCGCCGGCGCGGATTGCCGGCGTCGCTCTGCGGCGAGACGAACGCCGCGCTGGTGGCCAGCGCGCCGGAATGGTCGAGCATCGCCAGCTGCGCCTCGACCAGCGAGACCTCGGTCGCCGCCAATGCGTCGGCGGCGGCGAAGCGGACGAAGCGCTCGCGCACCTGCTCGAGCAGCGGCACGGCGCTGCCGGGCCGGCCGCGCTGCATCGCGTTGATGGCCAGGTCGAGGTCGATCGTGGCGATGCCGAACGGATCGTTGGCCAGCTCGTAGAGCGTGCGCGCGCGGCCGTAGGCGTCGGCCGCCTGCTCGAAGCGGCCGCTGTCGCTGGCCACGCTGCCGCTGCCGCGGTAGGCGTCGGCGAGCACGCCGGGATCGCCGTTCTCGCGCAGCAGCCGCTCGGTGCCGGCGAACGCCTGCGCGGCGTCGTCGAAGCGGCCCAGGCGGAACAGCGCCGAGCCGAGCGCGTTCAGCACGCGCGCGCGCAGCTCGGGCGCGGCGTCGGTGGGCAACGCGGCGAGCAGCGCCTGCGCCTGCGCGCGGCTGCCTTCGTAGTCGCCGGCGTGGAACGCCACGCGCAGCCGGCCGAGGGCGATCTCCGGGCTCGCCTGCAGCGCCGCCGGCGCGCGCTCGATCAGCGCGCGGGCGACGTCGAGCTGGTTGCTCAGCACGGCCGCGCTGATGCGCTGGCGCAGCGTCGCCGCGGCGAGCGCGGCGTCGCCGCCGTCGTCCTGCGGCGGCGTGCGGCCGAGCCGGATCAGCAGCTCGTCGGCGGCGCGCCGCGCAGCCCGCACCGCGTCGCCGTCCTGCGTGTCGACGTCGAGCGTGCGGCCGTCGGCGAGCGCGCGCAGCTGGACGTTCCAGCGCTCGTGCGCCAGCGTCGCCCGCGTCCGCACCAGCCAGGTCGCCGGCAGCACGCTGCGCGCCTCGGCCTCGTCGGCGAAGCGGCGCGCGTCCAGCAGCGCGACCACGCTCGCGCTCGGCGGCGTCGGCAGGCCGCCGCGCCGCAGCTGCGTGGCGATCAGGTCCATCAGGCCCAGGCGCATCCACGAGGCGTCCTCGCCGGCGTCGAGCGCGACCGGCAGCACCAGCGCGGATTCCGCGGCCGCGACCGGCGCGCGCGCCGCGCGGCGGTGCAGGGCGAGCCCGGCGGCGGCGAGCGCGAGCAGCGCCAGCGCCAGCCCGAGCGCCGTCGCCGCGCGCCGCAATGCGCTGCGCGGCGCCGCGCGGCCGGCCTGCGCGTGCGGCGCGGGCGCGTCCGCCTCCGCCGCCGGCGCCGCCGGTGCCTCGCCGTCGGGCGGCGCGGCCGCGTGTTCCTCCACGGTGTCGGCGGCGACCCAGCGGTAGCCGTGCCGCGGCACCGTGCGGATGCAGCGCTGCGCGTTGCCGTCGTCGCCGAGCACGCGGCGCAGGCGCATGATCGCGTGCGTCAGCGAGACCTCGCTGACGTCGGCGCGGCCCCAGACCGCGGCGGCGAGCTCGTCGCGTCCGACCGGACGGTCGCGGTGCCGGATCAGGTGGATCAGGCAGTCGACGGTGCTCAGCGGAAGGTCGACGCGGCGGCCGCGCTCGAACAGCTCGCGGGCCTGCAGGTCGACGCGGAACGCGCCGAACCGGTAGAACGAGGTGGCCATCGGTCCAGATTATCCGCGATCGCGCCGCCGCTCCGGCATACACTTCGCGCCGGACCGGGGCGGAGGCTCGCACGATGGAAGGACCAGGCATGACGGCGGCACGCGCGGCTTCGCTGCCGAAGGCCGACTGGGAGCACCTGATCCCGCACCGCGGCGCGATGTGCCTGCTCGACGAGGTCGCCGCCTGGGACGCTGCGCGCATCCACGCGCGCAGCCGCTCGCACCGCGATCCGCGCCATCCGCTGCGCAGCGACGGCCGCCTGCGCGCGGTGCACCTGTGCGAATACGGCGCGCAGGCGATGGCCGTGCACGGCGGCCTGCTCGCCCGTGCGGCCGGCGGGCGCGCCGAACCGGGTTTCCTCGTCTCGCTGCGCGCGGTCGACCTCGCGGTCGGGCGCATCGACGACCTGCCCGGGCCGCTCGAGGTGCACGCCGAGCGCCTGCTCGGCGGCGAGACCGGCTGGCAGTACGCGTTCCGCGTCGAGCATGCCGGCACGCTGCTCGCCGCCGGGCGCGCGGCGGTGATCGCCCAGCCGCGCGAGCCAGCCTAGCCGCGCGCGTCCCGAACCGCGGCGCCGGTCCGTCGCCATCCGCAGGCGAGCAATCCGCGCGAGGCGGCCGGCGGACGAGAGCCCGCCGGCCGCGAGCGGGACTCCAGAACGCCGATCAGCCGCCGTCGTCGTCGGCGTCCAGCCGCCCGTACAGGCCGTGCGCCTCGTCGCCGGGCCCGGCGGCGAAGAACAGCGTGTCGGCCGGCTGGCCGGCGAAGCCGTTGCCGAAGGCGAGGCCCCACAGGCCGTCGATGCGGAGCGGGCGATGGTCGCTGCCGCGCAGGCTGCCGAGCGGGAAGCGGAACACCGGGTCGTAGGCGTTGATGCGGCCGTCGCCGAAATTGCCGATCAGCAGGCTGCCGCCGAACGTGCCGAAGCCGGCCGGGGCCAGGGCGATGCCCCAGGGTGCGTTCAGCGCGCCGCGCGAGGCGACGCGATGCAGCCGCCGCCCGTTCGCGTCGTAGACGTCGACGTAGCCGAGGCCGGGACCGGCGACGTCGTCGTGGCGCTGCGCGTCCTGCTTGGCGTAGGTGACGTAGACGTCGCCGCCGATCGCCTGGATGCCGAACGGCGCGAAGCCGGCCGGCAGGCTGCGATCGACGAACGCGTCCGCGGGCAGCATGGCCGGGGCGAAGCTCGCGTCGAACACCTCGACGCGCGCGTTGTGGAAGTCGGTCGCGTACAGCAGCTGGCCGCTGCCGCCGGCACCCAGGGCGAGGCCCTTGTAGACCGCGCCGGCGGCGGAGCGGTCGACGGCGACGAGCGCATGCGTGGCGTCCGCGGCCGGCGACCAGCCGGCGATCAGGCCGTCCTCGGTGGCGAACAGGAAGCGGCTGGGACCGGAGGCCTTGTCGCGGTGGACGACGAAGCCGGCGGAGGCGTTGAACACGATGCCGGTGGGATGGCCGCCGCCGCCGGCGTCTCCCGGCGAGGGGATCGCCACCACCAGCGGTTGCGCCTGGCCGTCGCCGTCGTACAGCGTCGAGGTACCGCTGTCGTTGTCGGCGACCCAGACGAAGGCGGAAGGATTGAAGGCGATGCCCCAGGGATTGATCAGATTCGGGTCGGTGTGCTCGGCCGGCACGAAGCCGTCGGACACGAGGTTGCGCTGCACGTAGCCGTCGCGGGCCGCCTGTGCGGCGGCGGCGAAGGCGAAAAGGCCTGCGAGCGCCAGGGCCGCGCGCGAGCCGCGGGCGAGGAAAGGCGAAACGTTCATGGCGAAGTCCTGAAACAGGGAACGGAACGCCGGATGCGCGTCCGCCGGCCGTGTCGGCGCAGCGGCGAGGTCCGGGCCGGACCCGCGGGCCGCCTCGCGGCGGCGGCAGGTCGAACCTGGGTGGCGCGCGGGGCCGCCGATGGTTGCCGCGAAGCTGAATCGGGCGGCAACGGCGCGGCGCAGCCGGCGCTACGCAGGCGCGCCCGGAAACGGCGATCATTGCCGTTTCGGCGGAAAGCCAGAAGGGGGTGCAGATGACGAAGCGGCGGGCCCTGGTCACCGGCGGCAGCGGCGACATCGGCGGCGCGATCGCGCGCGCGCTGGCCGCGGACGGCTGCGAGGTGCTCGTGCATGCGCACGCCGGCGCCGCGCGCGCGCAGGCGGTGGTCGAGGCGATCCAGGCGGCCGGCGGCCGCGCCGCCGCCGTCGCGTTCGACCTCACCGACGCGGCCGCCGCGCGCGCCGCGCTGGAGCGGCTGCTCGAGCAGGGGCCGGTGCAGGTGCTGGTGCACAACGCCGGCATCCACGACGACGCGCCGCTCGCCGGCATGAGCGAGGAGCAGTGGCGCCGCGTCATCGACGTGTCGCTGCACGGCTTCTTCCACGTCGCCCAGCCGCTGCTGCTGCCGATGGCGCGCACGCGCTGGGGCCGCATCGTGTCGGTGTCGTCGGTGGCCGCGGTGCTCGGCAACCGCGGCCAGGCGAACTACGCCGCGGCCAAGGCCGCGCTGCACGGCGCGAGCAAGTCGCTGGCGCGCGAGATGGCCTCGCGCGGCATCACCGTCAACGTGGTCGCGCCGGGCGTGATCGCCGGGCGCATGGCCGCGCAGGCGTTCGACGAGGCGCAGATCAAGGCGCTGGTGCCGGCCGCGCGCGCCGGCACGCCGGACGAGGTCGCCGCGCTGGTGCGCTTCCTCTGCTCGGACGCGGCCGGCTACGTCAACGGCCAAGTCATCGGCGTCAACGGCGGCATGGCGTGACGCACGGCGGTCACACGCGCTTCACGCCGCCGCGGCAGGCTCGCTCGCGCAGGGGTCATCAGCGGGCGCGGCGCGCACGGAGCGTCGCGCCGGGAGTGCGACATGCGAACGATGCTTTCCCTGGCCGGCCTGGCCCTGGCCGCCCTGACCGGCGCCGCCTGCGCGGCGAACCGTCCCGATGAGGACATGAGCAGCCGCCCGATCACGCCCGCGCCGGTCGTCATCGGCCATCGCGGCGCCAGCGGCTACCGCCCCGAGCACACGCTGGCCTCGTACGAGCTGGCGATCGACCTCGGCGCCGACTACGTCGAGCCGGACGTCGTCTCGACGCGCGACGGCGTGCTCGTCGCGCGCCACGAGAACGAGATCGGCGGCACCACCGACGTCGCCGACCATGCGGAATTCGCCGGCCGCCTCACCACCAAGACGATCGACGGCGCGGCGGTGACCGGCTGGTTCACCGAGGACTTCACGCTCGCCGAGCTCAAGACGCTGCGTGCGCGCGAACGGCTGCCGGAGCTGCGCCAGCGCAACACGCTCTACGACGGTCGCTACGAGATCCCGACGCTGGCCGAGGTCATCGACCTGGTCAAGCGCAAGCAGCGCAGCCTGCACCGCACGATCGGCCTGTATCCCGAGACCAAGCATCCGACGTACTTCCGCAGCATCGGCCTCGCGCTCGAGGCGCCGCTGGTGCGCACGCTGCACGCGGCCGGCTACCGCGGCGCGAACGCACCGGTGTTCATCCAGTCGTTCGAGGTGGGCAACCTGCGCGACCTCAGGCGCATGACGCGGCTGCCGCTGATCCAGCTGGTCGACGCGAGCGGGCAGCCCTACGACTTCGCCGCGAGCGGCGATCCGCGCACCTACGCCGACCTGGTCACGCCTGCCGGCCTCGCCGAGATCGCCACCTACGCGAACGGCATCGGCGCGGCCAAGAACCTGATCGTGCCGCGCGACGCCGCCGGCGCGCTGCTCGCGCCGACCTCGCTGATCGCCGACGCGCACGCGGCCGGCCTGGTCGTGCACGCCTGGACGTTCCGCAACGAGAACGGCTTCCTGCCGGCGGACTTCCGCGTCGGCGATCCGGCGGACGCCGCGTATCCGGCGCTCTACGGCAAGGCGTTCGACGAGTACGCGCTGTTCTTCGGCCTCGGCCTCGACGGCGCGTTCGCCGACAACCCCGACACCGCAGTCGCCGCTCGCGCCGCGCTGCAGCGCTGATCCGCCGGCGCCGCTCAGGCCTCCGGCATGCCGGCGCGCGCATGGCGCGCGCCGCGCATCGACCGGCCCAGCAGCGGCGCGGTCATCAGCGTGGTCGCGATGGCCATCACCATCAGCATCGTGAACAGCTCGCGGCCGATGAGGCCGGCGTCGAGGCCGACCTTCATGACGATCAGCTCCATCAGTCCGCGCGCGTTCATCAGCGCGCCGACGGCGAACGCCTCGCGCCAGCCGAGCGCCGCGCTGCGCGCTGCGCACGCGGCGCCGAGCACCTTGCCGACGATCGCCGCCAGCAGGATCAGCGCGAGCGTCGCCAGGCCGCCGCCGGCGAACGCGTCGGCGGTCGTGCCGAGCCCGGCCAGCGCGAAGAACACCGGCATCATGACCAGCACGGCCACGTGCTCGAGGCGCTCGATCAGCGTGTCGAGCAGGCGGTCGTCGCGCGGCAGGCACGCGCCGAACAGGAACGCGCCGAACACCGCGTGCAGGCCGAGCCATTCGGTCGCCGCGGCGGACGCGCAGGCGCCGATCAGCAGCACGGCGAGCACGCCGCCGCCGGGGCGGCCGTCCGCGGCGTGGCGCGCGAGCAGGCGGGCGATGCACGGGCGCAGCACGCCGAAGGCCAGCGCGGCGGCGACGGCGAGCCCGGCCGCGGTGCGCGCGAAGCCGCTCCAGCCGCCCTGCGCGCCGGTCAGCGCGACGACGAGCGCGAGCAGCGTCCACGCCAGCACGTCGGCGACCGCCGCCGCGGCGAGCGCGAGCCGGCCGGCCGGGCTGCGCGTCAGGCCGCGATCCTTGAGGATGCGCGCCATGACCGGAAACGCGGTGATCGCCAGCGAGACGGCGACGAACAGCGCGAACGGCGCATAGGCGACGCCGGCCGGCGCATGGCGCGCGTACAGCATCGGTGCGAGCGCAAGGCCCAACGCCATCGGCAGCAACACCGCCGCGATGCCGACGCGCAGCGCGGCACCGCGGCCGTGCGCGCCGCCCGGCGCGCGCAGCTCCGCGCCGACCACGAACATGAACAGCACGAGGCCGACCTGGCTCAGGCCCTCCAGCGGCGCCAAGCGCCCCGGCGGGAACAGCCAAGCCTGCCAGCCGGGCGCCAGCGCGCCGAACGCGAGCGGGCCGAGCGCGAGGCCGGCGATCATCTCGCCGATCACCGGCGGCTGGCCGAGGCGGCCGAGCAGCGCGGCGAGCGCCCGCGCCGTCGCCAGGATCACCGCCAGCTGCAGCAGCAGGTGCGGCGCCTGGCCCATCGGCCTAGAGCTCGGCCGGCGAGGGATCGAAGATCAGCGGCGGCGTGCCGTGCGAGCGCCGGTAGCTGTCGACGACGCGGCCGTAGTGGAGGACCCGCCCGATCGTGTACAGCGTGATGCGGGTGACGTCGCGCACCGGGCGGAAATGGCTGGCGCGGAACTCGCCCTGGTAGCGCGACTCGATCGGCACCGAGACCACGCCGACGTTCTTCTCGCGCGCCGCGGCGATCAGCAGCGCGGCCTCGAACACGAAGTCGTCCGCGTCGAGGTCGACCAGCTCGAGCGCGCCGAGCGGGTAGTAGCGCTGGCCGCTCTGCGTGTCGGCGACCGGCACGCCGCAGCCCCAGGAGATGCCCCAGTCGGCGAAGTCGTTCGCGCGCCGCCGCGCCGGCGGCTGGTTCTCGCGGTTGCGGATGCGCGCGCCGATGACGATGTGCTCCGGGTAGCGGCGCGCCGCGGCGAGCAGGCGCGGGATGTCCGCGGCCAGGTGCTGGCCGTCGCCGTCCATCGCCACCACCGCGTCGAAGCCGAGCTCGCGCGCCTTGCGGAAGCCGTCGCGCAGGCCCTGGCCCTTGCCGAGCGGCCGCTCGTGCCGGATCAGCGTGATCGGCAGGCCGGCGAGGCGCTCGACGGTGGCGTCGGTCGAGCCGTCGTCGATGACGATGACGTTCGGCGAGATCGCGAGCACCGACTCGACGACGCCGCGGATCGCGCGCTCCTCGTTCAGCGCCGGAATGACGACGGCGACCTTGTGCGGATCGGTCGCGCTCATGCCGGCACCTCGACCGCCAGCGAACCGGCGCCGGCCGGCAGGCGCACCGTGCCGCCGCCGCCGGCGGCGAGCAGCGCGAACAGCGGCAACGCGTTCGCCACCGGCGTCGCCGCGGCCAGCGCCTGCAGCGCGGGCGGCAGCGGCGCGGGCGGTGCGGAGTCGGGTTCGTGGCGCAGGCGCAGCGAGGCGACGGTGCGCGGCCCGCGCTCGGCGCCGAGCAGCAGCGCGACGCCGAACGAGGCGCCGGCGCCGACCACCTCGGCGAGCGCGCCGCGCGCGCCGGCGTCGCTGGCGACGAACAGCACCGGCGTGCCGTCGGCGTGCGCCTGCACGCCGGCCTCGAGCAGGCCGGCGGCGAAGCTGCCGGCCCAGGCGGTGAGCGCGCTCGACGGCGCGTGGCAGCGCGTGGCCACGGTCCAGTAGCCGGATTGCGCGTTGTGCACGGAATTGTGGAAGCGCGTCGGCGACAGCGCGAGCGGCTCGCCGGCCAGCGTCGTGCACATGCCGTCGCTGATGGCGATGTCGCCGTGCGCCGAGGAGAACACCGCCGGCACCTCGGCCGCGTCGCGCCCGGCCATCGCGCAGGCCTGGCCGGCGACCTCGCAGGCGAGCAGCACCTGCGCCGGCGCGCGGCGGCGCTCGCCGGGCGGCAGCACGGCGGCGGCCGGCCGGGCCGGGCCGTCCTCCGCCGGCAGCGCCGCGCCGGCGCGCAGCGCCGCGGCCGCGCCGTTCCAGTCCGTGATGCCGGGCGACCACCAGCCGATGCCTTCGATGTGCACGAGGAGACCTTCCATGTTCAATGCGCGCGGGGACAGCCGAATGCGAGCGTACAGTTGTTGCCGCCGAAACCGAACGAGTTGCTGAGCGCGGCGCGGATCGTCCGCGGCTCGTCGTCGAACGCGATCTGCGGGCCGCACAGCGGGTCGGGCACGGCGCTGTTGAGCGTGCCCGGCACGCATTGCCGCTCCATCGCGAGCAGGGTCAGCACGGCCTCGAGGATGCCGGCGGCGCCGAGCGTGTGGCCGGTCCAGCCCTTGGTCGAGCTGGCGCGCGTGGTCGCCGGGAACAGCTCGGCCACGGCCACCGCCTCGACCGCGTCGTTCTTCGGCGTGGCCGTGCCGTGCAGGTTCACGTAGTCGACGTCGCCCGGCGCGAGGCCGGCGCGCGCGAGCGCGTCGGCGATCGCCAGGCGCGCGCCGAGGCCTTCCGGATGCGGCGTGGACATGTGGTAGGCGTCGGACGACTCGCCGTAGCCGATCAGCTGCGGCGCCGACGCCGCGCCGCCGCGCTCGAGCAGGGCGAAGCCGGCCGCCTCGCCGATCGAGATGCCGCGCCGCTCGGCGTCGAACGGGCGGCACGGCTCGGGCGCGACCAGCTCCAGCGAGTTGAAGCCGAACAGCACGCTGCCGCAGAGCGTGTCGACGCCGGCGAGCACCGCCGCGTCGGCCAGGCCCAGCCGGATCAGGCGCTCGGCCTTGGCGAAGATCTTCGCGCTCGACGAGCAGGCCGTGGCCACGGTCAGGCACGGCCCGCGCGTGCCCAGCGCGGCTTGGAGGAACAGGCCGAGCGAATGGGGCGTGTGCAGCAGCGGATCGCGCAGGTGCGACGGAAAGCGGCCGTCGGCGTCGAGCCCGGCATAGGCCTCCTCGGTGGCGCCGATGCTCGCGGTCGAGGTGCCGACGACCAGCGCGACGCGGCCGGCGCCGTAGCGCTCGATCGCCGCGCGCGCGGCATCCAGGAAGCCGTCCGCGCCGAGGCCGAGCCAGGCGAGCCGGTTGTTGCGGCAGTCGTGCCGCGCGTAGTCGGCCGGCAGCGGCGCGGTTTCCAGGCCATCGACGCGGCCGATTGCGCACGGCAGCGGCACGTGCGTGAAGTCGTTCGCCCGCAGGCCGCTGCGCCGCGTGCGCAGCGCCTCGGCATGGGCGGCTCGGCCGCGTCCCAGCGCGGACGTCGCGGTATAGGCAGTGATCGCGAGGGGCTGGATCCGGCTGGGCACGCGGCTTGGGTACCGAAAGGGAACCGAATTATGACACGCCGCCTGCGACGATCTGCGCCGGCGGGCGGCCGCGGCCCGGCTGGTAGCATGGCCGGCCAGAGCGGGCCGGTCCGGCCCGCCATGGCGTACCCGATCCGGACATCTCCATGCCATCCAGCCAGCTCGACACGGTCGGCGCGTTCCTGCGCGGCCTGCAGGACCGCATCTGCTGCGCGCTCGAAGCCGCCGACGGCGGCGCGCGTTTCCAGGAGGACGCCTGGCAGCGCCCCGGCGGCGGCGGCGGGCGCTCGCGCGTGCTCAAGCAGGGCGCGGTGTTCGAGCAGGGCGGCGTCGGCTACTCGCACGTGTTCGGCGAGCGCCTGCCGCCGGCGGCGACCGCGCAGCGACCGGAGCTGGCCGGACGCGCCTGGAACGCGATCGGCGTGTCGCTGGTCGTGCATCCGCGCAATCCGTACCTGCCGACCACGCACATGAACGTGCGCTATTTCGAGGCCGTCGCCGACGGCGCCGAGCCGGCGTGGTGGTTCGGCGGCGGCTTCGACCTGACGCCGTTCTATCCGTTCGACGAGGACGTCGCGCACTGGCACGCGGTCGCGCGCGACCTCAGCGCGCCGTTCGGCGCCGAGGTCTATCCGCGCTACAAGCAGTGGTGCGACGAGTACTTCTATCTGAAGCATCGCGGCGAGACGCGCGGCGTCGGCGGGCTGTTCTTCGACGACCTCAACGCCTGGGGCTTCGAGCGCTGCTTCGCCTATCAGCAGGCGGTCGGCAACGGCTTCCTCGACGCCTACCTGCCGATCGTCGAGCGCCGCAAGGCGACGCCGTACGGCGAGCGCGAGCGCGAGTTCCAGCTCTACCGGCGCGGGCGCTACGTCGAGTTCAACCTCGTCTACGACCGCGGCACGCTGTTCGGCCTGCAGTCCGGCGGGCGCGCCGAGTCGATCCTGATGAGCCTGCCGCCGCGCGTGCGCTTCGAGTACGCCTATGCGCCGGAGCCGGGCAGCGCCGAGGCGCGCCTGGCCGACTATCTCAGACCGCGCGACTGGCTGGCCGAACGCGGCGCGGCGAGCGGCTGACCGGCGGCTACCAGCGGCCGCCGCCGGGGCCGATGCGGCAGCCGGCGAACACGACCTTGCCGCCGGCGCGTTCGCGCAGCGTGCCCGTCGAATCGCCGTCGCCCGGCGGCTGCCACTCGTAGGCGTCGTCGGCGTAGCGCTCGCCGCCGCGCGACGCCACGCGACCCAGCCGGTGCTGCGTCCCAGGCATGTCGAACGCGACGCTGCGACCGTCCCAGATTTGCGTGTAGAGCGTCTTTCCGCCGGCGCAGGCGTAGGCGATGCGCGCCGGGTCGGGCATGCCCCGGCAGAACGCGAGGTGGCCCGAGGCGAACAGGCCGAACTCGCCGCGCTCGCAGGCGACGCCGTCGATCGTCGCCGGCCCGGCCAGCAGGGCGTGCTCGAGCGAGCCGTCGGCGCGGAACCGGGCCGCGCCCCGTTGCAACGCGAGTCCGTGCCAGGTCGATCCGGCTTGCAGGACTGCGCTGGCGAGCCGGCCGGACGGATGGAACGTGATCTCGCCGGGCGCGATGCGCAGGCCGTCGCGGACGGCCGCGCGCGCCAGCTCGCCCTGGGCGACGCGGCCGGACGGATGGAACGAGATCCAGGAATTGCCGGCAAACACGTAGCGGTCGATCGGCGTGTCGTGATCGATGTGCGCTTCGGTGATGCGTCCGTGCGTGTCGAAAGCCACCTGAGCGCCGGCGTCGAAGCGGATGCCGTCCACGACCTGCCCGCGCACGGTTTCGAGTTCGCGGAGGCGTCGTTCATCCAGGCGGAGGCGCGAGCCCTTCTTCAGCCGGTGGCGGCCCAAGGTGAAGTCCTGGCGCAGCTCGATGCTCGACACTTCGCCGGTGGCATCGAGGATCCAGGCCCGCGTTCCGGGCGGGAACGCGAGGCCGTCCAGGCGCTGCCCGGACGCGACGACGACGGGATGCATCGGCACGACGATGCTGGTGGCGGCGGCCGGCGTGACGAAGAGCGCGCCGAGCAGGGCGGCGGCGAGCGGGAGGCGTGGCGGCATCGGTCTTCCCCGAAGAGACGGATGCGGTGCAACGCGCGACGCGCGCGTCCGGGGTCGATCCGGAGCGGCGCGCCGCGAAGGAAAGGCTCAGGCCGGCGTCACTTCCACTCGTACAGCGTGTAGTAGACCGGCGACACCGGCCCTTCGCGCGGGTCGCGCATCAAGCGGCCGCTGCCGTCGGTGTCCATGAAGGTCTGCGTCGGACCGTTCGGCTGCACGATCCTGATCATCCAGATGCGGCCGTTCTGGCGGTATTCCTCCACCGTGTCGTCGCCCTGGCGCCGGCGCGTGACGTTGCTGGCGGCGATGCGCTCGGCATTGGCCGCGTCGCGCGAGGCCTTGTCGCGGACCAGACGCGCGTCCGGCTTGGGAATCGGCCCGAGCGGATCGTTGTCGTCGGACGCGGCGCCGGCCTGGGCGGCCTCGGCGCCGCCGCGGTCGTCCTGCGCGGCCTGCGCGCGCACGCCCGGGTCGTCGATGCCCGGCGGCGGCGGCACGTCGGCCTTGGCCGGCTTCGGATCGGCGGCCGATGCGAACGGAACGACGCCACCGACGCCGGCAGCCAGCAATGCGGAAGCGAACAGCAGGCGAATGGTCGGGTTCATGGCGACGACTCCTGGTTGGACGTGAGCCTAGCAGACCGCGATGGCGGACGGACGACGCGAGCGCGGATTCGCGACCGGCCGATCCTCGCGCCCAGCGTACAACCGGCCCGATGTCGCGCAAGCCTCCGCGCGCGCGCCGCCTTCAGCCGCCGATCAGCATCGCGGCGCTCAGCCGGGCCGGTCGAAGCCGTCGGCGAAGATCGTGTCCGGCACGAGCCGGTACTCCGCCGTTCCGCCGCCGACGTAGCGATAGCCGTCCGGGCCGGCCGCATGCGGCCAGACGTTGTGCCCCAGCGCCGTGCCCGCCGCCGGATCGGCGATCTCCACCGCCTCGAGCAGGTCGCCCGTGCGCCGCACCAGCAGCGAGCGCGCCGAGCCGTCCGCGTTCGTCTCGCCGATGCGCACGGCGAAGCGCGAGACGATGCCGGCCAGCGCGGCGACCGTCGGCGGCATCGGCCGGTCCGTGCCCGACACCACGTAGATCTGCCCGGCGCCGGTGTAGCCGACGTCGACGTACAGCGTGCCGTCGGGCGCGAAGGCGAGCTCGCCGTTCGGCGTGCCCGGCAGCGTCGCATAGACCGACACCGTCGCGGCGCCGGCCGGATCGTGCACGCGCCAGAGCGAGGGATCGTCGCCGCCGGCGCCGAAGCAGCCGCCGGTGGCGAACAGGTCGCCGCTCAGCGGATCGACGGCCATGTTCAGCGGGCAGGTCAGGTTCGCGGCGACGATGCGGCGCTGCGCGCCGCTGACCGGATCGATTTCGAGGATGGCGCCGGTCCTGAAGTCGCCGGTCGTCGCCGCCCGCGTCGCGTACAGGCGGCCGTCGAGGCCGAGCACCGGGCTGCTCAGCGTCGGGCCCAGCGTCGACAGCGGCGCGCCGACCGCGCCTCCGTTCGGCCCGAAGCGGTAGACGTAGCCGTCCGGCGAGCTGACGAAGTAGCTGCTGCCGTCCGCGGCGAACGCCGGCGCGGACGCGCCCGAGCAGGCGAAATTGATGTTGCCGTAGGAATAGGTGCGCGAGTCGAAGCCGGTCACGAACGGCACCAGGCCATAGGTGCCGGCGGGGGCCGGTTCCGGGGCGCACGAGGCCGCCGTGCCGGTGCCCGGATGAAGACCGGCCCATGTCTGCGCGGTGCCTGCGGCGTCCGCCGCGCGGCCCAGGCCCAGGACCATCAGGCCGGCCAGCGCCGGTCCGAGTACGCGGCGGGCGCGGCCTGCCCGGTTCGCCGGGTCGCGCGCGGCCGCTGCCGCCTTTGGGTTTTCTGCCGACCTGCACATCGTCTTTCCTCCTCGCTTGCGCGCCGGAATGGCGCGACGCAGGGAGTGGCGGTTTTCCCGCGGACATCACGCGACCGGCCGGCGGCGTGCTTCGTCCGGAAAGATCGCCGTCGTATGCTGCGGCGACGCGCGAGGCGGTTACGGAACGGGGCGGTCTGGCCATGCCGGACGAAGGGCGGTCGCGGGCACGGGGCGCCGGCGTGCGGGCGAGGGTCCTGGCGGCCGCGGCGCTGGCCGGCAGCGCCGGATGCGCCGCCGCGCAGGACATCGCTGTGGCCCTGCACCCGGGCGAGGCGCACACCGTCGAGCTCGCGCCCGGCCGGCACGGCCGCCATCGCATCGTCGTGCCGGCGGGGCACACGGCGGTGCTGTCGATCCGCCAGCGCGACGCCATGCTGCAGGTGCGCGTGCACGACGGCCAGGGCGACGCGCCGCCGTCGTCCACCCAGGCCGGCCGCGCCGCGATGCTGCGGCAGGTCCTGATCGCGCAGGCTGCCTCGCAATGGGACGTCGATGTCGCGGCCGCCAAGCCGGAGCGGCCGGCGAGCTACCGCATCGAGGTCGGCGAGGCGCATCCGACGCGGACTGCCGACCGCGTCGGCGCCGCGGGCGAGCGCGCCTATGCCGAAGCCGAGGCGCTGCGCCGCGCCGCCGGCGGCGTCGAGGCCGGCCGCGGCAGCGCCGATCCCGACGCCGCGCGCAAGGCCTACCGCACCGCCGCCGCGCTGTGGACGCGCGTCGCCGATGCCTGCGCGGCGCTGCGCGCGGACAGCGGCCTGGCCCGCCTCGAGCTCGCGCAGGCGCGCTATCGGCAGGCGCAGGCGGCGGCGCAGAGCGCGCTGGCGCGCGGCTGCGACGGCAGCGACCTCGCGCTCGAGGCGGAGCGCGCGGTCGCGCTGCGCACGCTGGCCGCGGCGCTCGGCTACCAGGGCGAGTTCGAAGCGTCCGCGCAGTACAGCGAGCGCGCGCTCGCGGCGTACCGGCGCACCGGCGACCGGCGTTTCGAAGGCGTCGTGCTCGGCAATCTCAGCGCGGTGTACCGCTCGCTCGGCGAGTTGCAGAAGGCGTCGCAGGCGGCGACGGACGCGCTACGCATCGCCGAACAGACCGGCGATGCGCAAGGCATCGGCTTCAGCCGCGACAACCTCGCCAGCGCGCATCTCGCGCGCGGCGAGTTCGGCCGTGCGCTGGCGATCTATCGCCAGGCGCTCGACGACCTGCGCAGGACCCCGCACGCGCTGACCGAAGGACTGGTCTGGAACGAGCTCGGCACGCTCTATCGCCGGCTCGGCGAAGGCGACGACGCGCGCTCGGCCTGGGCGCACGCGCGCGAGGTGTGGGCAGCGAGCGGCAACCGCTCCGGCCTGGCCGAGACCTGGATCGCCGAAGCCGAGGCAGCCCTCGACGACGGCCGCGCCGCGACCGCCGCCGCCGGGTTTTCGCGCGCGCTCGGCATCGCGCGCGCCGACGGGCTGCGCAGCCTGCAGGCGCAGGCGCTGCGCGGTCTGGGCCGCGCGGCGACGGCCGCCGGCGACGCGCCGTCGGCCCGGCGCTTCCTGCACGACGCGGCGGCGCTCGCCGCGGCGCTGCGCGAGACGGCCTTGCAGGTCGCCGCGGACCAGTCGCTCGGCGACCTGGAAGCCGCCGAGCGGCGCTGGCCGCCGGCGCGCGCGCGGTACCGCGCCGCGCTGGCCGGCGCGCGGCGCAGCGGCGATGCCAGCGCGGAGGCGGCCGCGGCCGCGAGCCTGGCGCGGGCGGATGCGGCGACCGGCCGCCTCGGCGCGGCGCAGGCGGCGATCGCGTCCGCGCTGGCGATCGTCGAGACGCAGCGCGCGGCGATCGCCGACCCGGGCCTGCGCACCGGCTTCTTCGCTTCGCAGCACGCCTACTACGCGCTGGCGATCGATGTCGAGATGGCGCTCGACCGGCGCTTTCCGCGACGCGGCCATGCGGCGCGCGCGCTGGAGACCGCCGAGCGCGCCCGTGCGCGCTCGCTGCTGGACCTGCTCGCCGAGCGCTCGATCGCGATCGACGCCGAGGTCGATCCTGCGCTGCTCGCCGCCGAGCGCCTCGCCGCCGACCGCCAGCGGCGGCTGGCCTGGCGCCTGACGCATGCGCCGCGCGCGGACGCCGGGCGCCTGCGCGGCGACCTCGCCGCGGCGACGCGCGAGCTGGACGCCGCGCGCGGGCGCCTGCGCAGCGCCGATCCGCGCTACGCCGCGCTCGCGCATCCCGTGCCGCTTAGCGTGGACGCGGCGCGCACGCAGCTGCTCGACGCCGACAGCGCGATCCTCGAATACTGGCTCGGCGAGGCGCAGAGCTATCTGTGGGTGCTGCGGCCGGAAGGCCTGGAAGCCTATCGGCTGCCGCCGCGGGCCGAGATCGCCAGCGCGGTGCAGGCGCTGCTGGAAGCGGCGACGGCGCCGCTGCATGCCGACGCGACGGTCCCGATCGAGCGCCGCGCCGCGCTCGACGCCGCGGCGTCGGCCGCGACGCGGCAGCGAGCGCTGGCGCTGGCCGCGCTGGTGCTCGCGCCGGAGCGGCGCGCGCGCTGGCCGCGGCAGCTGGCAATCGTCGCCGACGCGGAGCTGCAGCGCGTGCCGTTCGCGCTGCTCGCCGAGGCGGCCGGCGACGAGGACGCGCCGGCGCCGGCGCTGCTGCCGTCGATCGCCGCATTGCGCAGCCTGCGCGAGCGGCCGGGTGCGGCGGCACCGTGCGATGCCGCCGCGATCCTCGCCGACCCGGTGTTCGCGCCCGACGATCCGCGCCTGCACGGCCGCGCCGGCGCGCCGGACGCCGGCGGCGGCCGGCTGCCGCGCCTGGCCATGGCGCGCGACGAGGCACAGGCGGTCGCGCGGCTGGCCGCGCCGGACCGCTCCTGGCTGGCGCTCGGCTTCGCGGCGAACCGCGACGCCGTGCTGCACGCGCGCTGGTCGGACTATGCGATCGCGCATTTCGCCACGCATGCGCTGGTCGATGCGCGGCGCCCGGAACTGTCCGGCATCGTGCTGTCGCTGTACGACGAAGCAGGCCGCGCGCAGGACGGCTACCTGCGCGCCGACGACCTGTACGCGCTGCGCATGCCGGTGGAGCTGGTCGTGCTCGGCGCCTGCGAGTCGGCGCAGGGCGCGGACCTGCCTGGCGAAGGCGTGCAGAGTCTTGCGCGCGCCTTCTTCCACGCCGGCGCGCGCCGCGTGGTCGCCAGCCTGTGGCCGGTGGACGACCGCGCCGGCGCCGCGTTCATGCAGGCGTTCTATCGCGGCCTGCTGCAGGCGAACCTGCGCCCGCCGCAGGCGCTCGCGCGGGCGCAGGCCGAGCTGCGGCACAATCCGCGCTTCGCGGCGGCGTACTACTGGGGTGGCTTCGTGCTGCAGGGCGAATGGCGATGAGCGATCCGGTCCGGGCACCTGCGGCCGGCGCCGAGGCGGCGGCGCTGGCCGCGCTGCTCGAGCGCCTGCGCCGCGACGGCGAGCCCGGCGCCGCCTACGAGACGCTGCGCCGCCGCCTGCTGCGCTTCTTCCGCCTGCACGCGCCGGCCGAGGCGGACATGCTGGCCGACGCCGCGCTGGACCGCCTCGCGCGCCGCCTCGACGAAGGCGTCGAGGTGGAGCACGTGGCGTCCTACGTGCTCGGCATCGCGCGCCGCATCGCGCTCGAGGCGCAGGCGCGCGCCGCGCGCCGGCACCGGGCCGAGACCGATCCGGCCGCTGCGCCGGCGGCGGACGACGAGGCATCCGCGCAGCAGCGCCTGCAGCTCGAGCGCCGCGCGGCGGCGCTGTCGGCCTGCCTCGAGGCGGCCGGCGAGGCCGCGCGCCGGATGATTCTCGACTACTACGGCGCCGACGGCGGCGAGCGCATCCGCCGGCGCCGGCGCCTCGCCGCGCGGCTCGGCATCTCGGCGAACGCGCTGCGCAACCGCGCCGCGCGGCTGCGCGAGGCGCTGGAGGCGTGCATGCGCGACCGGCTGCGCCGGGAGGCTTCGTGATGGAAACGCGCGTCCGCTCACTTCGGGCAAGGCCGGCGCCGCCGGCGCCAGGGTCACGAACATGAGCGAGCCGACCGACGAGACCCTGCGCGACTGGCTCCTGCACCGCCTGCCGGACGCGCAGGCGCACGCGCTGGAAGCGCGCCTGCTGCTGGACGACGCGTTCGGCGCGCGCCTGCGCGCGGTCGAGACCGACCTGATCGACGACTACGCGCGCGGACGGCTCGACGAAGCGGCGCGCGCGGCGGTCGAGCGCTGGCTGCTGGCCACGCCGGCCGATCGCGAGCGCCTGCAGGCGGCGCTCGCGCTGGCGTCCGTGGTCGCGCCGCGCGCACCAGCGGCGCCTGTGCGATCCGCGCCCGCGAACGCACGGCCGTCGCGGCGGCGCGTGCACGGTCTCGCGCTCGCCGCGGCGGCGGCGGTGCTGCTCGTCGTGCTCGGCCGCCATCTGCGCGAGCCGGCGCGCACGCCGCCGCTGGCCGGCGCGCCGACCGTCACGCTGCTGGCGAACCTGCAGCGCGGCAGCGGCGCGCAGCCGGACGTGTCGGCGCGCGTCCCGGCGGCGGCGCCGGCCGTGCGCCTGCAGGTCGAGGTGGCCTCGGCGGCGCGCGACGCGCGCTATGCGCTGCACGTCGAGCGCGGCGCGCGCGAGGTGTTCGGCGCGCGCGCCCTCGCCGCCCGCCACGAAGGCGCCTACCGCTTCGTCGAGGTCGCGCTGCCGAGCGGCCTGCTCGCCGGCGGCGACTACGCGGTGCGCCTCGCCGACGACGCCACCGGCGATACGCTGCAGGAATGGACCTTGCGCGTGCGCGCCGAATGAGGCCGGGCGCGGCCGTTGGCGCGTGCCGCGCAGCCGGCGCGGCGATGCGCGCTGCGCGCGATCCGGCGCCGCCGCGCCTGCCCGCCGCGCCTGCGCCCGCGGCGTTGCAAATCCGCCGGGGCCGCGCCAAGCTGCGGGCCCGCCGCCGCTGCACGTTCCCATGTCGTCATCCCGTCCGCGCCTCGTCCTCATCGACGGTTCCTCGTATCTGTATCGCGCGTTCCATGCGCTGCCGCCGCTGACGAATTCCGCAGGCGAACCGACCGGCGCGCTGTTCGGCGTGGTCAACATGCTGCGCGCCACGCTGAACGCGAAGCCGGACTATGCCGCGTTCGTCGCCGACGCGTCCGGCCCGACGTTCCGCGACGCGCTGTACGCGGCCTACAAGGCGCACCGGCCGGCGATGCCGGACGACCTGCGCGCGCAGATCGAGCCGATGCTGGCGATCGTCGAGGCGCTCGGCCTGCCGATCCTGCGCGTCGAGGGCGTCGAGGCCGACGACGTCATCGGCACGCTGGCCGTGCGCGCCGCGGCCGAGGGCATGGACGTGGTCGTCTCCACCGGCGACAAGGACTTCGCGCAGCTCGTGCGGCCGGGCATCACGCTGGTCAACACGATGACGCATTCGACGCTGGACGCCGCCGCGGTCGTCGAGAAGTTCGGCGTGCGGCCGGAGCAGATCGTCGACTACCTCGCGCTGATGGGCGACAGCGTCGACAACATCCCCGGCGTGGAGAAGTGCGGGCCGAAGACCGCGGCGAAATGGCTGGCCGAGTACGGCAGCCTCGACGGCGTGATCGCCAACGCGGACAAGGTCGGCGGCAAGATCGGCGAGAACCTGCGCAAGGCGCTGGCGCAGCTGCCGCTGTCGCGGCAGCTGGCGACGATCAAGACCGACGTCGAGCTCGCGCAGGGACCGGCCGACCTGCGCCTGCGCGAGCGCGACGTCGAGACGCTGCGCACGCTGTACCGCCGCTACGAGTTCAACGCGGCGCTGAAGGAGCTCGACGCCGGCGGCGCCGCGCCGGGCGCGCCGGACCTGCCGCTGGCGGAGCTGCCGGTGCACCGCGAGTTCGGCGTGCGCGGCATCTCCGCGCCGCCGCCGGTCACGACCGACCCCGAGCTGATCGGGCCCGGCGAGTACGAGCTGGTGACGAGCGCCGAGCGGCTCGACGACTGGCTGCGGAAGCTCGAGGCGGCCGAGCTCGTCGCGTTCGACACCGAAACCGATTCGCTCGATCCGATGCAGGCCAGGATCGTCGGGCTGTCGATCGCGGTCTCGCCGCGCGAAGCGGCCTACGTCCCGCTCGGCCACGACTATCCCGGCGCGCCGGCGCAGCTCGACCGCGACGAGGTGCTCGCTCGGCTCAGGCCGGTGCTGGAGGACGCGGCCAGGCCCAAGCTCGGCCAGCACGCGAAGTACGACATCAACGTGCTGTCCACCTGCGGCATCACCCTGCGCGGCGTCGCCCACGACACGATGCTCGAGTCCTACGTGCTGAACTCGACCGCGTCGCGGCACGACATGGACACGCTGGCCCGGCGCCACCTCGGCTACGAGACCGTGCCCTACGAGCAGGTCGCCGGCAAGGGCGCCAAGCAGATCCCGTTCTCGCAGGTGGACCTCGACACCGCCTGCCGCTACGCGGCCGAGGACGCCGACGTGACGCTGCGCCTGCATCGCGCGCTGTGGCCCAAGCTCGAGGCCGAGCCGCGCCTGCGCGCGATCTACGAGACGATCGAGATGCCGCTGGTGCCGGTGCTCGCGCGCATGGAGCAGCGCGGCGTGCTGATCGACACCGCGGCGCTGAAGCGGCAGAGCCAGGAGCTGGCCAGGCGCATGCACGAGCTCAACGAGCGCGCGCACGCGCTGGCCGGGCGCGCGTTCAGCATCGACTCGACCAAGCAGCTCGGCGCGATCCTGTTCGACGAGCTCAAGCTGCCGGTCGTGGTGAAGACGCCGGGCGGCCAGCCGTCGACGAACGAGGACGCGCTCGAGGCGATCGCCGACCAGCACGAGCTGCCGCGCCTGATCCTCGAGTACCGCGGCCTGGCCAAGCTGCGCTCCACCTACACCGAGAAGCTGGCCGACAACGTCAACCCGCGCACCGGGCGCGTGCACACCAGCTACAACCAGGCCACCGCCGCCACCGGCCGGCTGTCGTCGGTCGAGCCGAACCTGCAGAACATCCCGATCCGCACCGAGGAAGGCCGGCGCATCCGCCAGGCCTTCGTCGCGCCGCCGGGCTGGCGCATCGTCGCCGCCGACTACTCGCAGATCGAGCTGCGCATCATGGCGCACCTGTCCGGCGATCCGGGCCTGCTCGCCGCGTTCCACGGCGACCAGGACGTGCACCGCGCCACCGCCGCCGAGGTGTTCGGCCTGCCGCTGGAGCAGGTCGACGCGAACCAGCGCCGCGCGGCCAAGGCGATCAACTTCGGCCTGATGTACGGCATGAGCGCGTTCGGGCTCGCGCGCCAGCTCGGCGTCGGCCGCGGCGAGGCGCAGGACTACATGGCACGCTACTTCTCGCGCTACCCGGGCGTGCGCGAGTTCATGGAGCGCGTGCGCGAGCAGGCGCACCGCGACGGCTACGTCGAGACCGTGTTCGGGCGCCGCCTGCACCTGGACTACATCCATTCGCGCAACGCCGCGCAGCGCGCCGGGGCCGAGCGCGCCGCGATCAACGCGCCGATGCAGGGCACCGCGGCCGACATCATCAAGCGCGCGATGATCGCGGTGGACGCCTGGCTGCAGGACAAGCAGGACTGCGCGCACATGCTGATGCAGGTGCACGACGAGCTCGTCTTCGAGGTGCGCGAGGGCGACGTCGAGGCGATCACGGCCGGCGTGCGCGAGCGCATGGCCAAGGCCGCGGACCTCGGCGTGCCGCTGGTCGTCGACATCGGCGTCGGCGCGAACTGGGACGAGGCGCACTGACGCGCGCGGCGCGGCCTCAGCGCGGCTCGGCGCCCACGCGCAGGCCGGCGAAGCGCGGATCGCGTTCGGCCAGCGCAGCCGAGACGATGCGCCCGGCCGGCATGCGCAGCAGCTCGCGCACGTAGCCTGCGGCGACGCCGGGGTCGCCGACCCGGCTCTCGACGACGGCCAGCGCGGCCAGGTGCAGCGGGCCGTCGCTGGCGTCGCGCTCGACCGGCAGCCGCTCGACCGCGCGCCGCGCGGCACGCAGCGCCTCGCCGGCGTCGCCGAGCCCGGCCGCGGCCAGGCCGAGCAGGCTGAGCGCGGAAGGATCGTCGGGATGGTCCTGCGCCAGCGCGCGCAGCGCCGCATGCGCGCTGCGGTAGGCGCGCTGCGCGCGCGCCGCGTCGCCCTTGAGCTCCCAGGCCTGCGCGCGCAGCAGGTCGGTCGGCAGCTCGCGCGTCATGTACACCGCCTCGAGCCAGTCCGGCGCCTGCGCCAGCGCGGCGAGCGCCGCGTCGGCGTCGTGCGCGTTCATCGCGATCTCGAAGCGCAGCGCGGTCGCCAGGCCGCCGAGGTCGTAGCCGTCGGGCAGCGCGTCCAGCGTCCGCCGCGCCTCGTCGAGCCGGCCGGCGGCGAGCTGGCCGAGCGCCTTGTAGACCTTCGGCGCCGGGTCGCGCGGATCGGCCGCGAGCGCGCGGTCGTAGGCGCGCTCGCCCTCGTCGTAGCGGTGCAGCGCCACCAGCGCGTCGCCGAGCAGCATCGGCCAGCGCGGATTGCGCGGATCGAGGCCGGCGGCCTTCTCGAACTGCGCGACCGCCGCTTCGGTGCGGCCCTGGCGCCGCAGCACGTTGCCGATCGCGGCGTCGATCTCGCCGTCGCCGGGCGAGCCGCGCCGCGCGCGCTCGAACGCGGCGATCGCGGCGTCGTAGTCCAGGTGGCCGTAGTAGAGCGCGTAGCCGTGCGCGACGTGCGCCTGCGCCAGGTCGGGCTCCAGCGCGAGCGCGCGGGCGGCGGCCTCGTCGGCGGCCGCGATCGTGCGCGGCGAATAGTCGACGTGGAACAGGTAGGCCTGGCTCTCCAGGTACGACAGGCGCGCCCAGGCGAGCGCGAACTGCGGATCGCGTTCGATCGCCTGCCGGTACAGCGCGCGCGCCTCGCGCGCGGTCGCGTTCATGTCGCGCGCGCTCTCGCGGCCGATCTCGTCGACGAGGTATTCGGCCTTCAGGAACGCGTCGTAGGCCTGCGCGTCGCCGGTCGGCGTGCGCGCCAGGCGCGTGGCCTCGGCGGGCAGCAGCGTGGCCTTGAGCGCGGCGGCGACGTGCTCGGCGATCTCCTTTTCGATCTCGAACACGCGGTCGAGCGAGCGCGTGTACGACTCCGCCCACAGGTGGCGGCCTTCGCGGCCGTCGATCAGCTGCACGTTGATCAGCACCTGGTCGCCGATCTTCTGCACGCTGCCCTCGAGCACCGCGGCCACGCCGAGCTCGGCGGCCACGGTGCGCAGGTCCGCCGGATGGCTCTGGTAGCGCTTCGTCGAGGTGCGCGAGGTCACGTGCAGGTCGGCGATCGCGGCGAGCTTGGTCAGGATCACGTCCTGGATGCCGCTGGCGAAATAGCTGCTCGCCGGGTCGGCGCTCAGGTTGTCGAACGGCAGCACCGCGACCGAATGCGGCGGCGGCGCGCCCGGCGCCGTGGCGCGCAGCAGCGGCGCGAGGCCGGCCGCCAGCGCGGCGATCGCCAGCACGGCGGCGAAGGCGAGGCGCAGCGGCGACCGCCATGCGGATGCACGCGCGCGCGGCGAAGGCGAGGCTTCAGGGTGCGCCCGCGCCTGCGCCGCGGCTGCGGGCGCCTCCACGCGCGCCGGCGGCTCCGCGGCGGCGGGTTCGGGCGGCGGCGCGTCGTCATCATCGATGGCCGCGCGCCTCACCTCGGCGATGAAGCGGTAGCCGTGCCCGCGCACGGTCTCGACGTAGCGCGGCGCATCGCCGGTGTCGCCGAGCGCCTTGCGCAGCGCGCTGACGTTCCAGGTCAGCCCGTGCTCCTCGACGACCGTGTCGGGCCAGAGCGCCTCGATCAGGCTCTGGCGGGTGCGCAGGCGGCCGGCACCTTCGACGAGAGCCAGCAGCAGGTCGAACGCCTTCGGCGTGAGCGGGATTTCCGCGCCGTCGCGGTACAGCCGCCGATCGGAGGCGTCCAGCCGGAACGGACCGAAGCAGTAGCAGCGATCGCGCTCCGCCTCAGCCTGCCGGTTCATCGTTCATCGCGACCGCACCCACACGAGAATCACACGCAGATTACACGTGCATTCAAGGTCGCGGCGCAAGCCGCGCGGGAACACTCCAGGCGCTGCGAGGCCCGCCGCGGCCGCGCCGCGGCGCCGCTTTCCCTTTCCTTGCATCCGTCTTTACGTCTTTACGTCTGCCGGAGAACCGCCTTGCCTACGACATCCGCTTCCGCCTCGCTGACCCTGGCCGCCATCGCCGCCGTGGCTGCCGTGAGCCTGCCGGCCTCCGCTGCATCGCCGCACGTGCCGGCGGCGTCCGCCGCCGCCCGGCTTCCGCTCGACCTGCGTGCCGCGCTGCTGCGAACGCTCGCCGAGGATGCCGCCACTCGCTGTGCGCTGCCGTCCGGCTGCGTGCGCGGCGACGTCGCGTCGCTCGGTACGCCGGACTGGCTCGAGCAGATCGTCGCCGGCGACGACCTCGTCGACAATTCCGTATTCGGCACGTCGGTCGCGATCGACGGCGACACGGCGCTGATCGGCGCCATCGAGAAGGATCCGCTCGGCGACGCCGTCGGCGCCGGCGCGGTGTACGTGTTCGAGCGGCAGGCCGGCGCGTGGACGCAGACGCAGAAGCTCGTCGCCGCCGACGGCGCGCTGGGCGACGAGTTCGGCGCGTCGGTGGCGCTGCAGGGCGACACGGCCCTGGTCGGCGCGCAGAAGGCGCCGATCGGCGCGAATCCGACCCAGGGCGCGGTGTACGTGTTCCGTCCGGTCGCCGGCCGGTGGACGCAGACGCAGAAGCTGACGCCGGCGCAGGCGCCCGCCGACCGCATGTTCGGCGCGTGGATCGCGCTCGACGGCGCCGACGCGCTGGTCAGCACGCCCTGCGGGATGCTCGGCGACGCGGCGGCGACCTGCCCGGTCTATGCGCTGCACCAGAGCGAGGGCAGCTGGGCGATCGCGCAGGAGATCGAGGCCGGCGACTACGCCTGGGGCGACGTGTTCGGCTACCAGACGGCGCTGCGCGGCGGCACCGCGCTGATCGGCGCGCTGGGCGCGACGATCGAAGGCGAGGTGCTGCAGGGAGCGGCCTACGTCTACACGAACGTGGACGGCGTCTGGACGCAGGAGCAGAAGCTGGTGGCCGACGAGGCCGGCATGGCGGCCTTCGGCTGGGCGGTGGCGCTCGGCGACGGCGTCGCGCTGATCGGCGCGCCGTACGCCACGATCGGCGGCAACGTGCAGCAGGGCGCCGCCTACGTGTTCGAGCGCGCGGACGGCCGCTGGAGCCAGCGGCAGAAGCTGACCAGCCCGGCCACGCAGGTCGAGGACCGCTTCGGCATCGTCGTGGCCTGGCTGGGCGCCCGCGCCGTGGTCGGCACGCCGTGGATCACCGACTTCGAAGGCACTCGGACCAGCGGCGCGATCTGGCTGTACGCGCAAAGCGGCGCGGACGGCTACGTCGAGGAGCGCGTGCTGCTGCCGTCGGACATCGAGAACTTCCCGACGTTCGCATACAGCATCGCGGCCTCCGGCGACACGCTGCTGACCGGCGAGCCGATCGACGGCCTCGCCAGCCGCGGACAGGCGGCCTTCCTCACGCATTCGCCCGATCGCGTCTTCGCGGACGGCTTCGAGGCCCGCCCGTAGCGCGGCGCCGCGTCGCCGACCGGGCGGCGACGCGGGCGTTCCGGCTCGCGAATTCCCGGTGCGCCGTTTCCCGGTCGCACTCCGAGGGGGATCGCGGCACGGAAACTTCACGCTCGGCGGGCGCGCCCGGCTTGGCTTCTCGCCGGCGCCGGCGCGGCGAGCTGGAGCCCATGCCCGGCAGCTTGCTGGCGACCGGGGCGACGCGTACGCTGTCGATCCCTTCGCCGCCGCGCGTTCCGGCATGCAGGGCGAGCAGTTCCAGCTTGCCGGCGGCGATCCGGCCGGATCGCCCTCGCCCTTGAAGCGCGGCGTGCCGACGCGATCTTCCGCGACGGCGTTCGAGGTCGAGGCCGCCGCTCCCGCCGGGATGAACGCCCGATAAACGATCCCTGGCGAGGTCTGGAAACTTTCTCCCCTCGACCCGATCTATCTCCTCGGGCGCACGCAACGGCGCCCTGGTTCACTCACCTCCCTGAGTGCAACCCGCGAAGGCCGGTCCCTCCCCAGACCGGTTTTCCCCGCCCCGAGGGCTCCCCCTGGCCCTCGGGGCATTTTATTTTCCGGGGTCCGACGTCGCCGCAGGCGCTTTTTCCGCGCGCGGCCGCCTTGAGCCGTCCCGGCGGCATTCCCCGGCAGCATCTCCGAAGCCTCTGATCCCAGGGCCGACGCAGGCCTGATGGCCGTCTGGACGTATGGATGGCCGTTCGGGCATCCGCCTGCGCCGCTTTCGCCGGCCGCGTGCCCGACGGCGGCCCGGCGGCCTTTCAGGCGACCGGGCCGCCGGCGAGCGCGGCGAGCAGCGCGGCGCGGGGGAGCTTGCCGGTCTCGTTGCGCGGCAGCGCAGGGACGCGGCGCAGCGGGCGCGGCAGGAACGCCGGATCGACGGCGTCGCGCAGTGCCTGCATCAGCTCCGCCTCGCCGCGCTCCGGCGCGACGACGAGCGCGGCGATGCGGCGCACGCCCATGGCGTCGGCCTCGTCGAGCTGGAACACGGCGGCGTCGGCGACGCCGGGCAGCGCCAGCACGCGGCGCGTCAGGTCGGCGAGCGAGGCGCGCTTGCCGGCGATCTCGACCAGGTCCGCATGGCGGCCGCGCAGGCGGAAGCGGTGCTCGGGCAGCAGCTCCACGATGTCCTGCAGCGTCACCGGCTGCTCGAAATGCGGCGCGTCGACCAACGTGCCGTCCGGCTGCGGCCGCAGCGTGACGCCCGGATAGGCGCGCCAGGGCTCCTCGGTCGCGGCGCGCCGCTCGGCGATCACGCAGGTCTCGGTCGAGCCGAAGAATTCCAGCACCGGCGCGCCGTAGCGCGCCTCGGCCGCGGCGGCGAGCTCCTGCGGCAGCGGCGCCGTGGCCGAGGTGATCGCGCCGAGCCGCGGCAGCGGCAGCGGATCGGCCAGCAGCGCGCGCAGGTGCACCGGCGTGGTGACCAGCACGCGCGGCTCCGGCACCGCGGCCAGCGCGGCGGCGACGTCGGCCGGGAACAGCGGACGGCCGCCGTGCACGGCGAACGGGCCGAGCAGCGGCAGCAGCACGGAGAGCTCGATGCCGTACATGTGCTGCGGCGGCACGGTCGCCACGACGTGCGCCAGCTCGCCGGGGCCGAGGCCGAGCGCGGCGGCGAGCGCCGCGGCATTGTTCGCGTTGCTGGCGTGGAACGAGCGCCAGGTCTTGGGATTGGGCTTGGGCTGCCCGGTGCTGCCGGAGGTGAAGCCGATCGCGGCGACCTGCGTCGCCGGGATCGCCGGCACCGGCGGCGCCTCGCCGCGCCGGTCGCCGCCGGCCGGAGGCGGCATGCGCACGAAGCGCCGCGGCGCCGGATCCGGCTGCGTCTCGCACAGCGCGTAGCTCCCGGGATGGGCGGCGAGCACCTCGTCGACGGCCTGCGGCGCGCGCGAGGACGGCAGCAGGTTGGTCTGGCCGCGGCTCACGACGGCGCAGAACGCGACCAGGAACGCATAGCGGTCCTCGCACAGGTTGACCGCCGCGGCGGCGGCCGGCAGCACCGCGGCGACCGCCTGCACGTCGGCCAGGAACCCGGCGATGGTCACGGCGCATCCGGCGTGCCAGGCGAAGCGGCGCCCGGCATCGGCGAAGTTCAGCAGCGGGAGCGCGCGCAGCGCTTCGCCCGCCGGTTCGATTACGGCTGACATCTCTCCCCTCGATTCCTGACCCGCTCAGGAACGAATCACGGCCCCGCCGATAGCGTCGCGGATCGGCGTCGGCCGCTCAAGCCCCCCGGTCTCCCCGTTCAGGATCGCGTCCAATGAATTGCCGAACATGGCGCGAACGTCGCCGATCGTCCGCGCCGGCGGCTCGCCGTGGCGGTTCGCGCTGGTCGACACCAGCGCGCCGCCGAACGCCCGGCAGAGCGCGGCCGCCGGCGCATGCGCGGTCACGCGCAGCGCGATGCCGGCGTGCGCGCCGGCGATCCAGTCCGGTACGGACGCGGCGCGCGGAAAGATCCAGGTGTGCGGGCCCGGCCAGGTCGCCTGCGCGCGTGCCAGCGCCTCGGGCGGCACGGCGGCGAGGTCGATGTACGGCGCGACCTGGGCGAAGTCCGCACCGATCAGCAGCACGCCCTGGGTCGGCGGGCGCTGCTTGAGCGCGAACAGGCGCTCGAACGCGGCGCGGTCGCGCGGATCGCAGCCCAGTCCCCAGACCGCCTCGGTCGGATAGGCGACGACGCCGCCGGCGCGCAGCGCGGCGGCTGCGGCGGCGAGGTTCTGATCGGCATCGGTCATGGCGCTTGCGTCGAATCGGTTCGTCAGAACAGACAGTACGCGAAACGGCGGCAAAACCCATCGCGCGCCGCGCAGCTGCGCGGCGGGCCGTGCGCCGGCCCGCCGCCGCCCGTCAGGTGCGCTTGGCGGCCGCCTTCCTGGCCGGCGCCTTCTTCGCAGGGGCCTTCTTGGCGGCCGCCTTCTTCGCCGCGGTCTTCTTCACGGCGGCTTTCTTCGGCGCCTTCTCGGCGGCTTCCTTGGCAGGCGCCTTGGCCTTGCCGAAGCGGCCACCGCGCTTGGGCCGGTTCGGCGCCGCGGCGAGGAGCTCGGCGCATTCGGCCTCGGTCAGCGCCGCGGGCTCCTTGTCCTTGGGGATGCGCGCGTTCTTCTCGCCGTCGGTGATGTACGGGCCGTAGCGGCCGTTCAGCACCTGGATGCCGTTGCCGAAGTCCTTGATGATGCGGTTGGCCACCGCCTCGGCCTTCTCGCGGATCAGCTCCAGCGCGCGCGGCAGCTCGATCGTGTACGGGTCGTCCTCGGGCTTGAGCGAGGCGTACATCGCGCCGTGCTTGACGAACGGGCCGAAGCGGCCGATGCCGACGCTGATCTCCTGGCCGTCGTCGGCCTTGCCGAGCGTGCGCGGCAGCTTGAACAGCTCCAGCGCCTCCTCCAGCGTGATCGTGTGCATGCTCTGGCCGGCGCGCAAGCTGGCGAACTTCGGCTTGTCGGCGTCGTCCTTGGTGCCGATCTGCGCGAACGGCCCGTAGCGGCCCAGGCGCACCTGCACCGGCTTGCCGCTCTTCGGATCGATGCCCAGCTCGCGCGCGCCGGTGGCCTCGGAGCGGTCGACCGTCTCGCTTTTGTCGTCGACCGTGGCCTTGAACGGCTTCCAGAACTTCTCGAGCAGCGGCACCCAGTCTTCCTCGCCGCGGCTGACCGCGTCGAGCTCGTCCTCGAGCTTGGCGGTGAAGTCGTAGTCCACGTATTGCGTGAAGTGCCCGGACAGGAACTTGGCGACCGCGCGGCCGACGTCGGTCGGGCGGAAGCGGCGGCTGTCGAGGATCACGTACTCGCGGTTCAGCAGCACCTGGATGATGCTGGCGTAGGTCGACGGCCGGCCGATGCCGTATTCCTCCAGCGCCTTGACCAGCGAGGCCTCCGAATAGCGCGGCGGCGGCTCGGTGAAGTGCTGGTCGGCGTGGATCGCGGCCAGCGGCACGGCCTCGCCGATCGCCATCTTCGGCAGCTTGCGGCCTTCGTCCTCGTCCTCGGCGTTCTTCTGGTCGCGGCCCTCCTCGTAGACGGCGAGGAAGCCCGGGTCGACCACGGTGGTGCCGCTGGCGCGGAACATCGATTCGCCGCCGGCGTCGAGGTCGACGCTGACGGTGTTCAGCGTGGCGTGCTGCATCTGGCTGGCCAGCGCGCGCTTCCAGATCAGCTCGTAGAGCTTGCGCTGCTCGTCGGAGAGGTACGGCGCGACGTCCTTCGGCCGGTGCAGCGCCGAGGTCGGGCGGATCGCCTCGTGCGCTTCCTGCGCGTTCTTCGACTTGTTGCGGTAGTAGTGCGGCTGCTCGGGCAGCGCCTGCGGGCCGAAGTCGCGGCCGATCACCTCGCGCAGCTCGGTGATCGCCTCGGCCGACAGCGAGACCGCGTCGGTACGCATGTAGGTGATCAGGCCGACCACGCCCTCGTCGCCGAGCGCCACGCCCTCGTAGAGCTGCTGCGCCAGGCGCATCGTGCGGCTGGTCGAGAAGCCGAGCTTGCGCGCGGCTTCCTGCTGCAGCGTGGAGGTGGTGAACGGCGGCGACGGGCGGCGCTTGCGCTCCTTCGACTCGATGTTGGCGACGACCAGGCGGCCCTGCGCCGAGCGCTCCAGCGCGGCGCGCGCGGCCATCGCGTCGGCCTCGTTGGTGAGGTCGAACTGCTCGAACTTCTTGCCGCGCAGCTTCGTCAGGCGCGCCTTGAAGGCCTGGTCCGGATGCGCGCAGTCGGCCTCGATCGTCCAGTACTCGCGCGCCTTGAACGCCTCGATCTCCTCCTCGCGCTCGACGATCATACGCAGCGCCGGCGACTGCACGCGGCCGGCGGACAGGCCGCGCTGCACCTTGCGCCACAGCACCGGCGACAAGTTGAAGCCGACCAGGTAGTCGAGCGCGCGCCGCGCCTGCTGCGCGTTGACCAGGTCCATCGAGAGCTGGCGCGGGTGCGCCACGGCCTCCTTGATCGCGCGCGGCGTGATCTCGGAGAACACGACCCGGTGCAGCTGCTTGCCTTCGAGCAGCTTGCGCTGCTTGAGGATCTCGGCGATGTGCCAGGAGATCGCCTCGCCTTCGCGGTCCAAGTCGGTCGCCAGATACAGCGCCTCGGCCTGCTTGGCGGCCTTGGCGATCGCGTCGACGTGCTTCTCGTTGCGGTCGATCACCTCGTAGTTCATCGCGAAGTCGCGTTCGGGATCGACCGCGCCTTCCTTCGGCACGAGGTCGCGCACGTGGCCGTAGGACGCCAGTACCTGGAAGTCCTTGCCGAGGTATTTGTTGATCGTCTTGGCCTTGGCGGGCGATTCGACGATCAGGAGATTCTTTGCCATGGTGTTCCTTGGCCCTGCGGTCCGCCGCGCGAGGTCGGCGTCGCGCGGATCATGCCGCGGGCGCGTGGGTGATGGTGTGACGGGAATACAGCGGTGCCTTTTTTCAGTGGAAACACAGCCCGCGGCGGACTGTCAAGCCGGACGGGGACGTCGGCCGGCCTCGCGGCCGCCGCCGGCCCGCCCGGCCGCCTTCCTGTAAACCATTGATCTTCCTTGACTTCGTTCATTCCTGCACCTTGAGCGCATAGCCGCCCTGGCGGGCGACGACGTCGCCCTCGAGCTCGAGCATCAGCAACATCGAGGCCAGCGCCGGCACGGCCAGGCCGCTGCGCTCGGCCAGCTGGTCGATGCCGAGCGGATCGTGGCCGAGCGCGGCGAACAGACGCGCATAATCCGGGTCGCGGGCGCGCCGGCTCGCGGCCGTATCGTTCTCGGCTGCGAATGAATGCTGGTTCGATTCGTTCAGTCGTTCGCGCAGGGAAACGCCGAGTCGGCGCGCCAGCGGCGCCAGCTCGGTCACGACCTCTTCGGCTGTCTCGACGAGCTTGGCGCCGCTGCGGATCAGCGCATGGCAGCCACGCGCCAGCGGGTTGTGGATCGAGCCGGGAATCGCGAACACCTCGCGCCCGGCCTCGGTGGCGTCGGCGGCGGTGATCAGCGCGCCCGAGCGCAGGCCGGCCTCGACCACGAGCGTGCCCAGGCTGAGCCCGGCGATGATGCGGTTGCGGCGCGGGAAGTGCGCCGGCAGGCCCGGCGTGCCCGGCGGGAATTCGCTGACCAGCGCGCCCTGCGCGGCGACGCGCGCGGCCAATGCATGGTGCTTCGGCGGGTAGACCCGGTCCGGCCCGGTGCCGAGCACGGCAAGGGTGATGCCGCCGGCGTCGAGCGCGGCGGCATGCGCGGCGCCGTCGATGCCTTCGGCCAGGCCGCTGGTGATCGCGAAGCCCGCGCCGGCCAGCGCGCGGGCGAAGCCGGCGGCCGTGGCCGCGCCGCCCTGGCTGGCGTTGCGGCTGCCGACGATCGCGACCTGCGGCTGCCACAAGGCCGCCGCGTCGCCGGCCACGAACAGCGCCGCCGGCGGGGCCGGCGCTTCGGCGAGCAGCGCCGGGAAGTCGGCGTCGCTACAGGTGACCAGCGCATGATCCGGCAAGGCCAGCCAGGCCAGGTCGGCCGCGACGACGGCGCCGTCCGGCGCGCGCAGCCAGTCCCGGCCCGGCGCGTCCAGCGGCCGCTCGAGCTCGCCGCGGCGCGCCGCCGCCAGCGCCGCGCGTGCCTCGCCGTGCCGCGCCAGCAGCGTGCGCAACGCGGCCGGGCCCAGGCCGGGCGTGCGCAGCAGGATCAGCCAGGCTTCGAGCTCGCGGCGGCGGGAGGCGATGTCCATTGCGGCAGTCTAGCCGCGCGCCGGCGCGGACGCGGCGCGCCGATGCCGTCGCGCCGCGTAGGAAAAGCGCGGAAAAAGCCGGGACGCTACGGAAGAGGCCAGGCTCTTCCCGATTCCCGACCCTCAGGGCGTGGAATCGGGATCGTGCAGGAAGTCGCCGATGTGGATCGGCTTGACCGCGTCCATGACCAGGCCGTAGCTGACGCGCGGGAACGTGCGGAACACCAGCACGTGGCCGACGAACTCCGGCGGCAGCGTGACCCGCGCATCGCCCGGATGGAAGAACTTGCGCGCGCTGCCTTCGGGGTAGTCGGTGCGGTCGACGATGCGCTCGCCGGGGTGATAGATGCTGAACGTCGTGCCGTTGTCGACGCCGTCCTCGCTGCCGCGCGACAGCGCGACCACCTGGCGCGGGCCGACCGCGTTCAGCGCGTCGCTGAACGCGATCACGCGCATATTGTCCGGCGCGCGCGCCGGCGGATGCGGCACGAACTGGTCGTCGTAGGGCTTGTCCAGGACCGGCAGCACGAAGTCGCCCGGGCGCACTTCGAAGTCGGAATACACGATCAGCGCGGACGAGACGTCGCTGCTGCGCGTGACCTCGACGACGCCGAAGTCGAGCATCTCGTAGCCGAGGAAGCGCACGTTGCCGGCCAGCGTGAACTCGTTCGGGCCGTGCCGCCACAGCATCGCCGGCCTTCCTTCGCGGTCGTCCGGCTTGTCGAACGGCCGGCCGGTGCCCTGGCGGTAGACCTCGCGCGGCAGGCCTTCGTCCTCCGGCGGCATGTCGTAGTAGCGGCCGCTCGGACGCAGCAGCGCGAGCTTCTGGCCCGGCTGCGCGGACAGGCCGCGGATGTAGACCAGCTGGCCGGCCGTGCCGCGCAGCTGGTCCTCCTCGATGCCGACGACGTGCGGCGCGTTCCTGTATTCGTCCTCGCCGACGATGCGCGTGTTCTTCAGCCACTGCTTCAGCGCGGAGAGCGGAATCGGCGGGATCGCCTCCTCGGTGCCGGTGGCGCGCGCATGCGGCTCGATCGAGCCCTGGCCGTGCGTGAGGCGGCGGCCGTTCAGCACCAGCTCGTCGCCGGGATAGATCAGGTGCGGGTTCCTGACCTGCGGGTTGTCCTGCCAGATCTCCGGCCAGTACCAGGGCTTCCTCAGGAAGCGCGCGGAGATGTCCCAGAGCGTGTCGCCCTTCTTGACCACGTAGCGGTCGGGACGATGGTCCGCCCATTCGACCGTGGCCGCGTAGACGCCCAGGGTGAACAGCAGCCCGGCCGAAACCGTAAGCAGTTTTTTAAGCATGACTGCCAATTCCCTGATTCCCCAATGGCTTGGCGAGTGTATCCGAAACATTAACAGCGGAAAACGAAACCCATCGCAAAACCCGAAGCGCGGTCGCGGCGCCGCGCCGCGCCGGGTCGCGCGCGGCGCGCGCCCGAACGCGTAAAATGGCCGCCCCGCCGGGCTTGCGCATGGCGGCCGCCACCCGCATCTGAGCGCCATGTCCAAGCTGAACATCCTCGAATTCCCCGACCCGCGCCTGCGCACGAAGGCGCAGCCCGTCACCGTATTCGACGCCGAGCTCAGGCAGCTCGTGGCCGACATGTTCGAGACGATGTACGCGGCGCCCGGCGTAGGCCTCGCCGCCACGCAGGTCGACGTGCACAAGCAATTGCTCGTCGCCGACATGTCGGACGACGGCGACCAGCCGCTGGTGCTGATCAACCCGCGCATCCTCGAGAAGGACGGCGAGCAGGTCTACCAGGAAGGCTGCCTGTCGTTCCCCGGCATCTTCGCCGACGTCGAGCGCGCGCTGCGCGTCAAGGTCGCCGCGCAGGACGTCGACGGCAAGGAATTCGTGCTCGACGTCGAAGGCCCGCTCGCGGTCTGCATCCAGCACGAGATGGACCATCTCGCCGGCAAGCTGTTCGTCGACTACCTTTCGCCGCTCAAGCGCTCGCTGCTGCTCAAGCGCATGGAGAAGAAGCGGCGCAAGAGCGCCTAGGCATCAGGAGGCCGGTGATAGCTGTTGCCGTCACCGAGGGGAGGGGAGATGAAGGGAAGCCTCTGTTGCGCCGTGGGTGCGCTTGCGCTCGCCATCGCAGGTCCGTCGCTCGCGCAGACGCCGAAAGCACTGGCAAATCCGAGTTTCACGTTGGTGGATGGCAGCACGGTCTACGCAACGGCGCGGCATCCGGATGCGGCTCGGTTCTGATCGGGAGATTTTCCTCGATCAATGGCATTCCACGTGCAGGCATCGCCCGCCTGCGGCCGGATGGAACGGTCGATTCAAGTTGGGGAATGTTCTCTATCAGAACTCTCCTGAGGCCTACAATCGACCTCTCGTAGCGATAGACGCCGCAGGCGCGGTGTACGTTGCCGGCCCGGTGATCGCGCCATCGTCGAGCGAATCGAATCTCGGCGTGGTGAAGCTTTCCGCATCTACGGGTGAAGTGGTCTCCGTGTGGAGATCGGTTGGGAGCTTTCCTTTCCTCTCCATGGTTGCAGACGCGACTGGCCTCTACGGCGGCAAGCTGGATGGGCTGCAGAAAGTCTCGACGGAGCAGGGAGAGCTCGAATGGACTGCGCCCTATAGCTCGACGTCGCTGGTGCTCGACGGTCGCGGAGCGATCTATGCCGTGGCTATGGCCATGGGCGAGACGCCGCGCCGGTTGGACAGGCGGCCGTCCATGGGTGCGCTTTCGCCGGTGCGGCGAAGATGAGACGCTTTACCGCCTCAACGTGTTTCGATCCTGCATGACTTTGCGCCTCGTCTTCGCCGGCACCCCCGACTTCGCCGTACCCTCGCTGCGGGCCTGCCTCGCCAGCGGCGCGGAGGTCGCGGCGGTCTACACGCAGCCGGATCGTCCGGCGGGGCGCGGGCGCAAGCTGGCGCCGAGTCCGGTCAAGCAGGCGGCGTTGGCGGCGGGCGTGCCGGTGGAGCAGCCGGAGACGCTGCGCGACGCGGCGGCGCGCGAGCGCCTGCGCGCGCATGCGCCGGACCTGATCGTCGTGGTCGCCTACGGCCTGATCCTGCCCAGGCGCGTGCTGGCGATCCCGCGGCTCGGCTGCTGGAACGTGCATGCTTCGCTGCTGCCGCGCTGGCGCGGCGCGGCGCCGATCCAGCGCGCGATCCTGGCCGGCGACGCCGAGACCGGCGTCGACCTGATGCAGATGGAACCCGGGCTCGACACCGGCCCGGTGCTGCTGGAAGCGCGCACGCCGATCGCGCCGGACGATACCGGCGGCACGCTGCACGACCGCCTCGCCGCGCTCGGCGCCGAGCTGCTCGCCGAAGGGCTGGCGCGCGTGCGGTGCGGCGAGCCGCTGGTCGCGCGGCCGCAGGCGGCCGAAGGCGTGGTCTACGCGCACAAGCTCGACAAGGCGGAAGCGAAGCTCGACTGGACCGAGCCTGCGGCCGCGCTCGCGCGCAAGGTGCGCGCGTTCGATCCCTGGCCGGTGGCCGAGGCGGAGCTCCACGGCGAGCGCGTGCGCCTGTGGTCGGCCGAGGCGATCGCGGCCCAGGTCGCGTCCGCGCCGGGCACGCTGGTGGCCACGCATCGCGACGCGATCGACGTCGCCACCGGCGACGGCCTGCTGCGCATCCGCGAGCTGCAGCGCGAGGGCGGCCGCCGCGTGTCCGTGCGCGACTGGCTGAACGCGCGCCGCGCGTGCGATGCCGGGTCGTGACGATGGCGGCCTTCCGACGCGGAATGCGCATGCGGCTCTTCGCGGCCGCATGCGGCACGTGGGCGCGGAGCGGCGGCCGGTGAGGCGCCCGCCCAAGATCGCGCCGGCGGCACGGCCGGACGCTCCAGGCGCGGCGCTGCGCGCGACGGCCGCGCGCGCGCAGGCGCGGATCGCCTTCGACGGCGTCTCGCTGCGCAGCGCGCTGGCCGAGGCGCACGCGCAGATCGCCGATGCGCGCGACCGCGCGCTGCTCGCCGCTTCGCTGTTCGCCGCCTCGCGCTGGTGGCTGCGGCTGAACGCGGCGCTCGATCAGCTGACCGACAAGCCGCTGCCGCCGAAGGCGCGCGAGGTGCGCGCGCTGCTCGTCGTCGCGCTGGCCCAGCTCGGCGTGCTGGGGCTGGCCGACTACGCCGTGGTCGGTTCCAGCGTCGAGGCCGCGCGCCGGCTCGGCCAGGCGAACTACGCCGGTCTCGTCAACGCCGTGCTGCGCCGCTTCCTGCGCGAACGCGCGGCGCTGGACGCGCGCCTCGACGCCGATCCGGTCACGCACCATGCGCATCCGCGCTGGCTGGTCGAGGCGATCGCGCGCGACTGGCCGGACCAGGCCGAGGCGATCCTCGCCGCGAACAACCGCGAGGCGCCGCTGACGCTGCGCGCGAACCGCCGCCGCAGCACGCGCGATGCGCTGCTCGAGGCGCTGCACGCGGCCGGCGTCGCCGCCGCGGCGCACGCCGAGCTGCCGGACGCCGTCGTGCTCGGCGCCAGCCTCGACGTCACCCGGCTGCCGGGCTACGCCGAAGGTGCGTTCTCGGTACAGGACGGCGCCGCGCAGCGCGTCGCCGACCTGCTCGACCTGCGCGACGGCCTGCGCGTGCTCGACGCCTGCGCCGCGCCGGGCGGCAAGGCCGCGCACGCGCTGGAGCGCGCCGACGTCGACCTGCTGGCGCTCGACAGCGACGCTGCGCGCCTCGCGCGCGTGCGCGAGAACCTCGACCGGCTCGGGCTCGCCGCGCGCGTCGTCGCCGGTGATGCGGCCGCGCCGGCGGCCTGGTGGGACGGCCGCCCGTTCGAGCGCATCCTGCTCGATGCGCCGTGCTCGGCGACCGGCGTGGTGCGCCGCCAGCCCGACATCAAGCTGCACCGCCGCGGCGCCGACGTCGCCCCATTGGCGGCGCAGCAGCAGCGCCTGCTGCAGGCGCTGTGGCCGCTGCTGGCGCCGGGCGGGCGCCTGGTCTACGCCACCTGCTCGCTGCTGCGCGAGGAGAACGAGGCGGTACTCGCCGGCTTCCTCTCCGCTTGCGATGATGCGCGCGCGCTGCCGCTGCCGGAGCGCTTCGGCCACGCCGCCGGCGCCGGCCGCCAGACGCTGCCGGGGGAGGGCGGCATGGATGGCTTCTACTATGCGGTCGTCGAGAAGCGCGCCTAGGGCCGGCCTCGCCGCCGTGCTGCTGCTCGCGTTCGGCGCGCTGGCCGCCTGCGGCGCGCTCGAGCAGCAGAAGCCGGGCAGCCTGGTCGTGCGCGGCGCGCGCATCGGCGCCAGCGGCGCGGCGGCCGTGCTCGAGCTCGGCCTCGACTGCCGCCTCAGCGGGCCGATGAGCGACGCGCTCGAGCACGGCATTCCGATCACGCTGCAGGCGGACGTGCGCGCCGGATCCTGGCCGGCGCCGCTCGCCGAGGCCACGCGCCGCGTCGAGCTGCGCTATTTTCCGCTGTCGCGCCGCTACCAGCTGCGCGAGATCGGCGCCGACGACGTGCGCAGCTTCTCCACGTCCGCCTACCTGGTCGCCGCGCTCGGCTCGCTGCGCCTGGGCCTGCCGCCGGCGTTCGCCGCGCTGCCGCCGGCGACGCCGCTGCGCGTGTCGGTGCGCCTCGATCCGGCCGCGCTGCCGGGCGCATTGCGGCTGCCGGCGCTGTTCGAGCCGGCCTGGCATCTGGTCGCCGCGGATTACGCATGGTCAGCCGCGGCACGCTGAACTTCCTGCTGCGGCGCCTGCTGCCGGGGCTGGCCGTCGCGGCGCTGCTTCTGGCGTCGCTCAAGCTCGCCGAGGACGCCGCCGGCGACACCGGACGCTTCGCCGCGCACTATCGCTGGGTGCTCGGCGCGGCGGCGGCGGCGCTGGCGATCCTCGCGGTCGCGATCGGCCAGCGCCTGTGGCGCCTGCGCGCCGACATCGCGCGCGACACGCCGGGCGCGCGCCTCAACCGGCGCCTGCTGCGCGTGCTGATCCTGCTCGCGGTGCCGCCGATCGTCGTCGTCTACGGCTTCGCGCTGCGCTTCCTCGACGCCACCGTGGACAACTGGTTCAACGTGCGCCTGGAGCAGGCGCTCGACGACGCGCTGGAGCTCGGCCGCATCGTCGTCGACGAGCACCTGCGCAGCGCCGAGACGGCCAGCGCCGACGTCGCCGCGCAGCTCGCCGCCGAGCCGGCCGACGCGGCCCAGGCCGTGCTCGACGAATCGATCAACCGCCTCGACGCGATCCAGCTCGCGCTGTTCGGCGCCGACGGCCGCGTGCTGGCGAGCGCGAGCTCCGATCCGCGCTATCTCGACCCGCCGCTGCCGGACAACGCGCTGCTGATGCGCGTGCAGGGCGAGGGCCGCTACGCATCCGCCGAGCCGCTCGGCGACACGCTCGCGCTGCGCGTGGCGCTGCCGGTGGTCGCGGCCGGCGAGAGCCGCCTGCAGGCGCGCCTGCTGCAGGGCATCTTCCCGCTGCCGCCGCGCCTGCAGCCGCTGACGCGCGGCATCGAGAGCGCCAGCTTCGACTTCCAGCGCCTGAAGTTCCTGCGCGGCTCGCTGAAGCTGACGTTCGCGCTGATCCTGAGCTTCGTGCTGCTGCTGTCCGTGCTGGTCGTGGTGCTGGCCGCGTTCGGCGTGTCGCGCCGGCTGGTCGCGCCGGTCGGCCGGCTGGCGGCGGCCACGCGCGCGGTCGGCGCCGGCCGCTTCGACACGCCGCTGCCGCCGGCCAGCGACGACGAGCTGGGCTTCCTCGTGCATTCGTTCGCGCAGATGACGCGCGAGCTCGAGTTCGCCAGCGCGCGCGCGCGCAAGAGCGCGCGCGAGACCGAGCAGCAGCGCGCCTGGCTGGAAGCGGTGCTCGAGCGCCTGTCCGCCGGCGTGCTCGGCTTCGACCGCGACGGCCGGCTGCGCGTGGCCAACCGCGCCGCCGAGGCGATCCTCGGCGTGGCGCTGTCGCACCACGTCGGCCGCGGCCTCGCCGAGCTGCGCGCCGAGCGCGCCGACCTGGCGGCGTTCATCGATCCGCTGGCGCGGCACCTGCGCGAGAGCCCGCGCGAATGGCGCGAGGAGGTGGTGGTCGACACCGGGGAGGGTCGGCGCATGCTGATGCTGCGCGGCACCGCGCTGCCCGACCAGGCCGGCTACGTCGCCGTGTTCGACGACCTCACCGTGCTCAACCGCGCGCAGCGCGACGCCGCCTGGGGCGAGGTCGCGCGGCGCCTGGCGCACGAGGTGAAGAACCCGCTGACGCCGATCCAGCTCGCCGCCGAGCGCCTGCGCCGGCGCTTCCTCGGCCGCCTGTCGCCGGAGGAGGGCGAGCTGATCGACCGCGCCACGCACACGATCGTGACCCAGGTCGAGGCGTTGAAGACGATGGTCAACGCGTTCGGCGACTACGCGCGGCCGCCGCAGCTGTCGACGCGGCCGATCGCGCTGCACGCGTTGCTCGGCGAGGTGCTCGACCTCTACGAGAACGACCAGCGCATCAGCCTGACGCGCCGCTTCGCCGCCGCCGAGCCGCTGGTGCGCGTCGACGCGGTGCGCCTTCGCCAGGCGCTGCACAACCTGCTCAAGAACGCGCTCGAGGCGATCGGCGAGACGCGCAAGCCGCAGATCCAGATCGCCACGCGCGTCGTGCACGAGGCCGAGCAGGACTGGGTCGAGCTCGCCGTCGCCGACAACGGGCCGGGCCTGCCGGCGGATTTCGGCGACCGCTGGTTCGAGCCGTACACGACGAGCAAGGCGCGCGGCACCGGCCTCGGCCTGGCCGTGGTCAAGAAGATCGTCGAGGAGCACGGCGGCAGCGTGCGCGCCGGCAACCGCGCGCAGGGCGGCGCCGAGTTCACGCTGCGCCTGCCGCTGGAGACGCTGGCCGCGCAGGACGCGCCGGCGCCGGGCTGAGCGCCGTCAGCCCGCGGCCAGCCGCGCCACCGCGTCGGCCAGGCGCGCGCGGAACGCGCGGTCGTTCGCCTCGTACCAGGCGCGCGCGGCGGCGCCGAGTTCGCGCCGCTCGTCCGGCGCCAGCGCCAGCATGCGCTCGACGCCGGCCTCGAGCCCGGCCGCGTCGACGAAGTAGGTCGTGGCCAGGCGCTGCGTGCCGGTGCGCGCGTACGGCACGAGCACGCCGCGCTCGTCGCCGACCAGCTCGTCCATCGGCGGCGCGCGCGTGGTCAGCACGATCGCGCCGACGCTCATCGCCTCGACGAGGTAGTGGCCGAAGCCCTCGGTCTCCGACGGGCACAGGTGGAACAGGTGGCGGTTCTGCAGCGTGCGCAGCGCGTCGTCGTCGACGAAGCCGGTGACGAAGCGCAGGTTCGGCGCCGCCGGCACGCGCGCCGGCGCGCGCTGCACGATCGTCAGCGTCGGCCAGGCCGGCCTGCGCAGCCACAGCTCGATCAGCGGCTGCGTGCCCTTGTTGCCGCTGCGCCCGGCCAGGTGGAAGAACAGCGGCTCGCGCGCGATCCCGGGCCGCCAGCGGTCCTCGCTGGTGAAGCCCAGGTACTCGGTGCGCGCGCCCTTCGCCGCGAAGATCGGCTCGGCGTGATGGGTCTTGGCCAGCACGCGATCGAGGCCGGCGAGCGCCGGCTCCCAGGCCGGATGGAACCATTCCGGGTTCGGGATCAGCGCGTTGCGCCGCGCCAGCGGCAGCAGCGCCGGCTGCAGGCGCTCCAGCATCAGGTTGACGTCGATGCGCGCCTGCGCAGGTCCGGCGCGCCGGCGCCGCCACCATTGCCGCGCGCGCAGCCCGAGCGCGCCGATGCGGCGCGCCAGGCCGCCCTGGCCGACGGTGACCGGCACGGCGTCGAAGCCGGCGTCGGCCAGCGCGCGCACGACCAGCGTCTGGTCGCGCGCCAGGCCCGCGTGGCGCGCCGGCGCGATGACCTGCACGGCGGTCATGCGCCGTCCGCGAAGCGCAGGTCCGGCGGCGGGTCGGCGAACTCCCCGAGGTAGCGGTCCACGCCGAGCTCGCAGCGCGTCACGCCGCGCGTGCGCGTCTCCTTCAGGATGCGGTTGTTCGGCAGGTCCGGATCGTCCGGGTCCGCCGGCGCGCGCGAGGCGTGCTCGAGGTGGATCGCCAGACCCGCGAACTTCAGCTGGCTGTGGCGCAGGCCGGCGTTCTCGGCGCGCGCGGCGAGTTCCAGGTCCTCCGAACCGTAGCCTTCCATGCGCTCGTCGAAGCCGTTGATGCGCAGCAGGTCGTCGCGCCAGAAGCCCATGTTGCAGCTCATCACGTGGCCGCCGCGCTTCGAGCGCGCCTTCAGCCGCGCCAGCAGCGGCGAGCGGAACGCGTAGTAGCGCTTGCCGTAGTGCAGCTTGTGGCGATCGCTCGCCGACGGGCGGAACGTGGCGTCGATCAGCATGTTGAAGCGCGGCTTGCCGCCGGCGAGCAGGCGCTCGGTTTCCTTCTCGGTGGCGCGCAGGCGCGTGCCCTGGAAGAAGCGCCCCGGCTCGGCCAGCATCAGGTGGTCGGCGACGAAGTGGCGGTGCAGCAGCATGTCGCCGTCGATCAGGATCACGTAGTCGCCGCGCGCGGCGGCGATGCCGCGGTTGCGCGCGCGCGCGGCGCGGAAGCCGAGATCCTCCTGCCACACGTGCGCCAGGCGGCACGGGAACGTGCGCGCGAGGCGGCGCAGCAGCGCGCGCGTGTCGTCGCGCGAGCCGTCGTCGGTGACGACGACCTCGTCGGGCAGGCGCGACTGCCGCGCCACGCTGCCGAGCACGAGCTCGAGCGCCTGCGGCCAGTTGTAGGTGAGGACGAGAAGGCTCGCGCGCATGGGCGTCAGATCGGCTGGCCGCGGTCGAGCAGCCACAGTTTGATGAACTTCTGCCGCACGTAGTTGGCCTCGACGTAGGCGTAGACCAGGCCGCGCCAGCCGTCGAGGAAGCCGCCGCGCAGCAGGTAGCCGCGCAGGAAGCGCCAGGCCGGGTTCAGCACCAGGTTGGCGAGCCGCGCGCGGCGGCCTTGCGCGTGCATGTGCTCGGCCATCAGCCGCGCGTAGCGCTCCAGCCGGCCGAGCTGGTCGGCGAGCGAGCGGTAGGCGTCGTGCTCGAGGTCGCCGTCGAGCGTCGCCACCGCGCCGTCGACGCTGGCGTGCTCGTGGATCTCGCGCGGCTCGCGCCAGCCGCCGCGGCGGCGGTCGAACAGGCGCAGCACGCGGTCCGGATAGGCGTTGCCGTGGCGCAGCGGCGCGCCGAAATACGCCGTCTGGCGCGCGAAGCGGTAGCCGGCGCAGCCGGCGAAGCCGGCGTCGCGCGCCGCCTCGATCGCCGCGCGCAGGCGCGGCGACACGCGCTCGTCGGCGTCCAGGCACAGCACCCAGTCGTGCCGCGCGGCCTTCACCGCGAAGTCCTTCTGCGCGCGGTAGCCGTCGAACGCGCGCTCGAGCACGCGTGCGCCCCTGGCCGCAGCGCGCTCGCGCGTGCCGTCGGTGGAGCCGGAATCGACGACGACGATCTCGTCGCAGAACGCCAGCGAGTCCAGGCAGGCGTCGATGCGGTCGGCCTCGTTCAGCGTGATGACGCAGGCCGAAACGGCCGCTCGTTCGGGGGGCGCGGGCATGGAACTCGGTGGCGGGTGAGGGCGTCTAGCGTAGCCGACCGCGCGGGACCGGACACGTGCGACATGCCGCGTCGCAGGGGCTGCGCTATGCTTCCTGTCTCTTTTTCGCAACGACATTCCGATGGCGACTGGCGCACGCGTGCTCGTGGTCGACGACGAGCCGGACATCCGGCAGACGGTCAAGGACATCCTCGAAGACGAAGGTTACGTCGTCGACGTCGCAGAGTCGGCCGCGGCGGCGCGCGAGGCGCGGCGGCGCCAGCGGCCGGACGTCGTCCTGCTCGACATCTGGATGCCCGACCTCGACGGCATCAGCCTGCTGCGCGAGTGGAACGAGCGCGGCGGCCTGCCGTGCCCGGTCATCATGATCAGCGGCCACGGCACGGTCGAGACCGCGGTCGAGGCGACCCGCCTGGGCGCCTGGGACTTCATCGAGAAGCCGATCTCGCTGGCCAAGCTGCTGCTGGTCGTCGACCACGCGCTGGAAGCCGGCCGGCTCAAGCGCGAGAACGAGGGCCTGCGCCGCCAGCTGCCGGCGCCGGCCGAGCTGATCGGCTCGGGCCGCGCCACGCAGGCGCTGCGCCAGCAGATCGAGAAGCTGGCCGCGCACGACACCGGCGTGCTCGTGCAGGGCGAGCCGGGCACCGGCAAGGAGACGCTGGCGCGCGCGCTGCACGAGCGCAGCGCGCGGCGCTCCGGACCGTTCGTCACCGTCGCCGCCGGCGCGATCGCGCGCGAGCACGCGGCGCTGGCGCTGTTCGGCGCCGAGGACGCCGCCGGCGGCGTGCAGCACGGCCTGATCGAGCAGGCCAACGGCGGCACCCTGTTCCTCGACGAGGTGGCCGACCTCGACCCGGAGCTGCAACTGCGCCTGTCCAGCGTCATCGAGCGCCGCGCGCTGATCCGCTGCGGCGGCCACGAGCCGGTCGCCATCGACGCGCGCATCGTCGCCGCGACCGCGCAGGACCTCGAGGCGCTGGTCGCCGCCGGGCGCTTCCGCGAGGAGCTGTACTACCAGCTCAAGGTCGTGCCGCTGGCGGTGCCGCCGCTGCGCGAGCGCAGCGACGACATCCCCGAGCTGCTGCGCTACCACGCCGACTGGTTCGCCAATCGCGACAAGCTGCCGTATCGCCATTTCCCGGTCGCGGTGCAGAACCGCCTGCGCCACTACGCCTGGCCCGGCAACCTGCGCGAGCTGCGCAACCTCGTGCAGCGCCTGCTCGTGCTCGGCAACGCCGGCGACGTCGGCCTGGACGAGGTCGAGCTCGCGCTCGGCCACGTCGCGACCGCGACGGAAGCCGCGGCACCGGCGACGGGCGGGCCGGTGATCGATTTCGGCCTGCCGCTGCGCGAGGCGCGCGAGCAGTTCGAGCGCGCCTACCTGCTGCACCAGCTCGACGCCGCCGGCGGCAGCGTCGGCAAGCTGGCCAAGGCGGTCGGCATGGAGCGCACGCACCTGTACCGCAAGCTCAAGGACCTGGACATCGACCCCCGCGCGCCGGCGCGCGAGGGCTGACGGCGCAAGCGGCCACGGGCCGCATCGGACCACACGCAGGAGGACCCGACATGCGATGGACGTTGTGTGCGGCAGCGGTGCTCTTCGCCGGAGCGGCCTCGGCCGCCGGGCTGAAGATCGAGGCGAAGACGGTGGAGGCGAAATCCGCCGCGTACGAGATCGAGGCGCGGTACCCGCAGACCGGCGTGAAGGCCGTCGACCAGGCGATCGCCGGCTGGATCGAGGACGAGGTCGCGACGTTCAAGAAGGAGGCGGCGCCGGAGCAGGACTCCGCCGGCGGCGCGTGGACGCTGGACATCGGCTACACCGTCGAGCGCAACGACGCCGAGGCGCTCGCCTTGCTGTTCACGCTGTCCAGCTACACCGGCGGCGCGCACGGCAGCCACGTCCTGCGCACCTGGAATTTCCTGCTGCCGGAGGGCACGCGCGTGGACCTGGCGCAGGTGCTGGACGGCAGGAAGGCGCTGGCGAAGCTCAGCGAGATCGCGGTGGCCGACCTGACCAAGCAGCTGCTGACGCCCGACGGCATGGCCGACGCGGACTGGATCCGGCGCGGCGCGGGTCCGGACTGGGGCAACTTCGAGAACTTCCTGCTGCTGCCCGATGCGCTGAAGATCGCGTTCCCCGAATACCAGGTCGCGGCCTACGCGGCCGGCCCGCAGGAGGTGCGCGTCCCGCTGTCGGCGCTGTCCGGCCTGCTGCGCAAGGACCCACGCGCCCCGGCGGCGTCGTTCGACTGCGCCAGGGCGGGCACGCCGGTGGAACGCGCGATCTGCGCCGACGCCGGGCTGGCGCGGCTGGACCGCGAGGTGGCGCAGGCCTACGCCCAGCGCATCGCCGACATCGAGGCGGCGAGCGACAAGGAGGCCGTCCGGGCCGCGCAGCGCGGCTGGCTCGGTCGCCGCGACGCGGCCTGCAGGGACCAGGCCGGGCCGGCGCTGGGCGCCTGCCTGACCGGCGTCTACCGCGCGCGCCTGGCCGAGCTGTCGTCGACGCCCTGAGCGCGTCCGCGCGCGGGCCGTTCAGCTGCGGTTTGCTGCGGTGCGGAACTCGGCGGGGGGAATCGGGTCTCAACAGGCAGATTCATCCACACTCCCTTGCCGCCCGCTTCCGGGCGGTTTTTTTTGGATCCCGCGGCCGCGACCGGCGGTTGACGGCTCCGGCGGGCACGGATTCTCGGACAACCAGCAGAGAGGGAACAACATGCGACTCGACGGCAAGGTGGCGATCGTGACGGGGGCGGCCAGCGGCATCGGCAAGCGCATCGCCGAGGTCTACGCGGAGAACGGCGCGGCGGTGGCGATCGCCGACCTGAATCTCGACGGCGCGCGCGCGACGGCGAAGGAACTGGCCGACCGGGGCGCGCGCGCGATCGGCGTCGGCATGGACGTCACCGACGAGGCGGCGGTCGACTCCGGCGTGGACGAGGTCGTGAAGCAGTTCGGCGCCGTCGACATCCTGGTCTCGAACGCCGGCATCCAGATCGTCAACCCGATCGACAAGTTCAGCTACGCCGACTGGAAGAAGCTGATGGCGATCCACGTCGACGGCGCGTTCCTGACCACGCGCGCCTGCCTGCGGCACATGTACGCGCGCGGCAAGGGCGGCGCGATCGTCTACATGGGCTCGGTGCATTCCAAGCTCGCCTCGCCGCTGAAGGCGCCGTACGTGACCGCCAAGCACGGCCTCGTCGGCCTCGCGCGCGTCGTCGCCAAGGAAGGCGCCGCCCACGGCGTGCGCGCCAACGTGATCTGCCCCGGCTTCGTGCGCACGCCGCTGGTGGAGAAGCAGATTCCCGAGCAGGCGAAGGAATTCGGCATCTCCGAAGAGGACGTCGTCAAGAAGATCATGCTGAAGGACACGGTCGACGGCGAGTTCACCACGGTCGACGACGTCGCCGCGGCGGCGCTGTTCTTCGCCGGCTTCGAGACCAATGCGCTGACCGGGCAGAGCCTCGTCGTCAGCCACGGCTGGTACATGGAATGAAGGACGGGCGCGTCGCGTCGCCGCGGCGGCGCAGCGGCGGCCGGCTCTCGCGCGGAGCGTCCGCGCGCGGCGGCGCGCCGGCGCCCACGCCCGTCGAGCTCGCGCGCGACTACCAGACCGTCGCGCTGGTGCTGCAGGGCGGCGGCGCGCTCGGCTCGTACCAGTGCGGCGTGTACGAATCGCTGCACGCGGCGGGCCTGCGCCCGGGCTGGTTCGCCGGCACCTCGATCGGCGCGATCAACGCGGCCATCCTCGCCGGCAACGCGCCGGAGCAGCGCGTGGAGCGACTGCGCGGGTTCTGGGAGACGATCTGCGAGCCCGCCGGCGGCATCGGCCCGGCCGCGGCGATGGCGAGAAGCGCGCTCGCATGGCTGCCCGCCAGCCCGGCACTGGCCGCGTGGGCGAACGCGCTGGGTGCGATCGGCGCGCTGGCCTGGGGGCAGAGGGGATTCTTCGACGTCCGGCCGCAACCCCCGTTCCTGTTCGACGACGGCAGCCCGCGAGCGACCAGCTTCTACGACACCACGCCGCTGAAGGCGACGCTGGAGCGCTTCGTGGACTTCGACCGCATCAACGCCGGCGACGGCGTGCGCCTGTCGGTCGGCGCGACGAACGTGGCCAACGGCAACTTCCGCTACTTCGACTCGGCGCACGAGCGCATCCGCCCCGAGCACGTGATGGCGTCCGGCGCGCTGCCGCCCGCGTTCCCCGCCGTCGAGATCGACGGCGAGCACTACTGGGACGGCGGCCTCGTCTCGAACACGCCGCTCGATCACGTGCTGGCGGGCACGCCGCGCCGCGACAGCCTCGTCTTCCAGGTCGACCTGTGGAGCGCGCGCGGCGGGCTGCCCGACACGCTCATGGACGTGCTCGAGCGGCAGAAGGACATCCAGTTCTCCAGCCGCACGCGCTTCGGCACCGACACCCTCGCGCGCCTGCAGAAGCTGCGCCACGCGCTCGGCGAGCTGCTGGACCTGGTGCCCGAGGACCGGTTGCGTCCCGGCCTGCTGCAGACGCTGGAGCCGTGGATCTGCGACCGCGTGTTCAACGTCGTGCACCTGATCTACCAGGCCAAGCCGTACGAGGAGCAGTTCAAGGACTACGCGTTCGGGCTCGGCACCCTGCGCGAGCACTGGGCCGCTGGGTTCGCCGACATGGAGCGGACCCTCGCGCATCCGGAATTCTTCGCCAAGCCGGCGCCGGAGGTCGGGGCGGTCACGCACGACGTGCACCGCCTCGTCGCGGCGAAGCGCGACGGAGCCGGGTAGGGCGGCTGCATCGCGCGCCGAAGCGCGCGATGATGGCGCCATGACGACGACGGACTTCATCGCGCGCCTGCGCGCCCAGGTCGGCGGTCCGCGCGACGGCGCGCTGCTGCGCTTCTCGCTCGGCCAGGCCCTGCTCGGCAACGGCGACGCCGCCGGCGCCGCGGTCGCCCTGCGCGAGGCCGTCGGCTTCGACCCGGGCTACTCGGCCGCGTGGAAGCTGCTCGGGCGCGCGCTGGCCGACAGCGGCGACGCGCCGGGCGCCGTCGAGGCGTTCGAGCGCGGCGTCGAGATCGCGCAGGCGCGCGGCGACGTGCAGGCGGCGAAGGAGATGGCGGTGTTTCTCGCGCGCCTGCGCAAGGCGGCTTCCTGATCGACTCTCTCCAGTCCGGTCAGCGCATCGATCGATACGCGTGATGGATGTGGCAGGATCGCGGCCGGGGAATCCAGAGGCCGCCATGCACGACGATCCGCGCTTGAGCGCCGCGATGAGCCATCTTGGCAACGACGCAGCAGGTTACGGTGAGTCGGATTCGGCCGGCTCCTACCGGCTCGAACGCATGGCCGGATGCGCCGCTGGCCACGCGCATGGACCTGAACCTGGAAGACCCCCGCGTCGATTCCGGCGAGGGTCATTTCGACACTCCAGCCGAACGCGGCCTGCGAGTTTTGCTCGACGAGCGACGCCTCGATCCCGCGCTCGTCGCCGCCGACTGCGAGGCCGCGCGAATCGGGCCGGCTGGAGGAATCCGAAGCGTTGACGCGCGATGCTGCAGAGGTGCTTGGCCGCCTTCGACGAGCGCGTGCCGACCACGTTGACCAGCCGCTACAATGTCGCGTTGATCCTCGCCGCACGCGGCGACTCCGCTGCGTCGGAAGCCGAGGCACCCGCAACCCTCACCTTGCAGCGCGAGGCGCTCGGCGAGAACCATTCCGCCACGCTGACGACGTGGCAGACGTTGGCGAACGTTCTCGTTCCGCAGCAAGAGTTCGACGAAGCGAAAACCACCGCGCGCACCTCGATAAGGCTTCGAGCACGAAACGGGTGACGATCATGCGCAGATGCTGGCGGCGATGAACTCGCTCGCCCACATCCTCGACGAGCGCAAGTGCACCGCGAAGCCGAAGCGCTGATCATAGCGATCCAGCAGGGTGCCGGCAGCCGCCCCCCACGGCGTTCGTGCCGCGCAACAATCTCGCGATGCTGTTGATGGATGCGGGCACGCTCGATGCAGCCGAGCGCGAGTTTTCTGCCCTCTTCGCCGATGCACGCGAAAGCATGGGCGAGACTCACTTGATGACGGCGATTTTCCTCAGCAATCGTGGCCACTGCCGGGCACGCATGAGCCACTTCGCCGGTGCGCATGCCGAGCTGAAAACCGCGCATGCGCATTGAGAAAACTCGTCGGCGACGACCACGCGCGCGCGGCGGCGGAGCGGCTGGCAGACTTGTAGCGGCGTCTGTGCGACGCCGAAAGGCGAGCCAAGTAGCCCGGATGTAGCGCAGCGCAATCCGGGGGATTCTCGCAAGCGCCTCAAAAATGCGCCTGATCAGCCCCGAGTCTCAGCCAACGATCCCCTCTCCCGCAAGCGGGAGAAGGGATTCGATAGCTGAGCTTCAATGTCAATCAGGAAAGCGCGAGTTGTGTCGATGCGAGGTCCTGATTACACTCTGCCGCCACAACGGAGGAGAGAAATTCCATGAGAATCATGCTGCTTCTTCTGTCAATCGCAACACTGTCGGTCGCGCGCGCGGCTGGCGCTGGCGAGTCCGTTACTGGTCCTGACATCGCGAATTATTTCGAGGTCAAGCTCGAAATTAAAAGGGATGGACGTTTGATCGGAGCTCCGAGCGCAATTGTCGAGCGTGGCAAGCCGGCGCGTGTCACGTACCAGGATGGCACGGACAATTCGGGTTTCAGGGTCGATTATTCCGTTGAACCGTTGATCACGGAAAAAGGTCTTGCGACGGCTGATGTAAGAATGGTCCTCTACGAATTGCGCTCCGGCATCTGGCAACTCCTCGGCGAGCCGACCATCCAGACGCGGGTGGACGGAAGCAAGGGTTCACTTGAGTTTGCTGCCGGCCAGTCGAAAATTGCTGTCAGTGCAGGCGTCGAGATCGTAACGGCCGATGCTTTGCGGGCACGATTCGGCGGAAGCCTTCCAAAGGCAGCAGTGTGTGGGAACGATCTGGATTCGCCTGCGGGGGCGTCATTGCTCGGTGGTGGAGGTGGGTCGAATTGCTGCTCAGGCTTCTGCAAACCACCACCGGGCACCATGACGTGCTGCGGCGCCATCTCTTGTTGTGCATGTGGGGTATGTTGTCAAGTGCCGTAGCTCCGAATGCGTTCCTGTGTGCGGCCGCTGGATTGGGCGGCAGTTTCCGCAGCCAAGTAGTCCGGGTGAAGCGCGATACGATCCGGGAAGCTCCTGCGATACCACCGGATTGCTGCGCTTCGCGCCCTCGTCCGAGCTGCTCGTCTGCGGGAACCTGCCCTGTGGGCGACCGCAAACATCAAGGCGTCAGATCGGTATCCACGTCGATCACGACGCGGCTGTTGTCCTGCGCGCCGAGCGACGTGGTCCAGATGCAGGTCAACCCTCCCCGGCGGACGCGGGTTGCGTGGAATAGGCGGCGGGCCAGCCGTGGGCCGCGTGAGAGCGATGCGTCATGCCCGGTGGCAGTTGCGTGTGCAGATGCAGCGAGCCGTTGGCACCTGATAATTCGTTGTTGCGCAACCACACGTTGAATTCGGCGGGGCGATTGACCGTTCACGGATCCGACGTCAGCGGCATCACGGTCGAAAGTGTCCGGCGAGGGTCGAGCACCAGCACAAGAATTTCGAAGCACACCGTACACGCTTGCGCGGGGTTGTCGAACCAGGCGGCGGGCATTCGCACGCATCGATTTCGTTCTGCGCAGTCTCGGCAATGCGCCGACCGTCGGCACACATGCGCAGGTGCGCCTGCCGCCCGGTTTTCAGTGGTTGCCAGGCGAGGACCATGGCGACGGGGCTGGTCATGACGTGCTCGGCCAGCGGTGCATGAAGCACCGGCCAGACCGTGACGTGCAGCGCTGGTCCGCTGGCGTTTTCGACCGTCGCCGACCCTCATGCGGGGCGTTGCGCTTGGGCATCCACCCGCGTAATGGCATGAAGCAGCCGGAGCTGTTGCCTGTGCTGGCCCCGAGGACGGCGGCAATGCCAATCCCGCCAGTTCCTGGCTTGCGCTGGCGATCCCGCGCCAGCGCATTGCGCCTGGCACGAGGTGTCGACGCGGGTTCCTTGCACCCGCACGCATGCCGATGGTGTGTACTGCGATCGATTCGATCGGGCCGGCCAATGCCATGAGTGGCTTCACGGCCAGCGCTTGTAGGTCCACTGGTGCTGCGTGAACGCAAGGCGCGCGCAGTCCTCGATGCCGTGGTTCAGCGCGGCGCAGGCGATGCCGAGGTCGCTGCCGTCGATATCCGGCGGCGCGCGGCGACGTGCAGGCGGCGAAGGAGACGGCGGTGTTCCTGCGCCGCCTGCGCGCGACATAGGTCGGATCAGCCGGCCGGGTGCGTGTCGGCGGGTCCATTCCCGCCGGACTCCCCGCGCGGCGTCTTTGCCGTGCCCTCGCGCGGCCCGGCGGCCGCACTCGACCACCTCTTGTACGACCATTGGTACTGCGGGAAGGCGAGTCGCACGCAGTCCTCGACGCCGCGATTCAGCGCGGCGCAGGCGGCGGCGAGATCGCCGTCCGCCAGCTTCGGCGGAGCCGGCAGGAAGTGCAGGCGGAAGCCGGCCCCGCGCGGCAGGCGCTCGAGGAACGCGAACAGCACGCAGGCGCCGGTCCGCTGCGCGAGGCGCGGCAGCAGCACCATCGTCGGGGCCGGCACGCCGAAGAACGGCGCGTACTCGCCCTCGCCCTGCCGCGGCTGCTGGTCGGGCAGGATGCCGACCACCCCGCCGGCGCTGAGCCGCTTGTACAACGTGCGCACGCCGGCGCCTTCGGCGCGCACCTGCTCGACCGGCAGCGCGCCGCGCGCCTTGCGCAGCAGCGGCTCGACCCAGGCCTTGCGCGGCGGCCGGTACAGGATCGACATCGGCGTCCGGCTGGCGAGCCAGTAGTTCAGCAGCTCCCAGCAGCCGAGGTGCGGCGCGGCGACGATCAGGCCGCGGCCGGCGGCGATCGCCTCGTGGAACAGCGCCTCGCCGCGCGTCTCGCGCACGAGTTCCAGCGCTTCGGCCGGCTTCCTGCCCCAGATCCCGGCGATCTCGCAGAACGCCTTGCCGGTCTCGACGGCCGCCTCGCGCCCGCGCGCGTGTCTGGTTTCGGCGCTCTCCTGCGTCATCACGAGGGACAGGTTGCGCTCGATGATGCGTCGCGTGCGTCCGTTCGACCGCCACAGCAGGCGGCCGAGCCCCGCCCCGATCGCGTGCAGCAGCGACAGCGGCAGGCGGCCGCCGAGGCGCAGCCCGGCATACAGCAGGGCGACCAGCCAGGTCGTCGAAGGGGGAGTCATGGCGATGGCGGCTTCATGAGAGCGGCGATTGTAGCGACCGCCCGCGCGCCGGCCGCGTTGACGCCGGCGCGTCGCCGCGGCCAGGATGCCGGCCCCGGAGGCGGAGTCGAGCATGATTGCCCTGATCCAGCGAGTGAGCGAGGCGCGCGTCGAGGTCGACGGCGCCGTCGTCGGTGCGATCGGGCCGGGCCTGCTCGCGCTGGTCGGCGTGCAGCCCGGCGACGGCGAGGCGCAGGCCCGGCGCCTGTTGGAACGCGTGCTCGGCTATCGCGTGTTCGCCGACGCCGAGGGGCGCATGAATCGCTCGCTCGCGGACACGGGCGGCGGCCTGCTGCTGGTCTCGCAGTTCACGCTCGCCGCCGACACGCGCTCCGGCATGCGCCCGGGCTTCTCCACCGCCGCCGCGCCGGCCGAAGCCGAACGCTGGTTCAACCGCCTGGTCGAGCTCGCGCGCTCGTGCCATGCGGCCGGGGTGGAAACCGGCCGCTTCGGTGCCCATATGAAGGTCCATCTCGTCAACGACGGCCCGGTGACGTTCCGCCTCGAGGCGAACTGAGCCGACGCCGGCGTCCCGGCACGGACCGGGCGCGGGCTCCGGGATTCGGGCCGCGCGAGCGCCTGCGGGCCCGTCCCGCGCCGGACATCCGAATCCCTTTCCGATCAACGAGCTGAGCCGTGCTTGACGCGGCTCCTATACTTTCTTTCCTTTGCCGTACAGCTATCCGGAACCCACATGGCCGCCGAACACAACCAGGAGCAGCAGTCCGAGATCAAGACCCTGATCATCAAGGGCAAGGAGCAGGGCTACCTGACCTATGCCGAGGTCAACGACCACCTGCCCGACGACATCGTCGATCCGGAGCAGATCGAAGACATCATCGGCATGATCAACGACATGGGCATCGAGGTGCACGAAGTCGCGCCCGATACCGAGACGCTGCTGCCTGAGACGCCGGTCGCCACCGACGACGACACCGCCACCGAGGAAGCCGTCGCCGTGCTCAGTGCGGTCGACGCCGAGGTCGGCCGCACGACCGATCCGGTGCGCATGTACATGCGCGAGATGGGCACGGTCGAGCTGCTCACCCGCGAGGGCGAGATCGCCATCGCCAAGCGCATCGAGGAGGGCCTGAACCAGGTCCAGGCCGCGCTGGCGAGCTTTCCGTGGTCGATCCAGCTGCTGCTCGAGGAATACGACCAGCACACCGAGGGCAAGAAGCGCCTGTCCGAGGTGCTGGCCGGCTTCGCCGACGTGGAGCAGCCGGAGGTCGTCATCAACGAGGCCACGGTCGACGCCGACACGGCCGCCGACGAGGACGAGGAAGAGGCCGCCGACGGCGGCGAGGAAGCCGGCCCCGGCGAGACCGGCCTGGATCCGGCCGAGGTCGCGCGCCGCATGGACGAGCTGCGCACGATCTACGCCAAGTTCCAGAAGGTGGCCGAGAAGAGCGGCAGCGCCGACAAGAAGGCGCTCAAGCTGCGCGACGAGATGGCCGAGGCGTTCCTCAAGCTGAAGCTGCCGGCGGTCATGATCGACAGTTTCGTCAAGAAGCTGCGCGACGTCGTCAACAACATCCGCCACCACGAGCGCGTCATCGGCGACCTGTGCATCAAGCACGCGCGCATGCCGCGCAAGGACTTCTTGAAGCTGTTCCCGTCCAACGAGACCAACGTCGAGTGGGCGGACGAGCTCGCGCGCAAGCGCCAGAAGTGGTCGCCGGCGATCAAGGGCCAGCGCGACGCGATCGTCGCCGAGCAGCAGAAGCTGATCGCGATCGAGCAGGCGCTGTTCCTCAACGTCGCCGACATCAAGGAGATCAACCGCGCGATGTCGATCGGCGAGGCCAAGGCCCGCCGCGCGAAGAAGGAGATGGTCGAGGCGAACCTGCGCCTGGTGATCTCGATCGCCAAGAAGTACACCAACCGCGGCCTGCAGTTCCTGGACCTGATCCAGGAAGGCAACATCGGCCTGATGAAGGCGGTCGACAAGTTCGAGTACCGCCGCGGCTACAAGTTCTCGACCTACGCCACGTGGTGGATCCGCCAGGCGATCACGCGCTCGATCGCCGACCAGGCGCGCACGATCCGCATCCCGGTGCACATGATCGAGACGATCAACAAGCTCAACCGCATCAGCCGCCAGATGCTGCAGGAGATGGGCCGCGAGCCCACGCCGGACGAGCTGGCGGTGAAGATGGAGATGCCCGAGGACAAGATCCGCAAGGTGCTCAAGATCGCCAAGGAGCCGATCTCGATGGAGACGCCGATCGGCGACGACGAGGATTCGCACCTCGGCGACTTCATCGAGGACTCCACGATCGTCTCGCCGGTCGACTCCTCGACGAACATCGGCCTGATGGAGACCGTGCGCGACGTGCTCGCCGGCCTGACGCCGCGCGAGGCCAAGGTGCTGCGCATGCGCTTCGGCATCGACATGAACACCGACCACACGCTGGAGGAGGTCGGCAAGCAGTTCGACGTCACGCGCGAGCGCATCCGCCAGATCGAGGCCAAGGCGCTGCGCAAGCTGCGCCATCCGAGCCGCTCGGAGCAGCTGCGCTCGTTCCTCGACCTCGAATGACGCAGGGCCTGCGTCGCGCAGGCCCTGCCAGTCCCCGACGCCCGCGGCGCGCGCCGCGGGCGTTTTCTTTTGCCCCCTTCAGTTCACCGTGAAGTGCACCGGCACCGCCACGCGCCGGTTCGTCAGGTCGTTGTTGGCCACGCAGACGTAGCCGTCGTAGCCGCCGGCGGCCAGCGCGGAGGCGTCGAAGCGCACGTCGACCGCGCTGCTGCCGCCGGCCGGCGTCGAGCCGCGCCCGCTGTCGAACGACAGCCACGGCACGCGGTTGGGGTAGGCGCACGCGCCGCCCAGGCGCGCGATCGCGAACGCGGCCACCTGCGTGTTGTACGGATCGGCGCCGATCGGCGCGACCAGGGTCGTCGCGCCGCTGGCCGGGTCGATCGTGTACATCTCCGCGCGGCCGGCGCTGTTGTCGAACGCGGCGTAGTACAGCGTGCCGGTGTAGTCGTCGAAGTCCAGGCCCTGCGCGAAGTTCGCGTCGAAGCCCAGCGAGCCGATCACCGCGGCCGCGCCGGTGGTCTTGTCGATGGCGACGAAGTCGTCGGCGATCAGGTCGATGCCGTACATCAGGCCCTGGTCGTCGATCGCGATCGCGGCGACCAGCGTGCCCTGCGCCGGATCGCCGATGCCGCTGATCGGGCCGATCAGCGTCGCCGCCGCGGTCAGCGGGTCGATCGTGTACAGGAACGCCTGGAAGCCGCTGCGCGTCTGCGCGGAGGCGCTGGCGTAGAGCGTGCGCGTGACCGGGTCCCAGGCCAGGCTGTTCCAGTTCATGCCGGCGCCGTTTTGCAGCACGGCCGTGCCGACCACGCTGGTCTGCGCGGTCGCCGTGTCGATCGTCAGCAGGTGCCAGGTGTACCAGTCGATCGCATAGAGTTTCGAGAAGTCCTCGTCGACGAATGCGCCGGCCGGCAGGATCAGGTCGCCGATGCCGCCGATCGGCGCCGGCGCGGACGGGTCGGTCGCGTCCAGGCTCACCAGCGAGGCGGAATCGAACTCGATGCCGAACGCCGGCACGCCGCCGGCGAGCGGCGCCCGCGCGCCCGGCGCCCGCGCCAGCTTGGCCGGCCACGGACGCGGCGCGGGCAGCGCGCTGGTCGCGGACGGATCGCCCTGCGGCAGCGTGAAGCGCGACACCGGCGGGAAGTGCGCCGCCGGCGAGAACGCGCCGAGGTTCCAGGTCAGCGGGCGGTTGCCGACGTTGGCGATCGTCAGCGTCGCGGCGGTCGCCGCGCCCGCCGCCGCGGACACGTCGAAACGCGCCGGCGTCACCGCGATCTTCGGCACGCCCACGTTCAGCGCCGTGGCCTGGTCGGCGGAGAACGTGGCCGGCTGCGTCGGCGCGAACAGGATCGCCTTGCCGGCGCTCACCGAGGCGGTCTTGTACGAATACTGCAGCGACGCGTCGACGCCGGCCGGCGCGTTCAGGCCGATCGTCGCGGTGACGCCGTCGTCGCGCGCCGGATCGCCGACGTTCGTGTCCGCGTACTGGAACACGATCCGGTTGCTGCCCTCGTACAGCACCGCCTCGAACGTGGCGCTGTCCTGCTGGATGCCGCCGATCATCACCGGCAGGTTGAACCACTCGACGACGAAGCGCCGGTTCGGCGCGCTGCCGAGCGTGGCCACGTAGATGTTGCCGTCCTCCGGCTGCTGGTAGTAGATGTCGGTCCAGTACGGCAGGATCGCCGCGCCGAGGTCCGCGTCCGGCAGCGGCGCGTTCAGCGGCGAGAGATACCCGCGCGACAGGTCGAACAGGAGGCCGCCGTTGTACGCGACCATCAGCCGGTCCGCGCTCTGTCCGTAGTACGAGAACGGAAAGCCGATCGCGACCTCGGCCGTGCTGTCGTCGTCGAGCAGGTCCAGCGGCGTGCCGGTCGCGGTGATGTCGACGAAGTCGTACGGCACGCTGCCGGCGCTCTCGAAGCCGTCGGCGAAGACGCGGTCGGCCACGCTCGTTCCCGGCCCGAGCGCGTAGCCGGGGTGCACGTCGTAGGCGGTCCAGGTCGTCGTCGCCGCCTGCGACTCGCGCGCCACGACAATGCGGTTGTACTGGTAGGTGGCGCCGGGCGGCAGCGGCTGGCGCACGGCGCTGAGCAGCGTGCCGGAGACGTCGTCGGCCAGCGTGTGGTAGTTCAGCGTGACGTTCGAATGGTTCGTCACCCGGTAGCAGAGATTGACCTGGTCGAGCTGCGTCACGTCGAGCGTCGTGTCGGTGCCGCAGGCGCCGTCCGAGAGGTCGGTGCCGAGCGTGACGTGCAGCTCGATGCCCTCCTGCGCGCCACTCGGCGCGGCGGCGAGCGCCGCGGCCGCGGCGAGCAGCACGCGGACGGCCGCGATGCGCCGCCTCCCCGGCGAGCGATGAAGGCCGGCGGCCGGCGTGCGCGTGGCGAATGACATGGGGTTCCCCTCCGAATGGCCGTAAAGAAGCCCGCGCGGATCCGCGCGGCCGGCGGCCAGCGTGCGGCAGCGCCGCCGGCGCGGCATTAGTCGACGATGAGCGTTTCGTTGCCTGGCGATGATTCGCCTGCGCAATCAGCGGCTTGCCGAGGCACGCGCCGGCTGCTGCGAGGCGGCCGCCTCGGCCGCCAGCGCCTCGCTCCAGCGCTCGCCGGCCAGCGCCTGCGCCCGCGCGAAGTACGCCCGCGCCGTGGCCGGCTCGTCGCGCGCGGCCGCCAGCCGCGCCAGCAGCAGCGCGCAGGCGAAGTCGTCCTCGGCGTACGGCCCGAGCACGCCGGCGGTCGTGCGCGCCTCGTCCAGGCGGCCGCGGGCCAGCAGGAACTGCGCATACGGCACGGCCGCGTCGCGCAGGATCACCGGCGCGCCGAAGCCGCGCGCCAGCGCGAACGCCTGCGCGTAGCGCTCGCCGGCCGCCGCCTCGTCGCCCTGCTGCGCGCTCCAGCGCGCCTGCGCGACCAGCGCGTGCACGCGTGCTGGCGCCAGCGCGTGCGCCGGCTGCCACAGCGCGGCGTCGGCGGCCAGCGCGCGCGCCGCGGCCGCGTCTCGGCCGGCCTGCGCCTGCAGCAGCAGCGCAGCGGCTTCCAGGCGCAGGTCGGCCGAGGCCTGCGCGCCGAGCCCGGCGCGGACCGCCTCGGTGCGCGCCACCGCGCCGGCTGCGTCGCCGGCGGCCAGCAGCACGCGCGCCTCGTCCAGGCGCACGTCGACCACGGCGTCGCCGGGGCTGCGCGCGTCGTCCGCGTCCAGGCGCGCCAGTTCCTGGCGCGCCTGCGTCAGCGCGCCGGTTTCCGCCAGCGCCATCGCGTACGCCACGCGGCCGAAGCGGTGCAGCGCCGGATAGTCCAGGCGGCGCAATCGCGGCAGCAGCGCGCGCAGGCCGTCCAGCGCCAGCGCCGGCTGCAGCAGGTAGGCCTGCGCCTGCGCGACGTTCAGCCGCGAGCCGAGCTCGGTCTCGTTGGCGCCGAACGCCGAACCCATCGTCGCGGCCTGTTCGTAGAGCCGCAGCGCGTCGGCCAGGCGGCCGCGCTGCGCGGCGATGTAGCCGAGCCCGTCGGTGACGCGTGCGAGGATCAGCCGGTCGCCGACCGGCTCGAGCTCGAGCCGCGCATGCAGGTAGCTGGCCTCGGCGCCGTCCAGATCGTTGCGCACGGCCTGGGCGATGCCGAGGCCGCGCCAGGCCAGCCCCGTCGTGCGGCGGTCGCCGTGCCGGCCGAGCGCGAGGCTGCGGCGGAAATGCGCCTCGGCGCGGTCCGGACGCCCGAGCGCCAGCTCGCAGTCGCCCAGCGCGGACCATGCCGCCGGCAGCCAGCGCGGCGGCGGATCGGCCAGCGCGCCGTCGAGCAGCGCGCGCAGGTCGTCGGCCGCCTCGCCGGCACGGCCGAGCTGCACCAGCGCCTCGGCGCGCAGCAGGCGCACGTCGGGCGCCGCCGCCACCTCGGCCGGCGCCGCCGCGGCCAGCGCCAGCGCGCGGCCGTTCTGGCCTTCCAGCGTGGCCGCGCGCATGCGCGCCGCCAGCGCCAGCACCGCCGGCGGCAGCGCCGCGTCCTCGCGGCCGGCCGCCTCGGGGGCGAGCAGGTCGTGCAGGCGCCTGGCCAGCGCGCCCGCCGCCGCCACCGGGTCGGCCGCCTGCGCGCCGACGATCTGCCGGCCGCCGTCGGCGTCGAACACGGTGGCGCTGAGCGTCCATTCCTCGCCGCTGCGGCTGGCTTCGGAGGTGACCACGATCGCCGCGCCGGTCTGCGCGCGCAGGCGCGCGACGTCCGGCGCGGCGCCGGCCTGCGCCGCCGCGGCCAGCGCGGTCTCGTCCGGCACCACCGCATGACCGGGCAGCCCGGCCAGCGCCTGCGCGCTGAGTGCCATCACGCCGAGCCGCATCCAGCCGTCTTCCGCCACCGCGCTCTGCACCTGCGTCGGCGCGACCAGGATCAGACCGTCGACGAGCGGCACCGCGGTCGGCGCGGCGGGCGCGTGCAGGCGCTGCCAGGCGAATGCGGCCAGCGCGACCAGGAGCGCGAACGAAGCGGCCGCGCCGGCGGCGATGTGCTGGCGGCGCGGCGTGCGCGCCGGCGCCTCTGCGGCCGCGGCGACGAGCGCGCGATCGGCCGGCGGCGCGGACGGCGCGCTGCCGGAGGACTCGTCCGTTTCCCCGACGCGCGGCGCAGCGGCTGGCGCCGGCTCGGCCTCGTTCTGCGCACAGTCCAGCGGCTGCGTCGCCGCCACCCACTGGTAGCCGAAGCGCGGCACCGTGCGGATGTGGTGCTGCGCGTGGCCGTCGTCGCCGAACGCGCGCCGCGCCTTCAGCACCGCCTGCGCCAGCAGCGCTTCGCCCGCATCCACGCGGCCCCAGACCGCGGCGATCAGCTCGTCGCGGCCGACCGCGCGGTCGCGGTGCGCGACCAGGTAGGCGATCAGATCGAACACGCGCAGGCCGACGGCGAGGTCCTGGCCGTCGCGGACCAGGCGGCGCGCCTCGCTGTGCAGCTCGTATCGGTCGAAGCGGTAGGAAGCCATGCCCGCGCCTGCGGCGGCGCCCGGCCGTCGCCCACCCCGTGAAGAACGCGCCTTCGCGCCGGCACACCGGCGGTGCCGCGCCTAGGATGCCAGATCGCGCCCGCCGCCGCGGCGCGCCGCCGGGGCCGTGCGCCGCTGCGCCGGCCGATGTCGTCGTCCGCCGCCGGCGCAGGTAAACTCGCCGGCTCCGCGGCGGGCCTGTAGCACAGCGGTTAGTGCAGGGGACTCATAATCCCTTGGTCCTCGGTTCGAATCCGAGCGGGCCCACCAATCCATGCGGCGAAGCGCGCGTGAGTCGATCAGCGTCCGTTGTCGCCGAGGAGGTCCGGCCTTTACGACCGAACCTCCGGCCGCGTCCATTCAACCGTTGAGCCGCGGCTTCAAGACATCCTCCAGCCCGATCCTCCGCAGCAGCTCGGCGCGCACGCGATCGGCGACGCCGTTGACGACTTCGGCGCCGTCCTGCGACGGATCGACGTGCACGCGAAACGGCCGCCGGCCGAACGGCGCGTCGACGACGGCCGCGATCGCCGCGGCCACGGCGCCCGCATCGGCGTCGGCGGGCTCGAGCGCGGCGAGGCCTTTCAGCGCCTGCTCGCCGAGCCCGGCATAGGGGCCGGCGTCGTACTCGGCGGCGCGTGCGGCGTCGGCAGGCGTGCCGGCATGGGCGAAGTGCTGCGTGCCGCGGGTGAACGCGCCCGGCACGACGATCGTGGTCTCGATGCCCCAGCGCGCGAGCTCGCCGGCGTAGGACACGGCGAGCGAGTCCATCGCCGCCTTGGCTGCGAAGTACGGCGCGAGATACGGCGGCGTGCCGCCGCGCGCGCTGCTCGACGAAACCCAGACGAGAAGTCCGCGGCGCTGGCGGCGCAGCTGCGGCAGCGCCGCGCGGTTCACGCGCTGCGTGCCGAGCACGTTCACGTCGTAGAGTGCCGCGAATTGCTCCGGCGTGAACGCTTCGGCGGGGCCGAACGCCATGTGGCCGGCGTTGTGGACGATCACGTCCAGGCGGCCCTGCTCGGCGACGACGCGGGCGACGGCGGCATCGACCGAAGCGGTCGAAACGACGTCGAGCTCCAGTGCGCGCAGGTCGACGCGATGTTCGCGCGCGTGGCGCTCCAGCTCCACGGCCTGCGGTGCGTTGCGCCCGGCGGTCTCGCGCATGCCGGCATAGACGACGTGGCCGGCGCGCGCCAGCGCGCGCGCGCTCAGTGCGCCGAATCCGCTCGACGCGCCGGTGACGATGATGACGTGCTTCATGATCGGCGTCCTCGATGCGCGGGCTTTCAGACCATGCCGCCGTTGGCGCGCAGCACCTGGCCGTTGACCCAGGCGCCGTCGGGGCCGGCGAGGAACGCGACGACGGCGGCGATGTCCTCGGGCGTGCCGAGCCGCTCGAGCGGGTTCATCTTCGCCATGCGCTCGACGAGCTCCGGCGACTTGCCGTCGAGGAACAGCTCGGTCGCGGTCGGGCCCGGCGCGACGGCGTTCACGGTGATGCCGCGGCCGCGCAATTCCTTCGCCAGGACCGGCGTCATCGCCTCGACCGCGGCCTTGGTCGCCACGTAGAGGCCGTAGTTCTCCAGGTGCAGGCCGAGCACGCTGGTCGAGAGGTTCACGATGCGCCCGCCCGGGCGCAGCCGGCGGGCGGCTTCGCGCAGCGCGTTGAACGTGCCCCTGAAATTGATGCCGACGAGCCGGTCGAACGCGGCGTCGTCGCATTGCGCGATCGGGCCGAGCTGCATGACGCCGGCGTTGTTGACGAGCACGTCGACGCCGCCGAATGCCGCCTCGGCGGCATCGAACAGGCGCGCCACGGCCTGCGCGTCGCTCACGTCGCCCTGGGCGACGTACGCGCGCCCGCCGGCCTGCTCGATCCGGCGCGCCACCGCGTCGGCGGCGGCGGCGCTGCCCGCGTAGTTCACGATCACGGCATGGCCGTCGCGGCCGAGCCGCTCGGCGATCGCGGCGCCGATGCCGCGCGACGCGCCGGTGACCAGCGCGACCTTGCTGCTGCTTGCGTTCATCTCGAAGCCCTCGTCGTCCGGCCCAGCGCCGGGTCGGGGGCCATTGTGTTTGTCTGGAACGGAAAGATAATCCGGGAAAATCTGCCAAGATATTTCCATCAGAACGAACAATAGAGCCCATGGACCGTCTCGAGGCGATGCGCCTGTTCGTCCGGATCGTGGAGCGGCGCAGCTTCACGCTGGCGGCGCAGGACCTCGGCCTTCCGCGGTCCACCGCGACCCAGGCGCTCAAGCAACTGGAGGACCGGCTGCAGGCGCGCCTGCTGCAGCGGACGACGCGCAGCGTCGCGCCGACCTTGGACGGCGAGGCGTACTACCGCCGCTGCCTGGCGATCCTCGCCGACGTCGAGGACGCCGAAGGCGCGTTCAAGGGCGCCAAGCCGCGCGGCCGGCTGCATGCGGACGTGCACGGCACGCTGGCGCGGCACTTCCTGTTTCCGCATCTGCCGGACTTTCTCGCCCGCTATCCGGGAATCCAGCTGCACCTCAGCGAGGGCGACCGCCTGGTCGACCTGGTGCGCGAGGGCGTCGACTGCGTGCTGCGCGTGGGCAGCCTGAGCGACAGCGCGATGGTCGCACGCCAGGTAGCCGTGCTGGACGAGGTGACCGTGGCCAGCCCCGCGTACCTGAGACGCCACGGCGTGCCGCGCACGCCGGACGATCTCGGCGGCCACGTCGCCGTGGGCTTCGTGTCCTCGGCCACGGGCGCGGCGATTCCGCTCGAGTTCGTCGACGGCGGCACGGTGCACTACCGCGAGCTGCCGGCCGTCGTCTCGGTGTCGGCCGCGGAAAGCTTCGTCGCCGCGGCGAGGCTCGGCCTCGGCCTGATCCAGGCGCCGCGCTACCACCTCGAGACGGACCTGGCGAACGGCACGCTGGTCGTCGTGCTCGAGGACTATCCGCCCACGCCGACGCCGGTCTCGCTGCTGTATCCGCACCGGCGCCAGCTCTCGCCGCGCGTGCGCGTGTTCATCGAGTGGGTGACGCAGCTGTTCGCCGCGAGGAATTGAGGCGCCGTCCACCTGCCGCGGCGCCGCGCCGGCCCCTCGTTCCGGCGCGTACGTTGCCGCGGCGTGGCGCCGTTCGCCGCGAGCGGGGAAGGGGAAAGCGCCATCGGCAGCGTCCGCCTCTCCCGCTTGCGCGCAAGAGGCGAACGGCCCGCTTCGGTACGGCGGCGCGATCTCGCGATCAGCGCGCGCGGCCGACGACGAGGTTGTCGAACACGCCCCAGACGTAGGCGCCGTCGGCGTTGGGCTCGGGCGCCTGCAGCGTGAGGCGCGTGATCGGCTTGCTGGCGACGAAGCCGCGGAACGCCTGCTGGTCGGCGGCGACGAACGTCTCGGTCGTGCCGTCGTCCAGGGTCAGCACGATCGTCGTCGGCGCCTGCAGGTTCGTGATCACGCTCGTCGGGTCCTGGAACATCTGCCCCCAGACGTTCGCGCCGACGGCCGTCACCGGCGCGCCGGTGAACGCGATCGCGAGCTCGGTGGCCGGGTCGGCGGACACGCCCGACAGCACGCCGGCGCCGGGGAACAGGTAGAAGTCGCCGTAGTCGCTGTGCGGCGTCGCGCTGACCGCATAGGCGTGCGCGCCGGCGAACGGCAGCGGACCGTTCACGTAGCCGGTGCGCAGGCCGGTGAACGCGTTCTCGTCGTAGCCGGGGGCGAGGTCGGCGAGGAACGCGTCGCGGTCGTCGTACGTGCGCAGCGCCTCGCCGCAGCGGCCGTCGGCGGCGGCGTCGAAGCCGTTGGCGAAGACGCGGTCGGCCGCGGCGCAGGCGCCCGGTGTGACGGCCAGGCGCAGCGGCACGCGCCGCAGCGGCTGCGCCGCGTCGTTGCTGGCGATGCACAGCAGCGCCGCGTGCTCGCCTTCGGCCAGGCCAGCGGCGTCGACGGCGACGGCCACCTCGCGGCGCTCGCCGCCGGCGAGCGTGCCGCTGGCGGCGCCGAGCTGCAGCCAGGCCGGATTCGACGGCGCCGCGCAGTCGTTCGCGTCGGCATCGCCGAGCGTGACCGCGTAGCTCAGCGATCCGCCGCCGGCATTGCCGATGCCGAGCCGCTCGACGCGCTGCGCGCCGGCATTCATCGCCACGGCCAGCTTCGCCGGCGAGGAGACGGCGGGCGGTGCCGAGACGAGGCGGACGCTGTCGATCCACCAGCCGTTCGCGCCGGCGTCGTCGCCCTGGCAGTCGGTGCCGAGGCGCCAGCGCAGCTGCACCGCGTGCCCGGCCGCCGTCGCCGGCAGCGCGACCGTGGTGAGCCCGAACGCGGACTGCGCGCCGGTCCATGCGGCGCGCCCGGCGAGCGGGTTCGCACCGCCGCCGGAGCAGCCCGGCCGCGCCGCGAGCTCGGCGGTGTAGCCGCCGGCGGCGAAGCGGCCGCCCGCGGCGAGGACGTCCTCGAACACGCCGCCGTCGACGGCGATCTCCAGCACGCCGCCGTCGATGCCGGCCTCGGTGGCGAAGCGCTGGCGGAACTGCAACTCGGCGCCGGCCGCGGGCACGGTCACGACCGGACCGGTCAGCACGGCCTCGCCGCTCGCCACCGGCGCCGGCGCGTACGCCGCATTCGGCGCGGTGTCGGCGCCATCGGCCCGGGTCGTCCAGGCGACGCCGGCGCCGGCCTGGGCGGTCGTCCAGCCGGACGGCAGTGCCGGTGCGGCGACGCCGTCGAACGTCCAGCCGAACGGCGCGCCGGCATCGGCCATCGTCAGGGTCAGGCTCGCCTGGTTGGGCGGATCGCCCGTGCCGTCGCCGAGCACGTTGACGACCACCGGCAGGTCGCCGGCGTAGTCGGCCGGCACGTCCACGTCGATCAGCACGACCTGTTCCTCGCCGGGCGCCGGCGAGCCGCTGAAGCTGCCGCAGCCGTCCAGGGCGGGGTAGCCGAGCTGGTACCAGCCGCCCTCGCGGCTGCCCATGCCGATCACGGCCGGGTAGACGTCGGAGCAGAAGCTGAAGGTGTTGCGCTTGCGCACGGCCGACAGCGTCACGCCTTTGGGCAGCGAGACGTACAGCGCGTCCGCGCCGCCGAAGGCCTCGGAGATCACCTGCAGGTCGAGCAGGTACGTATTGGTGCGTCCGCGCACGTACGTCGCCGGCTCGCTGTGGCCGGTCACGGCGATGTCGGCGCGTGCCGGCGGCGCGAACGCGGCGCAGGCGAGCGCGCCGAGCAGGGCGGCGGCGCAGGCGGGCCGCGGATCGGGCATGCGGCGGCCGGCGGCATGCGGACGAACGGACCGGGCGTTCATCGCGCGCTCCCGACGACGAGGTCGTCCAAGGTCGGCCAGCGGTCCGGCGATTCGCCGGGGTCGGGCGGATCGGCCTGCACCGCGTCGACGAAAATCGCCGCGATCGGCGCGCCGCCGGCGGAGACGAAGCCGCGGAACGTGTCCGGCGCGGCCTGGGTCACGGTCTCGGTCGCGCCGGTCGTGCCGTCCTGCATCAGCACGGTGATCACGATCGAGCCGGCGGCCGGCTGCAGAAAGAAGTCCGACGGCCACACCCTGGCGCCGATCGCGGTGATCGGCGGATCGAAGAGGCTGGTCGCGACCGATACCGGATCGCCGATGCGGTCGGTCGAGACGAAGCCGGGGCCGTTGTACAGCGTGTAGCGCGGAAACAGCCCGGTGAAGATCACGTAGTGGTAGCCGGCGCTGCCGTCGGTGTACTCGATCGGCTGGCCGGGGCCGGGCGCGATCTCGGCGAAATCGTGCTCGGCATAGCCGGGCGCGAGCGCCGCGAGGAACGCCGCGCGGTCCGTGTAGACGGCCACGGCGGCGCCGGCCGGCGCGGGCTCCAGACCGTCGGCGAAGACGCGGTCGACGAACGCCGGCAGCGCGGCGGCGCCGGCGAGGACGGGCGCGCCGGAGCGCGACGAGGCCGCCGCGGCCGGCGTCGCGGCGAGCGCGAGGGCGAGCAGGGCGGGCCGTGACACGGGAAGTCGTTTCATGGGAACTCGGATTGGGGTTCGAGGAAAGCGCGCGCCGGCCCGGGTCGCCCGGGCGCGGCGCGGCAAGCCAGCGGCTTCTAGGGCGCGCCGCCGGCGGCGTCCATTCCGCGCGCCTTACGATCCGCTTCCGTCTCGCTTCCGCTCGCGAAACGTCCTGCAGCTTCAATGGCTTGGCCCGAGGCCGGCGCGGCCAGGGCGAGCGTCAGCTCGGGCGGGATCGCGCGCTCGCCGGCCAACCTTCGGGCGTTGGCCAGCGCATTGCGCCACGCCGCCGGGTCGCCGAGCGCGTGGGCGATGCGCAGCTGCAGCAGGGCGCAGCCGAAGTCGTCGGCGGCCCAGGCGCCGATGCGGCCGCCGACGGCCGCCGCGTCCGCGAGGCGGCCCTGCGCGATCAGGAACGGCGCGTAGGACTCGATGACCGCGGCCAGCGCGAACGGCACGCCGTCCTGGTCGGCCAGCGCGAGCGCCTGGCGATAGGCGCGTTCGGCCTCGTCCGCCCGGCCCAGCCGCGCGGCGCGCTCGGCTTCGGCGAGGCGGCGGTACGGCGCGCCGCTACGCGAGCCGGCATCGTCCTGCGCCGACGGCGCGACCACCGCGCCCGGCGCCTCCGGCGTGAGCGGCAGCGCGCGCTGGCGCCACAGCGCGGACTTCGCGCGCAGCGTGTCGTCGGCGTCGCCGGGCAGCCAGGCCGTCGGCAGCGCGGCGGCCTCGCGCGCGGCGTCGGCGCGCCGGCCCTCCACCAGGGCCAGTTCGGTGCGCAGCACGCGCAGGCGCTCCTCGTCGCGCGAGGCGGCCAGGTACGCCTGGTCGCCGCTCTCGATCTGCGCGAGCAGCGCGTGCAGCTCGCGCAGGCGCCCGCAGGCCAGCAGGATGCGCGCGCGCATCAGCGACAGCACGCGGTGCAGCAGCGGATCGCCGCCCGGCGAGCTGACCGCCCAGGCGCGGTCGCTGCTGGCCAGCGCGGCGTGGTTCTGCAGCTGGTCGAACTGCACGTCCTGCAGGCCGATCAGCGCGCTCTTCAGCGGCCGCACCGCACCGAACGCCTCGAACTGGCGCGCCGCCTGCTCGTAGCGCGGACCGGCCTGCGCCGAAGCGCCGCGCATCGCGTCGAGCAGGGCGAGGGCGAGGTCCACGCGCGCCACCGCCAGGGCGTCGCCGCTCTGCGCGAGCAGCACGCGCGCGCGGCCGAGGTCGTTCGCCGCGGCCGCATACGCATGGCGATGCGTCGCGCTGGCGCCGCGGCCGTGGTAGGCGTCGCCGAGCGCGTGCACGAACGCGGCGGCGCCGGGCACGGCGATGGCGGCGTCGAAGTCGCTGCCGGCCTCGGCCAGGCGGTCGAGCGGCAGGCGCGCGCTGCCGCGCGCGATCAGCACGCGCATGCGCAGGTAGGCGTCGTCGCTGCCGTCGAGCCGTTCGAGCAACTGCGTCAGCATCGTCTCGGCGACGTCGAAATGGCCCTGGCGTGCCTCGATCTGCGCGAGCAGCAGGCGCAGCTCCGGGTCGTCGCGCTGCGGCGCCGGCGCCTGCTCGAGCACGCGGCGCGCCTGGCCGGCGTCGTCGGCGAGCAGCGCCGCCCGCGCGCGCTGCAGCACCTCGGCCAGCGCCACGTCGACCGGCGCGGACGGCGGCGCGCGGCCCAGCGCGAGCAGCAGCCGGTCGCTGGCGCCGCGCAGCGCCGCGGTGGCGTCGCCGTCGCTGGCGCTGACCTGCAGCGGCGGCAGGTCCGGCGCCTCGGCGTGCAGCGCCACCTGCCAGGCCGAGCCCGCGCGGCCGACCTCGCCGCCGACGAGCAGGCCGATGCCGGCGGTGCGCCGCAGCCGTGCGGCGCCGCCGTCGGCGTCTGCGGGCGTGGCCATGACGACGCCGAGCGTCGCCTCGCTCGGCTGCACCGCCAGGCCGGCGCGCCGCAGGCGGTCGGCGACCAGGTCCATGCCGCCGAAGCGTACCCAGGCCGCGTCCGCGCCGGCGTCCACGCGCAGCGGCATCACGGCGATGCGCGCGTCGGCATAGCCGGCGCCGACGCCGGCGTCGCGCGCGACCGGCGCGCGCACTGGCGCAAAGCGGATCGCCGCCGCGGCGGCGCAGGCGAGCACGCCGAGCGCGGCCAGCACGCGCCAGCGCCGCGTGTGCGGCGGCGCGGCTGCTGTCGCGGGGGCCTGCGGCAGCGGCGCCGGCGCTGCGGCAGGCGGATCGGCCGCGACCGCGGAACTCCGCTCCGGCACGGCGTCCGCTGCGGTCGGTGCGACCCAGCGATAGCCGAAGCCGGTCACCGTGCGGATCGCGTCCTGGCGCTCCGCCTCGTCGCCGACCAGCCGGCGCGCGCGCAGGATCAGCTGGAACAGCTGCGTGTCGGACACGTTGCCGCGCCGCCACAGCGCCTCGATCAGCTCGGCACGGCCGACGGCGCGCTCGCGATGCTCGACCAGGTACAAGAGGCAGGCGAACACGCGCGCCGGCGCGTCGACCAGCGCGTCGCCGCGCCACAGCTCGCGCTTGACCGGATCGAGGCGGAACTCGCCGAAGCGGTAGACCGGGGACTCCATCGCAGCGATATGCGTCGCCGCGCCACGCGTGTCAATCGAACGCCGCTGGACGCCGGAAACGCCCGCACGCCGGCGCGCCGCGCGCCGGTGGACGGAGGAGACAAGCTACATGCCGCCCGGGTGGTGAACGCCGCCGATCCGCGCGCCGTTCGCCGGCCCGCGTCGTAACCCTGCGCCGCGTCTGCGCCTGACCGCCCCAGGGGGACAGGCGCGGCCGCGGGGCCTGCCGCGTCCTGCGGCGCAACCTACGAGGAATCCGTTCATGCGCACCCTCCCTGCGCGGTCGCCGCAGCGCTCGGCGGCACGGGCCTGCTCGCGCCGCACGGCGCCGCGCCTACCGCGTCGACGCGCAAGATCGCGGCGGTCCGAACCGGGCGGTCGACGACGTCCAGGTGAAGGGCTGCCCCGACTGACGCGGCGCTATCGCTTCTGCGCCGGCGGCGCCTTCGCGCCGCCGCGCATGCGGGCGAAGAGGTCGGCGCAGGGGCTTGCGTCCTCGTCGTTGCTCGGCGCGATCAGCGCCAGGGCCGCGGCGGGCGCGGCGAGCGCGCCGAGCGCGGCCGCGCCGCCGCCGCGCAGCAGCAGCGGGCCTTTCTGCACGCCGACGTCCGGCTGCGCGAACGTGCCCCTGACGTACAGCGGCGAGCGCAGCGAGAAGATGCGCAGGCCCTTGGTGTTCGGCCGGATGTCGAGGTCGTTGGTCTCGCTGCCGAGATCGACCTTGCCGCTGATGTCGATCAGCGCATTGTCGGTGTCGACGAGCGCGAGCCGCGTCTGCAGGACGCCGTCGTTCGCGCCGAGGTCGGCCGCCGCGCAGTTGATCCGCACCGACTCGTCGCCGAACAGCTTGACCACGACGTAGTTGGCGACGTTGAGCCCCGCCAGCTCCATCAGCTCGCGGCTGACGACGCCGCGGCTCATCAGCAGCTTCACCTCGCCGTCGGCGGAGCCGAGCAGCGCGGCGACCGAATTGCCGCTGCCGGAAAGCGCGGCCTCGGCGTTCACCTCGCCGAGCGCGTCCTGCAGCGCGTCCATGCGCGGGAGCAGCTGGCGCAGCTTGAGGCCGCGCGCGCGCAGCTTGATCTCGCCCTTCATCGGCGTGTCGCGCCCGTCGAGCGCGACGGTCGAGGTGATCCTTCCCGCCGCCATGCCGAAGTCGAGCGGCTGCAGCGTGAGCCGGCCGCCGTCGAGCACCAGGTGCGTGCGCAGGTCGCTGAGCGGCAGGTCGGCGCCGCGGACGATGCGCTTGCCCTCCAGCGTCACGTCCGCGTCCATCTTCTGCCAGCGGTCGGTGCGGAACGGGCGGTTCGGCAGCACCTTGCCGTTGGCGGGGCGCGTCGGCCCGTCGCGGCCGCCTGGCGGCGCGGCGCGCGAGGCCTTGCTCTTGTCGCCGGTGTCCAGGCCGATCAGCGGACCCAAGTCGGCGAGCTGCAGCCGGTCGGAGCGCAGCTCGCCGCGCAGGCGCGGGCGCGGCTCGCGCTGCTCGTACGTCACGCTTCCGTGCAGGTCGCTGCCGCCGACGCGGCCGTTGAAGCCGTCGTAGGTGAACGTGCTGGCGCCGCTGCGCAGCGTCGCGGTGAGATGGCCGTCGGTCTCGAACGGCGGCGTATCGGGCAGGATGACGCCGAGCAGCGGATACAGATGCGCCATGCTGTCGCCGGAAAGGCGCAGGTGCAGGTCGACCGCGCCGGGCGAGGTCGGATCGGTCAACGTGCCGGCGAGCGCGACGTGGACGTCGCCGACGCGCACGTCGGCCTGCAGCGGAAACGGCCTGTCGGCGTCGCGCAGCGCGCGCACGCCGCCGCTGCGCCCGCCGCCGGACACGCGCGCGCCGTTGTAGGTGCCGCCGATCTTGAAGCCGAACACGTAGTCGGCCGCGCGCCGCCCGTTCGCCGCCTTGCCCGCGTCGTCCGGCGCGCGGCCGGCCAGCTCGGCGAACGCGATCGGCTTGCCGAGCGGATCGACGTCGACCTTCACGTCGATGCCGTCGGCCTTGTCGAGCAACGCGACGTGCGCGGTGTCGAAGCCGACGTCGCGCACGTCCATCGTCCAGCGCGAGGGGCCGTCGTCCCCGGCCGGCTCGAACGTCCAGTTGTTGCGCGCGCCGCGCTTCTCGAGGCGCACGTCCGGGCGGGTCAGCCACACCTCCGGGATCGTCACGCGGCCGACCAGCAGCGGCAGCAGCGACAGGCGCAGCTCCACGCGCTCGGCCTTGGCGAAGCGCTCCTCGCGCGCCCAGTCGGGGTTGTCGACGACGATGTCGTCGGCGCTTACCACCAGGCCCGGCCAGCCGCTGCCGTCGCGTGCGCGCCGCCAGTGCGCGGAGAGGTCGCCGCGGATCGCGAACGGACGGCCGAGGCTGCGGCTGACCTTGTCGTTGAGATAGGGCTTGGCGCGGTTCCAGTCGAACGTCGCGACGAAGATCACGACCGCGACCGCCAGCGCCAGCACCGCGGCGCCGGCCCAGATCAGCACTCGGACGCCGCGCGTCACGGCCGCTCCGCTGGCCGGCCGGGATCAGTCCGACGCCGCCGTGCGCGAACGGCGCTGCGCGCTCGCGCCGGTCGACGCCGCCGCCGAGCGCGCATCGGCGCGGCCGCGCGCGCCGCGCCCGGCGGCCGCGCGCCGCGGCTCGCTCAGGTAGCGCACGAGCCAGCCGAGGGCGAGGCCGGCGACGGCCGCGATCGCGACCGCTTCGAGCGGCCGCTGCGCGAGGACGTCGCGCGCGCGCCGGCCGGCGTGCCGCGCGTGGCCGGAGAGGTCGTGCGCGGCCGCCTGCGCCGCCGCGCGGCCCGCGGCGCCGCCGCGCGCGAGCGCATGGCGCGCGTCGTCCATCGTCGAGGCGAAGCGGCGCTGCAGCGCGTGTGGCGCGTCGGCGAGCGAATCGTGCAGCTGGTCGAGGGAAAGCCGGGTCATGGGGCGATCCTCAGAAAAGGTGCGTGAACAGGTAGATCAGGATCAGCAGGCCGGCGGGGACGCCGAGCAGCCAGGCGAGGAAGTATTTGCCCATGTCGCACCTCCTTAAGGGACGGATCGTCGCGAATACCGGTAGCAGACCGCGCGCGACCTGCGCATGAACCGGCACGCGGCGTGCGTAGGGATCCGTTCAGGCGGGGCGGAACGGCGGCCGGCGCAGGCATGCCGCAAGCGGCCGTTTACGCGTCCGGCGTTCGCGTTCATCATCGGCCGGGGCGCGCCGCCGGAGCGCCGTTCCGTCCGCTCGCCGTGGAGGCGCGATGCATCGAGGTTCCTGCCTGTGCGGCGCCGTGCGCTTCGAGGTCGACGGCGAGCTCGCACCGCCGGATGCCTGCCATTGCTCGATGTGCCGCAAGGTATCCGGGCACTACTGGGCGTCGACGGACCTGCCCGAATCGCGCCTGCGCGTGCACGGCGCCGACAAGCTCACCTGGTTCCGCTCGTCGGACAAGGTCAGGCGCGGCTTCTGCTCGATCTGCGGCGCGGCGCTGTTCTGGAAACCGATCGCGAAGGACACCGTCGCCGTGGCGATGGGCGCATTCGACGCGCCCACGCACGCGGCGCTCGAGAAGCACATCTTCGTGGCCGACAAGGGCGACTACTACGCGATCGCCGACGGGTTGCCGCAGCAGGCCTAGCGCATCGGGACGGCTAGACGGCCGGCTGCGGCTCGCGCAGCGCCTCGGCGCCGCGGCCGCGCGCGCGCCATTTCGGCCCAGCGTGGCCAGGGCGCGTTCGAGGTCCGGCACGGCGCCGCCGGACACCACCGGCAGCACGGCCCAGAACGCCACCGGGCGGCCGTCCTTCCGGTGCGGCGGGTATGCGCTACGGCGCGCCGCCTGGCCGGCGATGCGATCGCCCGCGCTCCGCCGGACGAGCGCGGCGCCACGATGCCGGCGAGGACCGCGCCTGCCGTGCTGCGATGCCCATCGGAAGGCCCCCTTCCCGCAGGCCGGGAGGAATCGATGCGATCCCGCACCGGTTGCAGGCCGGCGCCGGCGCGCGAGAATGCGTCCGCACGCCCACGGGGAGGGTGAATCATGCGCAGCCCGAGCACGTCCGCCTGCCGCCTAGCGGCCGCAGGCTCCGGTTGCCGATCGTGCGCCCGCAGGCGCATCGCGCGAACCATCGCCGGCCTGGCGCTGCTGCTGGTCCTGGCCGCGTGCACGCCGACTGCCGCCTACCGCACGCATCTCGCGCCGGCCGGCGGCGAATGCCGCGTCCAGGCGGAGCACTCCTGCGCCGGCGAGGTGCTGTACGAAGTGGTGCCGCCGGCCGCCGCGGCGGCGGATGCGGACACGCCGACGTCGGTGCACCTGGGCTTCGTCGAGTTCGACGACCAGGGCTACCTGCTCGAGCCGGCGCTCAAGGACGAGCTGATGCGGCGCATCGAGGCGATGGCCGAGCAGCGGCCGCTCCTGGTCGTCGTGTACGCGCACGGCTGGAAGCACAACGCCGCCGACGGCGACAGCGACATCGCCGCGTTCCAGCAGTTGCTGCTGCGCGTCGCCGCCGCCGACCATGCGGTGTGCGCGCGCAGCGCCTGCGCGCGGCGCCACGTCGTCGGCGTGTATCTGGGCTGGCGCGGCCTGTCGGCCACGCTGGAGCCGTTCAAGGAGCTGTCGTTCTGGGGCCGCAAGAGCCGCGCGCACCGCGTCGGCACCGACGGCGCCACCGAGGTGCTCGCCGAACTGGCGAAGATCAAGTCGAGCACGAATGCATTGCCCGGCCGCAGCGGCTCGGACGAGACGCGCCTGGTGCTGACCGGGCACAGCTTCGGCGGCGCGTTGCTGTATTCGGCGACCGAGCAACTGCTGGTGCGCGACAGCGCGTTCCCGGTCCGCGGCACGATCCGGCGCAACGTGGCCGACCTGGTCGTGCTGGTGAACCCGGCGTTCGAGGCGGCGCGCTTCCACGCGCTCCAGCGCAAGGCCGGCCAGCTCGCGTTCGACCGCACGCAGCGGCCGATCCTGGCCGTGTTCACGTCCAGGACCGACACCGCCACGCGGATCGCGTTTCCGCTCGGCCGCGGCCTGGCCACGCTGCTGCAGCGCTACAGCTCGCCCGAGCAGCGCACGCAGAACGTGACCGCGCTGGGGCACTACGCGCCGTACCAGACGCACGAGCTCGTGCTGCAGCAGCCTTCGAAGCGCGCCTCGGGCGAGCCGATCGCGCTGGTCGGCCTGGCCGCGGCGCTGTGCGGCTGGCAGGATTTCCAGTCCGGCCGCAGCGACGCCTGGGCGCTCGGCGACCTCACGTTCGCGCGCCTGCCGCGCATGCGCGTGGACGGCCAGCGGCAGAACCCGTACATGGTCGTCTCGGTCGACGACGGCATCATCGCCGGCCACAACGGCATCTGGGGCGAGCGCTTCTCCGAGTTCCTGTATCGCTTCGTCGCCGTGCAGTCGGCGCGGCCCGGCCGCGCCTGCCGCGCCCCGGCGGACGACGCGCCGGACGCGGACGGCTGAGCGCCGGCGATTCGCGCCGGCCGCAGTTCGACCGCCCGATTGCGCCGTCCTCGCCGCGCCAGCTCCGGCAGAGCCGCGCGCGGGCGGCTCAGCCGCCCGCCGCGTCCGCCCGTGCGGCTGCCGCTTCGCCCGGCGCGGCGAGCAGCGCCCGGAACGCCGGCGTGTCGCGGATGGAGTCCCAGCTCGGATCGCGCTCGAGCAGCGCGACTGAGACCGCGCGGCCGGCCGGTTCGTCGAGCAGGCGGCGCAGCAGCGCCGCCGCGGCAGGCGCGTCGCCGGTGCGCGCCTGCGTCTCGGCGAGCGCGGCCAGGTACGGCGCGGCGCTGAACAGGTCGCCGGCCGGCGCCTGCTCCGCGCCGGCGCGCGCGGCCGCGAGGGCTTCGGCGTCCTGGCCGAGGCCGGCGCGGGCGAGGCCGAGCAGGCTGGAAAGGTAGAAGCGCTGCGGATGCTCGGCCAGCGCCCGTGCGATCGCGTCCGCGGCCTTCGCGTACTCGGCGCGCGCGGCGGCGGCGTCGCCCTGCAGCGCCAGCGCGCGGGCGCGCAGCAGGCCGACCGGCAGCGAGCTCATGAACGGCTCCTCGATCCAGTCGTCGTCGGCGCGGCCGGCGAGCGCGGCCAGCGCGCCGCCGGCGTCGCGCTCGAGCCAGGCCAGGCGGAACCGCGCCGCGGCCAGCATGCCGGTGGAATCCGTGCCCTCGGGCGCGCGAGCGAGCGTGGCGCGCGCATCCGTCAGGCGCCCGGCGCACAGCTGCACCATCGCCTTGTAGGCGACGACGCGATGGCCGGCCGGATCGACCGCCAGCGCGCGGTTGTATTCCTGCTCGGCGTCCGCGTAGCGGCGCAGGTGCGCCAGCGTGCTGGCGCGCTCGGTGAACCAGAGCGGGTTGCGCGGGTCGCGCAGCTCGGCCTGCCCGAGCCCGGCCAGCGCCTCGTCGATGCGTCCCTGGCGGCGCTGGATGAAGGCGATCGCGCCGCGCACCGCGGCGTCGTTCGGCAGCGCGCGCTCGGCCTGCTCGAACTCGGCCAGCGCCGCGGCGTAGTCCCAGTTCCCCCAGTAGTGCACGTAGCCCATCGCCAGGTGCGCCTGGGCCAGCCCGGACGGCAGCGCCTCGCGCGCCAGCCGCTCGGCGTCGGCGACGCGCTCGGGCGAGGTGTCCAGGCCGAACCAGGCGGCGTAGATCTGCAGGAACGCGTGGCGCGCCTTGGCCAGCGCGAAGCCCGGGTCGCGCTCCACCGCGCGCCGGTACAGCGCCGAGGCGCGCCGGAACGCATCGGCCGCGTTCGAGCGCCCCTGCTCGATGCCGATGGCCAGGTACTCCGCCTGCAGGAACAGGTCGTAGGCCGCGGGGTCGGCGGTCGGCACCTCGGCCAGCCGGCTGGCCTCGGCCGGCTCGAGCCGCGCGCGCAACGCGTCGGCGACGCGCGTGGCGACGTCGGTCTCGATTTCGAAGATGTTGCCGAACGGCCGCGTGTACGCCTGCGCCCACAGGTGCGCATCCGTGCGCGCGTCGATCAGCTGCACGTTGATCAGCACCTGGTCGCCGGAGCGCTGCACGCTGCCTTCCAGCACCGTGGCCACGCCGAACTCGCGGCCGATCGCGCGCAGGTCGTCGGGCCGGCTCGGGAAGCGGCTGGTCGAGGTGCGCGAGATCACGCGCAGGTCGGCGATGCCGGCGAGCTTGGTCAGGATCATGTCCTGCACGCCGGCGGCGAAGTAGGCGTTGTCGGCGTCGGCGCTGAGGTTGGCGAACGGCAGCACGGCGATCGAGCGCGGCGGCGCGTCGGCCGCCGGCAGCTGCGGCGTCGGCGGCGCGGCGCGGTGCCAGGCCAGGCCGGCGCCGGCGAGGACGAGCGCGAGCGCGGCCAGCGCCACCGCCGGCGCGCGCCGGCGCGCGGGCGGCGGCGGCGCGGCGGCGGACCCGGCCGCGGGCGCGGGCGGTGCCGCGGTCTGCACCTCGGCGACGAAGCGGTAGCCGCGGCCACGCACGGTCTGGATGTAGCGCGGCGTCTCGCCCTCGTCGCCGAGCAGCTTGCGCAGCGCGCTGACGCGCGAGGTCAGGCTGTGCTCCTCGATGACCGAATCGGGCCAGACCGCCTCGACCAGCGCCTCGCGCGTGCACAGCCGTCCGGCGCGCTCGACCAGCGCGAGCAGCAGGTCGAACTCCTTGGCCGTGAGCGCGACCGGCGCCCCGTCGCGCAGCAGGCGGCGCTCGTCGGCTTCCAGCCGGAACGGCCCGAACGCATGGATGCGAACGCTTTCCTGACGCATTGGCAACGGCTGCGGCATCCGCGGGACGTAAACCGGAGGAATTCGGCACCTGGCCGTGAGGCTCGCGGCGCACGCCGTCACTACTCTAGCAGCGGCCCGCAGGGCTCCGACGCTGCAGAAGGAGACGAACGTTGAACATCCTCAAGACCGTCGCGGCCGCCGCGCCGCTCGCGCTAGCCGCCCTGATCCCGCTGCCCGCCGCCGCGCTGTGGCCGCCGCCGTCCGGCGGCGGCGCCCGGCTCCTCGCGGCCGCCACGCCGTGGACGACGTCGCTGGGCTGGATCGAGAGCAGGTTCGAGGCGCCCGATCCGGGCGGACTCGACGGGTTCGGCGCCACGATCGCGGTCGACGGCGACACCGCCTTCGTCGGCGCGCCGAACCGGCCGGCGGTGGAGGGCGGCTTCCAGGGCGCGGTCTACGTCTACACCTACGCCGACGGGCAGTGGACGCCGACGCAGACGCTCACCGCCGACGACGCCGGCGTCGGCGACGCGTTCGGCTCGTCGATCGCGCTGCAGGGCTCGACCGCGATCATCGGCGCGCCGCTGGCCCGGGTCGGCAGCGTGGCGCAGGCCGGCACGGCCTACGTGTTCCGCTACGACGGCACGCAGTGGGTGCAGGCGCAGAAGCTGGTCGCGGACGTGCCGGGGCTGGTGGCGGACTTCGGCGACGCGGTCGCGCTCGACGGCGCGAACGCGGTGATCGGCGCGCACGGCGTATTCGGGCCGAACGGCGAAGCTTCGGTCGGCGCCGCCTACGTGTTCGCCGAGAGCGGCGGCACGTGGACGCAGACCGCCAAGCTGACCGCGAGCGCGGCGCACGAGCGCGACCTGTTCGGCGTCAGCGTCGGCATCGCCGGCGACACGATCGTGGTCGGCGCCTCGCAGGCGACCTGGATCGACGGCGAGTCCGGTCCCGGGCCGGGACGCGTCTACGTCTACCGCGCTTCGTCCGCGGGCTGGACCGAGACCGGCCATCTCGTCGCCGACGACGGCGTCGACGGCGACTACTTCGGCGAGACGCTCGCGTTCGACGGCAGCACGCTGGCGATCGGCGCGCCCGCGGTCTCGGCCGGCGGCGCCGGCTACCAGGGCGCGGTCTACGTCTTCGAGCCCTCCGCCGAGGGCTGGCAGCAGCGCGTGAAGCTGGCGATGCCGGGCGGCGAGGAGAGCGCGTTCTTCGGCCGCGCGCTGGCCCTGGCCGGGCCGCGGCTCGCGGTCGGCGCGCCGGGCGCCACGGCCAACGACAATCCGTTCGCCGGCGCGGCATTCCTGTTCTCGGCCGCGGACGGCAGCTGGCCGCAGGTCGCGCAGTTCTCGCCCAGCGACGGCCGCGTCGGCGACTACCTCGGCTTCGCCGTCGGCGTGCACCGCAGCGGGAACGTGCTGGCCGGCGCGCCGCACCAGCTCGACGACGGGCTCGACGCGCCCGGCGCGGTCTACGTCTACGCGTCCGACCGCGTGTTCGCCGACGGCTTCGACGGCGCCGCCGCACGCTAGGGCCGGTGGCATGCAGGCGCGGTCGCCGCGCCGCTCGACCGCGGCCTTCAGCCTGCCGGCGCGGCGTCGCGGTACAGCGCCGCGACGCGTCCGGCCAGCAGCGCCAGCCGCGCGCGCAGCGCCGGCGGCGCGAGCACCTCGATCTCGTCGGCGAAGCCGAGCAGCAGGCCGGCGGCATGCGCGACGCTCTCGATCGGCACGACGGCCGTGCGCCGGCCGTCGGCGTCCGGCGCGGCGGCCAGCACGGCCTCGGCGACGTCGGCGCCGAGCCGGTCCAGGCGCGAATGCGCCGACGGCGCCACGCGCAGCGTCGCCGTCTCGCGACGCAGGCTCGCCTCGAAGCGGCGCACCGCGTCCTGCCAGTGCCGGGCGAGATCGAAGTCCGGCGGCCAGTCGAAGGCCTCGTCGAGCGGCTCGACGTGCTCGATCTTGGCCACCGCGTAGGTGCGCAGGCTGCCAGCGCAGCGCGCGACGAGGTACCAGGCGCCGGCCTTGAGCACGAGGCCGAGCGGATCGAGCCGGCGCCGCACGCGCGCCGACCAGCTCTCGTAGGCGACGGCGATGCGGCGCGCCTGCCAGACCGCCTGTGCGATCGCTGCCAGGTGCGCCGGCGCACGCGGCCGCCGGTACCAGTCGGCCGGGTCGAGATGGAAGCGGTCGGCGATGCGGCGCGCGCCGTCGGTGGCGCCGCGCGGCAGCGCGGCGAGCAGCTTCAGGCGCGCCGCGGCGACCGGCTCGCCCAGGCCGAGCTCGGCGGCGGGGCCGGACAGCCCGAGCAGCAGCAGCGCCTCGGATTCGGCCGCGGTCAGGCCGGTCAGCCGCGTCTGGTAGCCGTCGAGCAGGCGCAGGCCGCCGCCGGGGCCGCGCTCGGCGTAGATCGGCACGCCGGAGGCGCTGAGCTCCTCGACGTCGCGGTAGATCGTGCGCGGCGAGACCTCGAAGCGCGCGGCGAGACCTCGAAGCGCGCGGCGAGCGCACGCGCGGTGACGCGGCCCTGCACCTGCAGGGTGATCAGGATCGAGAGCAGGCGGCTCGCGCGCATCGGCCGGCATGCTAGCAGCCCAGTTGACGCCGGATGTCAGCTATTGCGCGGTATTCATGGCGCACCCTCGCCGCTCCGGAGCGCGCCATGTCCGCCACGCCTTCGATGCCTGCGCGCCGCGACGCGATCGCGGCCATGCTCGGCGCGGTCGCCGCGCCCGGCCTGCCGGCTGCCATGCCCGCCTCGCGGCCGGCCGGCGCGGACGGCTTCGACTTCCTGCTCGGCGCCTGGCGCGTGCGCCACCGCAAGCTCGCGCGCCGGCTGGCCGGCAGCACCGACTGGATCGAGTTCGGCGGCACGGTCGAGGTGCGGCCGATCCTCGGCGGCCTCGGCAACGTCGACGAGAACGGGCTCGACGACCCGGCCGGCCGCTACGCGGCGTCCTCGCTCAGGCTGTTCGATCCGGCGACGTCGCGCTGGTCGATCCACTGGTTCGATCCGCGCATGCCGGCGCAGGACCCGCCAGTGGTCGGCCGCTTCGACGGGCCGGAAGGCCGCTTCTTCGCCGACGACGCGTTCGAAGGCCGGCCGATCCGCGTGCGCTTCGTCTACCGCGATCTCGGCGCCGGCCGGGCGCACTGGAGCCAGGCGTTCTGCGCCGACGGCGGCGCGCGCTGGGAGACGAACTGGACGATGGACTTCACGCGCGCATGACCGGGAGCCTTGCGATGACGCCTTTCTCGAGCACGCCGCCCGCCGGGGCGGACGACTTCGACTTCCTCGTCGGCACGTGGAACGTGCGCCACCGCCGCCTCAGGCGGCGCCTCGCCGGCAGCGACGAGTGGCAGACGTTCGGCGGGCGCACGTCGATGCGCAAGACGCTCGACGGCCTGGGCAACCTCGACGAGAACGTGCTCGAGCTGCCCGGCGGGCGCTACGAAGCGGTCACGCTGCGCCTGTTCCGCCCGGCCGCCGCGCGCTGGTCGATCTGGTGGATCGACGGCCGAAGGCCGCTGCTCGAGGCGCCGGTGCACGGCCGCTTCGAGGACGGCGTCGGCACGTTCTTCGGCGAGGACGCGTTCGAGGGCCGGCCGATCCAAGTGCGCTTCGTCTGGTCGCACGTCACGCCGCGCTCGGCGCGCTGGCAGCAGGCGTTCTCCGCGGATGGCGGGCGCAGCTGGGAAACGAACTGGTTCATGGACTTCGAGCGGAGCGCCTGACGTGCGCCGGCGCACGTTCGTGTCCGCCGCCGCCCTCGCCGCCGCGCCGCTGCGCGGCATCCTCGCTTCGCCGCACCCCAAGGAGTCCTCGTCCATGCCGCGCTGCTGCCCGATCGTCGAACTGCGCCAGTACACGCTGCATCGCGGCCGCCGCGACGCGCTGATCGAGCTCTTCGACCGCGCCTTCGTCGAGCCGCAGGAAGCGGCCGGCATGCGTGTGATCGGCCAGTTCCGCGACCTGGACGACCCGGACCGCTTCGTCTGGCTGCGCGGCTTCGCGGCGATGGAGCCGCGCCGGCAGGCGCTCGAGGCGTTCTACGGCGGACCGGTCTGGGCCGCGCATCGCGACGAGGCCAATGCGACGATGCTCGATTCGGACAACGTGCTGCTGCTGCGCCCGGCGCGCGCCGGCGGCGGCTTCGCGCTGCCGCCGCGGCAGGACGGCGCCGCCGCCGGCGTGATCGTCGCCGCGATCCACTACGTCGACGCGGCGCTGGTGCCGCCGTTCGTCGACTTCTTCGAGCACGTCGTGCAGCCGCGCCTCGCGGCGGACGGCGCGGCCGTGCTCGCGAGCTTCGTCACCGAGACCGCGCCGAACACGTTTCCGCGCCTGCCGGTGCGCAGTGGCGAGAGCGTCGTGGCCTGGTTCGCGCGCTTCGCCGACGCACGCGCGCAGGAGGCGTTCGCCGAGCGCCGGCGCCGCGACGGCGGCTGGCGCGACGCGGCGCCGGCCTCGCTGCTGCCGGCGTTCATGCGCAAGCCCGAGATGTTGCGCCTCGCGCCGACACGGCGGTCGGCGCTGCGCTGAGGCGACCCTCACCCGCCGCGCTGCGCGCGTCGACCTTTCCCGCTTGCGCGATCGACGGGCGTTCTCAGGCGGCCGGAGGGTGCTCCGTAGGGGCGGATGAGGGATCTTCGGGCGACATCGTGTAAGATCGGCCGGTCCCAGGTTCACCGAGGAACCTACGCTCATGAGAGTCGTTCTCGCCTAATCGCTTCGTGCGTCGTCCGGCCGTCGTGGCCGGATGCTCTCGTTTTTTGCGCCGGCTTCTTTCGGCGCGCCCTCTCTCGGAAAAAAACCAATGTCTCTTCCTGCCTTTCGCGCCGGCAAGGCCGCGATCGCGTTCATTCTCGTCACCGCGATGCTCGACATCGTGGCCATGGGCATCGTCATTCCGGTCCTGCCGGAGCTGATCGAGCAGTTCTCCGGCTCGCCCGCGCGCGCCGGCGTCGTCAACGGCGTCTTCGTCGCGCTGTGGGCGCTGATGCAGTTCGTCGCCTCGCCGGTGATCGGCTCGCTGTCCGACCGCTACGGGCGGCGGCCGGTGATCCTGCTGTCGACCGCCGGCCTCGCCGCCGACTACCTGCTGATGGCGCTGGCGCCGAACCTGTGGTGGCTGGCGCTCGGCCGCCTGGTCGCCGGCGTGACCTCGGCGAGCTTCACGACGGTGTACGCCTACATGGCCGACATCACCGAGCCGGAGCAGCGCGCGCGCGGCTACGGCCTGATCGGCGCGGCATTCAGCGCCGGCTTCGTCGCCGGCCCGCTGCTCGGCGGTGTGCTCGGCGAATGGTCGCCGCGCACGCCGTTCTGGGTGGCGGCCGCCTGCAGCGGCCTGGCGTTCCTCTACGGCGCGTTCATCCTGCCCGAATCGCTGCCGCCGGAGCGGCGCATGGCGTTCTCCTGGCGCCGCGCCAATCCGTTCGGCGCGATGCGCCTGCTGCGCTCGCACCCGGAGCTGACCGGCCTGGCCGGCGTCAACTTCCTGCTGTACTTCGCCCACCACGTGTTCTCGGCGGTGTTCGTGCTGTACGCGGGCCACCGCTACGGCTGGAGCGCCTGGCAGGTAGGCATGCTGCTGGCTGCCGCCGGCGCGCTCGACATGCTCGTGCAGGGCGTGCTGGTGGGACCTGCGGTGCGCCGCTTCGGCGACCGCCGCGTGATGGTGTTCGGCCTGTTCGGCGGCGCGTTCGGGCTCGCCTGCATGGGCCTTGCGCCGAGCGGGCTGCCGTTCGCGCTGGCGCTGCTGCCGAACGCGCTCTGGGGCCTGGCGATGCCGACGCTGCAGTCGCTGATGACGCAGCGCGTGTCGGAATCGGAGCAGGGCCAGCTGCAGGGCGCGAACAACAGCGTCGGCAGCATCGCCGGCGTGGTGTCGCCGCTGTTCTTCGGCGCCGTGTACGCGGTCTCGACCGGCGCGGACGCGCGCCTGCCGCATCCGGGTGCCGCGTTCCTGATCGCCGCGCTCGTGCTGCTGGGCGCCGCGCTCATCGGCTGGCGCGTGGCGCGCCGCGCCGCGCGCGAGCACGCGGTCGAGGCGGGCTGAGCGGACGGCGGCGCTGCATCCGCCGCCGCGCCTCGGCGCGGCGGCGCGATCGCCTGGCCGAGCGCGATCGGGTTGCCGTCTAGCGCGAGCACGAGCAGCTCGCGCTGGCCGTGGGGCGTGTCCGCCGGGCCGTGCACGTCGCCGGCGGGCAGCCGCTCGAGCCGCTCGACACGGCGCATCGACGCCGCGCACGTCGACGCAGTACGCGCAGCGGCGGTCGCCGGGCGGCGCGCCGTCGCCGCCGCGCGGAAAAAACGTCGCGTCGGCCGTGTCGATTCCGCGCCCGTCCGTTCGTCGCCCAGACAAGAGCGCAGCATCGGCCGGCCGGTGGGCTGCCCTCCGAACCCGTGAAACCGATCGACGAACCCAAGGAGATACCCATGCGATTCATGGTTCTGGTGAAGGCGAACAAGGACACCGAAGCCGGCGTGATGCCGAGCGAGCGGGCGCTGGCCGAGATGGGCCGATTCAACGAGGAGCTCGTCGACGCCGGCGTGATGCTGGCCGGCGAGGGCCTGCATCCCAGCTCGAAGGGCGCGCGCGTGAAGCTCACCGGCGGCAAGCCGACCGTCATCGACGGCCCGTTCGCCGAGACGCGCGAGCTGATCGCCGGCTTCTGGCTGTGGAAGGTGAAGTCCAGGGACGAAGCGATCGAATGGGCCAAGCGCGTGCCGAACCCCGATGGCGTCGAGTTCGAGATGGAGCTGCGCCAGGTGTTCGAGGCCGAGGACTTCGGCGAGGCGCTCACGCCCGAGCTCAGGGCGCAGGAGGAGCGCCTGCGCGCGCAGGCGGCGGCGAACTAGGACGGGATGCCCGCCCGGCGCGGCCGCGCCGGGCGGCGGTCCTGCGGATTTGCGCAACGCTCAGGGAGGCCTGCAGCCATGCGGTTCATGATGCTGATGATTCCCAAGGGGTACGAGCGCGCGGCGCCCGGCACGATGCCGGACCCGAAGACGGTCGAGGCGATGATGAAGTACAACGAGGCGCTGCAGCGCGCCGGCGTGCTGCTGGCGCTGGACGGCCTGCATCCGCCGTCGATGGGCGCGCGCGTCACCTTCTCCGGCGGCAAGCCGAAGGTCATCGACGGGCCGTTCGCCGAGGCGAAGGAGGTGCTCGGCGGCTACTGGCTGATCGAGGTGAAGTCGAAGGAGGAGGCACTGGCCTGGGCCTCGCGCTGTCCCGCCTCCGACGACGCGGTCATCGAGGTGCGCCAGGTGCAGGAGTTCGAGGACTTCCCGGCGGACGTGCAGGCCGTCGCCGCCGGCCTCGAGGACATGCAGGTCAGGCCGCGCGCCGCGGCGCCCTGACGCGGCGCAGCGGCCCGCGATCGCTTCCGCACGGCGCGCCGCGCCGGCTTGCGCGCGGCCGGCGCAGATGGTCTGATCGGCAGCCGTGACGGCTACCGATACCCATCGCGCGATCGATGCAGTCTGGAGGATCGAGTCGCCGAGACTGATCGCCGGGCTCGCGCGCATCGTGCGCGACGTGGGCCTGGCCGAGGAGCTCGCCCAGGACGCCCTGGTCACCGCGCTGGAGCAGTGGCCGGCGTCGGGCGTGCCGGACAATCCGGGCGCCTGGCTGATGGCCACGGCCAAGCACCGCGCGATCGACCAGCTGCGCCGCAAGACGCTGCACGAGCGCAAGGAAGCCGATCTCACGCGCGAGATCGAGGACCAGCTCGGCTCCGGCGCGCCGGAGCCGGGCACCGATCTCGACGACCACGTCGGCGACGACCTGCTGCGGCTGATCTTCACCGCCTGCCACCCGGTGCTGTCGACCGAGGCGCGCGTCGCGCTGACCTTGCGCTTGCTCGGCGGCCTGACCACCGACGAGATCGCGCGCGCGTTCCTCGTGCCCGAGCCGACCGTGGCCCAGCGCATCGTGCGCGCCAAGCGCACGCTGTCCGAAGCCGGCGTGCCGTACGAGATGCCGCGCAAGGACGAGCTCGCCGAACGGCTGTCGTCGGTGCTCGAGGTCATCTACCTGGTTTTCAACGAAGGCTACGCCGCCACCGCCGGCGACGACTGGATGCGCCCGGGCCTGTGCGAGGACGCGCTGCGCCTCGGCCGCGTGCTGGCCGGGCTGATGCCGCAGGAGCCGGAGGTGCACGGCCTGGTCGCGCTGATGGAGATCCAGGCCTCGCGCGCGCATGCGCGCACCGGCCCGGGCGGCGAGCCGATCCTGCTGCTCGACCAGGACCGCTCGCGCTGGGACCGCCTGCTGATCCGCCGCGGCCTGGCCGCGCTCGACCGCGCCGTGCGCCTCGGCGGCGGCGGCGGGCCGTACGCGCTGCAGGCGGCGATCGCGGCCTGCCATGCGCGCGCGCTCACACCAGAAGAAACCGACTGGGCGCGCATCGCCGCGCTGTACGACGCGCTGGCGCAGCGCGTGCCTTCGCCGGTCGTCGAGCTCAACCGCGCCGTGGCGCATGCGATGGCCTACGGGCCGCAGGCCGGCCTGGACCTGGTCGACGCGCTCGCCGACGCGGCCGCACTGCGCAACTACCATCTGCTGCCGAGCGTGCGCGCCGACCTGCTGCGCCGGCTCGGCCGCTTCGACGAGGCGCGGCCGGAATTCGAGCGCGCCGCCGCGCTCACGCGCAACGCGCGCGAGCGCGACCTGCTGCTCGCGCGCGCGGCCGAGTGCGCGCGCGAGGCCTGACCGGCGCGGCGCCGCGACGCGGAATTCGGCCGCAAGGAACGGATCGCCGCCTGCCGCCCGTGCGGCGATCCTGGGCGCCCGCCACGAGGAGCCGCCGCATGCTGACCCTGTACGACTACCCGCCTTCGCAGAACGCCTGGAAGGTGCGCCAGCTGCTGCAGCATCTGGGCCTGCCGTACCGCAGCGTGCACGTGGCCATCTTCGACGGCGAAGGACGCACCGAGGCGTTCCGCCGCATCAGCCCGGCCGGCACGGTGCCGGCGATCCGGCTCGACGACGGACGCACGCTGGCCGAATCCAGCGCGATCCTGGCCTATCTCGCCGAGGGCACGCGCTACCTGCCGGCGGACGCGTTCGGGCGCGCCAAGGTGCTGCAGTGGCTGTCGTTCGAGCAGGAGCGCATCGAGTCGACGGTCGGCGCGCTGCGCCACTGGACGCTGACCGGCAAGCGCGCGCGGCGCGCGCCGGCGCTGGTCGAGGCGAAGCAGGCGGCCGCGCTGCGCGCGCTCGGCATCCTCGACGCGGAGCTCGCCACGCGGCCGTTCGCGGCCGGCGAGGCGTACACGATCGCCGACATCGCGCTGTTCGCCTATGCGAGCCGCGCCGAGGAAGCGCAGCTCGCGCTCGCGCCGTATCCGGCGCTCGCAGGCTGGATCGCGCGGGTGCGCGCGCAGCCGGGCTTTCTCGACGTGACCCATCCGTACGCGACCGACCCGCACTCGGCGCGCGAGCTGCCGGCGTGAGCCGCTAGGCGCCCTGCATGCGCGCCAGCAGCCGGTCGAGCTGGCCGGCGAACGCCTGCCGCTCGCGCGCGCCGAACGCGGCGTGCCCGCCGGTGTCGACGCCGGCGCCGCGCAGCTCGCTCATGAAGTCGCGCAGCGAGAGCAGCTGGCGCACGTTCTCGGCGGTGTACAGCGTGCCGCGCGGGTCGATCGCCGTGGCGCCCTTGGCCACGGCCGCGGCGGCGAGCGGAATGTCCGCGGTGACGACGAGGTCGCCGGGCTCGGCCGCTTCGACGATCGCGCGGTCGGCGGCGTCGATGCCGGGCACGACCGTGCGCATGCGCACGAACGCCGAGCGCGGCACGGCCAGCGGCTGGTGCGCGACCAGCACCAGCTCGGTGCGCGTGCGCTCGGCGGCGCGGTAGAGGATCTCCCTGACCGGCTTCGGGCAGGCGTCCGCGTCGACCCAGATCCTCATCGGCGCCTCCGGCCGCCCGCGCGCGGCCGGGCGCGCGCCGCGCTCAGTGCGCCTGGTAGATCCGCGAGACGTCGCGCTTGAGCGCCGCCTGGCTGTCGCCGCGGCTGTAGAACATGTGGCCGCCGGGATACTCCCTGACCTGCACGCGGTTCGGATCGCCCATGACCGGCATCTGGTCGACGATCAGCACCGAGGCCATGAACGGGCAGGACAGGTCGCCCCAGCCGTGCACGATCAGCACCTGCAGCTTGCTGTCGATCGCCACCGCCTGGCGCAGCTCCTGCACCGAGCCGCGGTTCATTTCCTCGCCGCGATCCCACAGCCGGTTCACCTCGTAGCTCAGCGCGTTGTAGCGGCCATCGTACTTCCAGCCGACCGTGCGCGTGACGAAATCGACCATCGCCGTCGTCGTCGGCGCGATGATCGCGTCGAGGATCGGGTCGTTGGTGCGCTGTTCGGGCGCGAACGGGAACGGATCCCAGGCGGTGACGTTGGAGTCGTAGCGGCTGCCGAGCTTGCCTTCGGCGCGGAACACCTCGCGCAGGTAGGCCTGCGTCTCCAGGCGGCCGCCGGAGCGGCGCACGAACTCGGGCGACAGGCCCGACAGCTCGGTCACGCGCTTAACGATGCGCTCGGTGGCGCCCGGGTCGGAGCGGCCCTTCAGGAGGTCGGTCACGTACTCGCCGCGCGTGTAGTCGACGACCTTGGCCATCGCCGCGTCGCTCAGCCGGCCCTGGCGCTCGAGGTTCGCCGCGGCGATCGTCGGCAGGGTCAGCATCCACGGCAGCGGCGAGAGGTCGCCGTTGTCCGAGGCGGTCGGGTCGAGGTACGGCGAGACCAGCACCAGGCCGTTCATCGCCACGCCGAGCCGCGTCTGCAGGTAGTGCGTGATGCGCGGGCCGCGGAAGCCGCCGTAGCTCTCGCCGACGAGGTACTTGCGCGAGGTCAGGCGGCCGTTCTTGACCAGCCAGTCGTAGATGATGCGCGAGAGGTATTCGATGTCGGCCTTCGTCGAGTAGAACGCCTTCTTCGCCTCGGCCTCGGGCACGCGTGCGCGGCTGAAGCCGGTGCCGACCGGGTCGATGAAGACGAGGTCGGTGAAGTCGAGCCAGCTGCCGGCGTTGTCCACGGCGACGGCCGGATCGGAGGGGCTGTCGCCCTCGGCGCCGAACTGCACGCGCTTGGGACCGAGCGCGCCGAGGTTCAGGTAGACCGACGAGGCGCCGGGACCGCCGTTCAGTGCGAACGTGACCGGCCGGTCCTTGCCCGGCATCGTGTAGGCGACGTACATCACGTCGGCGATCGTGCGGCCCTTGTCGTCGAGCACCGGCAGCGAGCCGACCGTCGCGTCGTAGCCGAGCTTGCGTCCGCCGATCACGGCGCTCTGCCGCACGGTGCGGTCGGCCGGGAACGGCGGCAGCTTGAAGTCCTCGCCCTTGGCCTCCGGCGCGGCGCCTTTCGCGTCGTCGGCGAACGCCGGGGCGGCCGCGCCGGCCCAGAGGAGGAACGAAAGCAGGACGGCAGCCGTGCGCATGGACATGGGCGGTACCCCGGGGGATCGGTCGAAAGCCCGCAAGCCTAGACCCGTGCGGCGCGACCGCGATGTGCCAAAAGGGGGAGATGCGCGTGCGCGCTTGTGAATCGCCCGGCCGCCTCAACCTCGGCCGGGCCGGCTCGCCCGCGGCGGCGCGGCCCGCACCTTCCCGCACGTTTCCCTTGAGGAGTTCGACATGGCGCATCTGATGTACGACGCTTCGGTTCCGGTCTTCATCCGCGGTCTCAGACGGCTCGGCGAGCACCTGAAGAAGGCCGAGGCGTACGCCCAGGCGCGCAAGATCGAGCCGGCCGTGCTCGTCAACGCGCGGCTGTATCCGGACATGCTGCCGCTGTCGCGCCAGGTGCAGATCGCCAGCGACCATGCGCGCGGCGCGGCGGCGCGCCTGGCCGGCCTCGAGCGGCCGTCCTACGCCGACGACGAGACGACGTTCGACGAGCTGCAGGCGCGCATCGACAAGACGGTGGCGTACCTGGAGACGTTCCGCCCCGAGCAGTTCGAGGGCAGCGAGGAGCGCACGGTGCAGGTGCCGGTGCGCGGCCACCCGATCACGTTCAAGGGCCGCTCCTACCTGTTCGACTTCGCGCAGCCGAACTTCTATTTCCACACGGTGACGGCGTACGCGATCCTGCGCCACAGCGGCGTGGAGCTCGGCAAGCTGGACTTCCTGGGCCCGCTGCCGGCCTGACGCGCCGGCCTCCGGGCGCGGCGCGGCGGCGACCGCGCCGCGCCCGGGCGGTACAATCGCCGCCATGAGCGAGCTGTGGTCCCAGTGCGTCGCCTGGACGACGGCGCACGTCGTTTCCCCGTTCCTGGCCTTCGTGCACCTGGACGGTCTCGCCGGCGATCCGGACGAGATCTCCGGCGCGGTGCTGATCGCGATCGCGCAGGTGCTGATCATCGCCTGCATCTTCCGCCCCCTGGAGAGCCTGGCGCCGGCCGAGGCGTGGGCGGACCGCCGCTACACGCGCATCGACCGCACCTACACGCTGGTCATGCTGCTCGGCCTGAACCCGCTGTTCGCCTACCTCGTGCTGACGCCGCTGGCGAACTGGCTGGGCGGCGGCGCGCCGGCGGCGGACCCCGGCGCCGGCGAGGCCGGCGGGCTCGCGCACTGGGTGCCGTGGTTCCAGCACCATCCGTACCTGCTGTTCTTCGTCTACTACCTGGTCTACGACTTCGTCTACTACTGGATGCACCGCGCCCAGCACGCGATCCCGTGGTGGTGGGCGCTGCACAGCATGCACCACAGCCAGCGCCAGATGAGCTGCTGGACGAACGACCGCGGCAGCTACGTCGACGGCTTCCTGCAGTCGATGGTGCTGGCGACCGTGGCGATCGCGATCGGCATCGAACCGGACCAGTTCGCGCTGCTGCTGCTGATCGCCGAGCTGGTGCAGAACTTCTCGCACGCGAACGTGCGCTTCGGCTTCGGCCGCCTGCTCGAGCGGGTGTTCGTCGATCCGAAGTTCCACCGCCTGCACCACATGATCGTCGACCCCGATCGCCCGCGCCTGCACGACTGCAACTACGGCCAGGTGCTGTCGATCTGGGACGTGCTGTTCGGCACCGCGCTGTACGGCGAGCCGCCGCGGCCGACCGGCGTCGGCGATCCGATGGTCGACGCCGACAACGAGCGCGGCCTGGTCGCGATGCAATGGGGCGCGTTCCGCCGCTTCTGGGGCGCGCTGTGGACGCCGGCCGGCTGGCGGCTCGGCGACGTGGCCTTCGACGAGCGCTACAGGCCGGTGCCGACCAGCCACGTCGACCTGCACCAGTTCGAGCGCGCCGTGCGGCAGCCGGCACCCGGCGCCTCGCCGGGCTGACCCTGCGGCGGCCGGCGCCGCATCCGGCGGTTCGCCCGGCGCCTGCGCCGCGCCGGCGCAAGCCGCGCACGAGAAGGAGACCGCCGCCTGCGGCATCCGGGAAGGCCCGTCCCGCCGCGGCCGCGGCGGCGACCGCCGATGTCGCGCGGCGGTCCGTCGCGGCGCCCGGTGCGCCAGCGTCGTCGCATCCGCCGCAGGCTCATCGTGCGGGGGAGGGGTGCGCGCCACCGCGCAAAGTGGTCAAATCCACTTCCTGCCGGCCGCCGCTGCTCCGCGGGGATCGATGCGGGTCCGGCGCAAGGAGGACGGCAATGAGCCCGCCCGGGGCCATCGACCATCTTCGCAACGAGATCCTGGAAGCGCTGGCGCGCGGCATCAGCCTGGAAACCGCCGCGGACAGGATCTGCCGGGCCGCCGAGGCGATGGCGCCCGGCACCGTGTGCTCGATCCTGACCGTCGACGAGCAGGGCACCGTCCATCCGCTGGCGGGGCCGAGCCTGCCCGAGCACTATTCCCAGGCGCTCGAAGGCTTGCCCGTCGGCCCGTGCGCCGGCTCCTGCGGCACGGCGATCTGGCGCGGCGAGCCGGTCGAGGTGCGCGACATCGCCACCGATCCGCTGTGGGCGGAGTACAAGGCGCTGGCGCTGCCGCTCGGCCTGCGCGCCTGCTGGTCGAGCCCGATCAAGGCCGGCGACGGCCGCGTCGTCGGCACGTTCGCGTTCTACTACCGCGAGCCGCGCGGGCCGGCCGAGGTCGAACGCGAGATCGTGGACAAATGCGCGCATCTGTGCGCGATCGCCATCGAGCACCATGCGGTGCAGTCGCGCATCCACCAGCTCGCGTTCTTCGACGCCCTGACCGGGCTGCCGAACCGCGCGCAGCTGCAGGAGCGCGCGCATGCCGCGATCGACGCGCTCGACGCGGCAGCGGCGCTCAACGTGCTCTACATCGACCTGGACGACTTCAAGGGCGTCAACGACGCGCTCGGCCACCGCATCGGCGACCAGCTGCTCGAGCGCGTCGCGCGCCGCCTCACCGCCTGCATGGACGAGCGCGCGTTCATCGCCCGGCTCGGCGGCGACGAGTTCGCGGTGCTGCAGGCGGCCACCGACGCGGACCGCGACGGCAGCGCGCTGGCCCAGGCGGTCATCGACGCGCTGCGCGAGCCGTTCGAGATCGACGACCACCGCGTCAGCATCGGCGCGAGCGTCGGCATCACGCAGGCCGCGCGCGGTGCCGACCTGGCCGAGCTCTACCGGCAGGCGGACATGGCGCTGTACGAGGCGAAGAACCAGGGACGCGGCACCTGGCGCGTGTTCGCGCCGCAGATGGAGGCCGCGGTGCGCTCGCGGCGCAGCCTGCAGCAGGCGCTGCGCGGCGCGATCGACCGCCGCGAGTTCGCGCTGGCCTACCAGCCGATCGTCGCGCTCGCCACGCGCGAGCTGGTCGCGGTCGAGGCGCTGCTGCGCTGGCGCCACCCCGAGCGCGGCGACGTGCCGCCGGCGATCTTCGTTCCGGTGGTCGAGGAAATGGGCCTGATCGGGGTGCTCGGCGACTGGGTGCTGCAGGAAGCCTGCGCCGCGGCGGCGACGTGGCCGCGCGACGTCAAGGTCTGCGTGAACCTGTCGCCGCTGCAGCTGAAGAAGGCCGATCTCGCCGCCGACGTCGTCGCCGCGCTGAACCGCAGCGGGCTGCCCGCGGAGCGGCTCGACCTGGAGATCACCGAGAGCGCGCTGCTCGCGCAGGACATCGGCACGCGGCTGGCGCTGCACGGCCTGCACGACCTCGGCGTGCGGCTGTCGCTGGACGATTTCGGCATGGGCTACTCGTCGCTGCGCTCGCTGCGTTCGTTCCCGTTCGACAAGATCAAGATCGACATGTCCTTCGTGCGCGGCATCGGCATCGACCGGGACGCCACCGCGATCATCCGCGCGATGATCGGCCTGGCGCGCGACCTCGGCATCCGCAGCGCGGCCGAGGGCATCGAGACCGACACCCAGCTCGAGTGGCTGTCCGCGCACGGCTGCACCGAAGGGCAGGGCTTCTACTTCGGCGAGCCGATGCACGGCGCGCAGCTGCACGAGCTGCTCGCCGCCGGCGACGGCGTGCTGCAGGTGCCGCCGGTCCGGTCCGCACGCGGACGCTGAGCGCGCCCGCCGTTTCGCGAAGCTGCATCCGGACGCGAGGACGCAACGCTTGCCCGCCGATGGAGCGCGCGCGCCCTTTCGGCTGGCGCCCGGGATGGCCGCAGCGTCGCCGGAACGAGGGGCGGCTGTCGGCAACGGCCGCACCCTTCGATCGATCCGCCGTGCCGCCGGGAGCCCTCCGCCTGGCGACTCGAGCGGACCCGTTGTCTACGTGAGAGCGCTTGCGATCGTGGCGGCCTGCTGCAGGGTTACGGGTACGGCAGCGAAGGGGAAGGAGAGGCCGAAGGCGGGCGGTTCACCCCTGGAAGGCGGCAGGCGCGGACGCGGTCGGGCGGACGCCGTGCATCGTGCGCAAGCAGCCCGCCCGCACGCGTGCGGGCGGACGCTTGCAGCCGATGGATGATCAGTCGACGCTGAAGCTTTGCAGCGCGACAGGGAACGAGCCGTTGGCCTGCAGCGCGAACTGGCCGCAGGCACCCGCCCCGTCGATGCTGGCCGCCGTCACGATGATGAACCAGTCGCCGTCCGGCACGTCTCCCGCGCCCGAGAGGTCGATCGGCGTGCCGGTGTCCGTCGTCGCGCCGCAGGCCGCATTCGACCCGCAGGGGCTCGAAGCCGGGGAGAAGTAGACCACCGGGTCGAAGCCGGCGCCGCCGCCGGTCAGCGACAGGCGCGTCGCCGTGCGGTTCGACGTGAACGTCGACAGGATCACGAACGCCGGGCCGGGCGCATCGAAGTTGCCGCCGCAATAGCCCGATGCGGTGGTGTCGCCGCTGCAGGTCGTGCCGCCGAGCGCTGGCTGGGCCGGTTCGGCAGGCGGCTGCCACCGGTACGGATTGGCGCAGGTCTGGGCGACCGCCGACAAGCTGGCCAGCGCGCCGATCACCAGCGCGCCGACGGATGCAAGAACGAGATTGCGTTTCATCGTCCACTCCACGGTTCATGGAATAACGGCAGGATCCGGACGCCGGTGGTGCGCAGCGCCGCGAGCTGCAACGGCCGCGCTGCGCATTCTCGTGCAAAGCAGCCTGGATCGGAATCCTGACCATACGTGCTTCCTTCGGCCGGCAAGGCCGGCGCCCTCGTCCGCGCATGCGCCGCGAGCCGACCCCGGGCCGAGGCAGGCCGGGCGCTCCCCGGGGTCGGACCTCGCATTGCCGAATCGGCTACGATGCCGGATTTCGGCTACGCCGACGTCGCACGCGGATCCGGCGCGCGTGCGCTCGGCATGAGGATCGGGAATGTTGAAAGACCTGATGCGGCGTCTGGTGCAAGCGAGCGGCCGGTCCGACAGGAACGGGTGGGCCCCCGCGGCGAGGCCGCTGGCGAACCTCGACGATTTGCGGGCGGCATATCGCCTGCTGCTCGGCCGCGAGCCGGACGAGGAAGGCTTCGCGACGTATGCCAAGAGGATCCGTCAGGAGCGGATCGCGGCGACCGACCTCGCCGATCTCTTCCTCGGCTCGAACGAATACGCCAGCCTGCATTCGCTTCCGCTCAGGGAGGTGGACTTCGGCACGTACACGCTCGTCATCCGCGACAGCGATTCGGACGTCGGCAAGGTCGTGGCGAGCGGCAATCCCTACGAACCGAACGTGACCGCCGCGCTGCGCGAGACGCTGCGTGCCGGCGCGACGTTCGCCGACATCGGAGCCAACATCGGCTACTACACCGCGATGGCGGCGGACCGGGTCGGCAGGAACGGCCGCGTCGTGGCCGTGGAGCCGATGGACAAGAACCTGCAGCTGATCCTGGCGACGATCCGGAAAAACGGCTTCTCCCACGTCGTCGTGCTGCCTTATGCCGCGTCGGACCGGGACATGATCGTGGCCATGAGCAGCGCGCCCGGTTCGTCGAACGGCGAGATCGTGCTCGATGCCGGCAGCGGCGCGCGCGCGCCTTCGCTCCACGCGATGGCGCGCCGGCTGGACGACATCGTGCCTCCGCTCGACCGGCTCGACGTGGTGAAGATCGACATCGAAGGGCACGAGCTGCATGCCTGGCGCGGCTTCGAGCGCACGCTGTCGCGTTTCCGCCCGGTGGTGTTCACCGAGTTCCATCCCAAGTGCATGCGCGAGCTGTCCGGCGTCGATCCGCGCGACTACTACGCGACGCTGAGCGGCTATGCCGGCCGCATCGAAATCCTCGCGCACGACGGCGCTCGGCGAACGTGCGCGTCGTTCGACGCGCTGATGGAGGCGTGGCGCGACGCCGGCGAAGCGCTGGACGTCGGCGACGGCGCGCATCTGGACCTATTGGTCGTCCCGACCGCATGACGCTTCCGAGGCAGACGCCCGCATGACCCCGCCGATGTACGCCGTGCCGCTCGCCCATCGCCGGCTGGAGAACCTGCACATCGTGTTCTGGCTGATGAAGGACATCAGCTGGTGCCTGCTGTGGCGCACGCTCGGCATGATCATGATCGTGCCGACGCTCGGCGCGGCGATCTACATCACCTGGCGCGCGCGGCACATCCGCGCGGATCTCGCCCACAACCTGGCGATCGTGTTCTGGATCACCGCCAACGCCTGGTGGATGGCCGCCGAGTTCTACGGCTTCGACGAGAACCCGCTCTGGCACGGCATCAGCGGCCGCGAGTTCGCGCTGGTGCCGTTCCTGATCGGTGCGCTGGTGCTCGTACGCCACTACGCCGGCGCATTTCTCGACCTGCGCGCGGCGCGGCTGCGCAGGGCCTGAGGCGGCGGCGCCGCGGCGCCGCCGCCTGCCGTTTCAGTCGGCAAGGCCCGGCTCGAACGCGTCGTCGAACAGGCGGTCGCCGTCGTCCTCGACCGAGCCGATGTCGACCGTCGCGCCGACCAGGCGGGCGTAGCCGCGCTGGTCGGTCGCCGGGCGGTCCGCGTCGGTGCCGCGGTCGATCAGCGGGCTGCCGGACAACGGGCGCATCGTCGGCGTCGGTCCGCCGTTCCAGCGCAGCGCGCCGAGCAGCGGCGCACCGCCGAACACGTTCGTGCCCGGCGCCGAGGGGTCGAAGCTGCCGGCGCCGGCCTGGCCGACGTAGCAATAGTCCGCTTCGACCGGCGCGCCGCCCGAGTAGACGTCGCCGACCTCGTTGCCGGCGACGACGCTGTTGAACAGGCGCACCGGCACGACCGCCCAGGTATCGAGCGCGGCCCGGTTCCAGCCTTGCGGGCGCGCACGGTTGGCGGAGATCGTGCTGTGGCCGACGTACAGGTCGCCGACCAGCACCGCCAGCGCGGAGGCGCCGATGTTGCGCGCGATCGTCGAGCCGACGATGCGCGCGTGCTGCTCCTCGCCGGACATGCCGGTGCGATTGATCGCCGCGCCGGAGCCGGCCTCGTTCGCGTAGAAGCTGCTGTTCTCCACGCGCAGCATGCCGCGGCTGGAATCGAGCGCGCCGCCGGTGCTGCCGCTGCCGGCCTCCTCGGGCGTGGACGTGACGGCCACGTTGTGATGCAGATGGCTGCCGACGATCAGCACCAGCGGCGCCAGGTCGGCGGCATAGGCCGCCACGCCGCCGCCGCCGACGTAGCCCGGTCCTTCCAGGCGGTTGTGGTCGATTTCGCTGTCGCCGACGAACAACGGTCCGAGCGCATACAGGCCGCCGCCTGCGTACGAGGCGGTGTTGCCGTCGATGCGGCTGTCCTCGATCTCGGCGATCGCGCCGTCCACCGATGCCAGGCCGCCGCCGCGCGTCGCCTGGCACCCGCTCAGGCGCACGCGCTGCAAGAGCAGATTGGCTCTCCGCACGCGAATGCAGCCGCCGTCGTAGGCGTTGCCGCCGCGGAACACCAGATCGCGCAGCGTCACCGACGTGCCGGCCGGCGCGTCGATCTGCAGCAGGCGATCGGCTCCGCTGCCTTGCACGATCGCGGCGCCGCCGACCGGGCCGTCGATCTCGACGGCGTCGCCGATCAGCGGCGCGGGCGCCTGCAGGCTCAGCGTCTGCCCGGCCAGCGCCTCGGCGAACAGGATGCGGTCCGCGCCCGGCGCCGCGTTGGCCTGCGCGATCGCGGCGCGCAGGCTGCCGGGGCCGTCGTCGAGCGTGCTGTCGACGACGAAGTCCGCCGCGCCGGCGGCCAACGGCAGCGCGAGCAGCAGCGAAGCGAGCGGGATGCGGGAAACTGGAACGGGCATGCGGATCCTCCATGGAAACATGCCGTTCGAATACGCAATTCGACAGCGAAGCCTATCAGGCGCCCGGGGCTCGGCCGTGCTCCGCCGATCGTGCTCCGCGCGCGCCGCGCCCGGTCGGCTGTCCGCCGCCGGACAGGCCGCGGATCGCGAGCGGCACGCGCCGCCGGTGCCGGCGAATGTCATCCCTCGTCTTCCGCCCTACCATGCCGCTCGGCGCGTGCCGTGTTCTTCGCCACCGGAAAACCACGATGATCGACCGCATTCTCGCCAGCGACGTCCGGCAGACCGCGCATCGCGGGCAGGACGACCTGCTGAGCGCCGGCCTCGGCCTGGACGGCCTGCGCGCGAAGGCGCCGCCGTTCGCCGACGCGGCCGCGCCGACGCCGGCGGAGCTGCGCCGGCGCGCGATCCACGCCGGCTGGAACGGCATCGCCGATCTCGGGCCGCTCGGCGGCTACGGCCGCGTCTACGGCGCCGCGCCGGCGGTGCCCGGGCGCGAGTACCAGGCCTTCGCGCGCGTGCCCGGCGCCGGCGCGCCGCATCGCGTGCTGGTGCAGGTGCCGGACGCGTTCGATGCAGCGGCGCGCTGCCTGCTGGTGGCGCCGGCGTCCGGCTCGCGCGGCGTGTACGGCGCGATCGCGCTGGCCGGCGCCTGGGGCCTGCCGCGCGGCTGCGCGGTCGCCTATACCGACAAGGGCGCAGGCTCCGGCTACTACGATGTCGATTCGGGCAGCGGCGTGGCGCTGGACGGCACGCGCGTGGCCGCCGCTCGCGCCGCTGCGGACGGCGCGGCACTGGAGTTCGCGCCCGCGCATCGCGCCGGCGCCTCCGGCGTCGCCGTCAAGCACGCGCATTCCGGCGACCATCCGGAAGCCGGCTGGGGCCGCCACGTGCTGCAGGCAGCGCGCTTCGGGCTGGCGATGCTCGATCGCGCGCATCCGGCGCAGGCGCCGTTCACGCCGGCGAACACGCGCATCCTCGCGGTCGGCCTGTCCAACGGCGGCGGCGCCGTGCTGCAGGCAGCCGGGCTCGACGACGCCGGCCTGCTCGCCGGCGTCGTCGCGCTCGCGCCGAACGTGCACGTCGAAAGCCACGGCCGCGCGCTGTACGACTACGCCACCGAGGCGGCGCTGCTGCTGCCGTGCGCGCTGGGCGACGCGCGCTTCGCCGCGGTGCCGTTCGCGCGCGTGCAGGGCGCGCTGCCGCCGGCCTGGGCGGCGCGCTGCCGGCGCCTGCGCGAGGCCGGCCTGGTCGACGGCGCCACGGCGGCGGCGCAGGCGCGCAGCGCCGTGGAACGGCTGCGGGCCGCCGGCTGGAGCGAACGCGCGCTGCAGGCGGCGGCGAGCAGCACCGCGCTCGACCTCTGGCGTGCGATCGCGGCGACGTATGCCTCGGCCTACCTGCGCCGGCCGGCCGACGCGATGCCATGCGGGTTCCGCTTCGCCGCGGTCGATGCGCGCGGTGCGCCGGCGCCGGCCGATGCGGCGACGCGCGCGGCCTGGTGGTCGGACGCGAGCGGCATCCCGCCGGGCGCCGGCGTGCAGTTGCTCGGCGGCACCGACGCCTCGCCCGACCCGGCCGGCGCGGGCCTGGCCTGCCTGCGCGCGCTGTGGACCGGCGATGCGGCCGACGCGCAGGCGCTGCGCGCCGCGGTCGCGGCCACCGCGGCGAAGCGGCCGCGCGCGGACCTGCCGCTGGTCGTGGTGCACGGCGAGGACGACGGCTTGCTGCCGATGGCGTTCTCCGGCGCGCCGTACGCCTTCATGCTTGCGGAAGCCGGCCGTCCGGCGGCGTTCTGGCGCGTGCCGTACGCGCAGCACTTCGATGCGTTCCTGGCGCTGCCCGGCTTCGGCGAGCGCCACGTGCCGCTGCTGCCGTACGGCTATGCGGCGCTCGAGGCATTGTGGGCGCACCTCCACGACGGCACCGCGCTGCCGCCATCGCGGCGGTTCGATGCGAAACCTCGGGGTGCGGCGGCACTCGGACGCGAAGCGCTCGGCTTCTGATCCGCAGAATCGACCCGCCTGGCGGCGTTCGGCGTTGCAGCGGTGCCATCTCCCAGAAAACTCCCTCCGATGCGTCGTTCGTCCGCCCTGCTGCCGCTCGTGTGCACGTCCGGGCTCGCCGCCGCGATGTACCGAGCACGCTCTACGACGCCGGCGGCACGCGCCTGTGCGGGCCCGACGACGGCTTCGGCGGCGGCGAAGGCCGGTGTCCCGGCTTCTTCGAGCGGCGCAGCCGCGGAACGCTGGTCTGGAAGGACGTCCCGCTGAGTCCGACGGCTGCCCGGGCGCCGCGGCGTGCCCGTATCATCGGACGAGTCTCCCGCGAGGACTTCCTGATGCGATCGATGGCCACCTGCTTGTGCATCGCCCTCTGCGGCGCGAGCGTTTCCGCCGTCGCGGCGGTCGACGATCCCGCCTGGAACGAAACGGTCTTCTCGATCAACCGCGATGCGCCGGACGACACGTCGTCGAAGCAGCACACGGGGCTGGCCTGGGCGCCCGACGGCAGCGACCGCCTGTTCGTGCTGGAGAAGAGCGGCCGCGTGCGCGTGCTGTCCGGCGCGCTGACGACGGCGTCGCCGACCTGGTCGACGTTCGCGACGATGGATCCGATCTACACCAACAGCGAATGCGGCCTGATCGGCATGGCCTTCGATCCGGACTTCGCCAGCAACGCCTTCGTCTACTTCTTCGTCACCGTCAGCGACCACGAGCAGCAGATCATCCGCTACCGCGCCCGCGGCACCACCGGCAGCGCGCGCACCGTGATCCGCGACCGGCTGCCCACGGCCGGCGCCAACCACGACGGCGGTGGCATCGGTTTCGCCGCGGACGGCAAGCTGTACTGGTCGATCGGCGATCTCGGCAACGGCAGCGGCGTCGATGCCGACCTGACCTCGCTGGCGGCCAAGGTCGGCCGCGCCAACCGCGACGGTTCGGCGCCGAGCGACAATCCGTTCTACGACGGCGTCGGCCCGAACAACGAGTACATCTTCGCGCGCGGCTTCCGCAATCCGTTCACGATGCAGATCCAGCCGTCGACCGGCCAGATCTGGCTCAACGTCGTCGGCACCGGCTACGAGCAGGTGTTCGTGGTCGAGCGCCGCGGCCACGGCGGCTACGACGACTACGAGAACAACCAGCCCGCGGAATACCTGACGCCGAAGATCGTCTACCGCACCAATGGCGTGGACACGCGCAACCTGACCGGCGCCGTACGCAGCGGCGGGGTGGTCACGTTCACGACGGTCGCGCCGCACGGCTTCCGCGTCGGCAGCCATCTCACGATCGACGGCGTCGGCGACGCGTCGTTCGACCAGCCCGATCTCTACGTCGCCTCGGTGCCGTCGCCGACCACGTTCACCGCGCGGCAGGCCGGCGCGGATGCGAGCAGCAGCGGCGGCCAGGCGACCACGCTGGACCAGGGCGGCTGCCTGACCGGCGGCGCGTTCTACGACGCGACGCTCGCCCCGTCCGAATACCGCGGCAACTTCTTCTACGGCGACTGCAATTCCGGACGCATCATGCGCGCGCGCATCGACGAGGCGAGCAACGCGGTGATCGGCGTCGACCACTGGGCCAGCGGCATCCCCGGCCAGGTCGACATTGCCGCCGGCCCCGACGGTGCGCTGTACTACGTCGGCAACTTCACCAGCACGGTCTACCGCGCGGCGTACGAGGCCGGTACCCAGGCGATCGTCGTCGCGAACCGCCATCTGCGCATCGACGAAGGCGGCAAGGTCGCGACCTCGGTCCGTCTGGCGCGGCCGCCGGCCGCGCCGGTCGAGGTGTCGGTCGCGCGCAGCGGCGGCGACGCCGACGTCGCGGTCCTCGAACCGTCGGCGCTGAGCTTCACGCCGGAGAACTGGATGCGCCCGCAGGCCGTGCGCTTCGCCGCCGCGCCCGATGCCGACACCGTCGACGACGCGGCGACGGTCACGGTCTCGGCCGACGGCCTGGCCGCGGAGACGATCGACGTCACCGTGCTCGACCTGCCGGTCGATCCGGACCTGATCTTCCGCGACACGTTCGAATAGCGCGACCGGTTCGGCGACGCGCGTCAGCCGCCGGCCAGCGCGGCGCCGAGGCGATCGCCGACACCGCGCTTCTCGAACACGCCGCGCGCGTGGCGCTTGGAATCCGTCGACTGCATCCAGCTCGCTGCAACGCGTGATTGCCCCGGCTGCCGGCGCGCTTTACTCTTTTCCACCTTGGGCACAGGGGGTGCCGCGCTCGACGCATCGTGCCGTCTCGTGGCTCGCATCGTCCGCTCGACGGACGCATGGCCTCGACCCGCGCCGCGGTGGTCGCGCACGCGAACGACCGAGACACGCCTGATCGAGGACCATCCGTGAACTCCATCCGCATCGCTGCGCGTCGCGTCGCGCACCTGTTCCTCGCCGCCGTCTTCTTCTTGTGCGCTCTGCCGCTGTCGGCGCAGGTCAACACCTGGAGCTGGCAGCCGCAGGGCGGCATTGGCGGCAGGTGGAACGAGGCGGCGGCGTGGAGCGCGCCGGCCTGCTGCCCGAACACCTATCCCAACAGCGCGACCGCCGACGCGCACATGCTGCCGTACTCGCCCGGCGACATCGGCGCGGCGAATCTCGTCGGCGGCACCTACACCGTCAACCGCCTGCGCTTTGCCAGCATCACCGCGGTGGACGGCAACTTCACGCTCATCGGCAGCGGCGGCACGCTGCGACTGCGCGGCACCACGCCCTACATCCAGGCCGGAGCGCAAGGCGGCATCCTCGCGCGCATCGCCGGCACCACGCTCGATCTCGCCGACCATACGCGCATCGACACGACGGTGGGCGACGAAGGGCTCATGGTGGAGGCCGACTCCAGCATCACGATGGCGGCCGGCGCCACCACGGTCGACAAGACCGGCCCCGGCATCCTCGTGCTCGCCGGCAGCTCCAGCGCGGGCCAGTTCGCCGTGCAGGGCGGCACCCTGGCGGTCGAAGGCAACCACAGCGGTGGCGTCAGCGTGGGCGGCGGGGCGGACTTCGGCGGCGCCGGCCACATCGGCGGCGCGACCACGGTCGTCGGCGGCGGCGCCCTGCTCCCGGGCGCCTACGACGTCTTCTGGCACGGTTTCGGCACCGGCACGCTGACGTTCGGTTCGTCGCTGACGATGCAATCGGGCTCCGTGCTCGGAATCTTCGTCAACGGAGCCGCCGCCTTCAGTCGAGTCGCCGTGGCCGGCAACCTGAGCCTCGGCGGCGCCCAACTGACCGTCAGCGTCGGCACGGCACCCCCGGCCGGCAGCGTGCTGCGCATCATCGACAAGCAAGGCGCGGGCGCCGTGACCGGCACGTTCGCGGGCCTGCCCGAAGGCGCCCTGTTCGTTGCCGGCGGCGGCACCGGATTCAAGATCAGCTACGCCGGCGGCACCGGCAACGACGTCGTCCTGATCGCGCTCGGCGCGCCGGCGATCACCAGCGTGTCGCCCGCCGCCGGCCCCGCCGCCGGCGGGCAGTCGGTCACGATCACCGGCACCAACCTCGAGGGCGCGACGAGCGTGACGTTCGGCGGCACGCCGGCGGCGATCACGAGCAATACGGCGACGCGGATCGTCGCGACCACGCCCGCGCATGCGGCCGGCGCGGTGACCGTCGCGGTGACGACGCCGGGCGGCAGCGGCAGCAAGGCCGATGCCTACACCTACGTGGCTGCGCCGACGGTGGCGAACGTGGCGCCGACGCAAGGCCCGGCCGCGGGCGGCACCAGCGTCGTGATCACCGGCACGAACCTGAGCGGCGCGACATCGGTGACCTTCGGCGGTACCGCGGCGGCCGCGTTCACGGTCGACAGCGCCACGCAGATCACCGCGACCACGCCCGCGCATGTGGCCGGCGCGGTGGCCGTGGCGGTGACGACGCCGGGCGGCAGCGGCAGCAAGGCCAGTGCCTACACCTACGTCGCCGCGCCGACGGTGACGGGCGTATCGCCGACGCAAGGACCGGCCGCGGGCGGCGCCAGCGTCGTGATCACCGGCACGGACCTGAGCGGCGCGACGTCGGTGACCTTCGGCGGCACCGCGGCGACCGCGTTCACGGTCGACAGCGCCACGCAGATCACCGCGACCACGCCCGCGCATGCGGCGGGCGCGGTGGCCGTCGCGGTGACGACGGCCGGCGGCAGCGGCAGCAAGGCCAACGCCTACACCTACGTCGCCGCGCCGGCCGTCACCAGCGTCGTGCCGGACCGCGGATCGGTCCTCGGCGGCACCAGCGTGACGATCGGCGGCGCGGACCTGGCCGGTGCGACCGCGGTGAGTTTCGGCGGGACATCGGCGACGTCGTTCGTCGTGAACGACGCGACGCGGATCACGGCCGTGGTCCCGGCGCATGCGGCCGGCACGGTCGACGTCGTCGTGACGACGCCCGGCGGCGCCAGCACGCCGACGGCCGCCGGCCGCTATACCTACGTCGATCCGCGCCGCTGCTACGTCCGCCGCGAGGCCAGTGGCTCGAACGACGGCAGCTCCTGGGCCGACGCCTATACCGACCTGCAGCCGGCACTGGCGGACGCGGGCTGTGCCGAGATCTGGGTCGCGCGCGGCATCTACCGGCCGGTCGTGCCGGCCGATCCCGACCACGTGACCGCGGCCGAGCGAGCGGCCACCTTCCGCGTGCAGCCGCGGACGGCGCTGTACGGCGGCTTCGCCGGCGGCGAGGACGCACTCGACGCGCGCGACCCGGCGACCCATCCCACCGTGCTGTCGGGCGACCTCGCCGGCGACGACAGCGGCGCCGTGGACGGCGTGGACCCGGACGCGCCGACGGACGCCTCCGCGGACGACAACAGCCTCCACGTGCTCGTGATCGACGGCACGGACCTGGCGGTCGACGCCACCACCGTGCTCGACGGCTTCGTCGTCACGGCGGGCCGTGCGGATGGTGCGGAGGCGGACGGCAAGGGCGGCGGGCTGGCCTGCGACGGCCGTGGTGCAGGCAAGGCGTGCAATCCGGCGCTGCGCAACCTGGTCTTCAGCGGCAACTTCGCGGCACTGGGCGGAGGGGCGCTGCATGCCGACGGCAGCGCCGGAGGCGAGGCGAGCCCGACGATCAGGACCGCGCTGTTCCGCGGCAACCGCGCCGGCCAGGGCGGCGGTGCGCTGTTCGAGAACGAGGCCGGCCGCAGCAGCCCCGCGCTGGAACGCGTCACGTTCACCGGCAACGTCGCGCTCGCCGCAGGCGGCGCGATGCACGCCCGCGTGGCCGACGGCGGCAGCGGGGCGCCACGGCTGACCAACGTCACGTTCAGCGGCAATCGCGCCGGCGGCAGCCCCGGCTCCGGCAGCGGCGGCGCGATGCGGGTCGAGGCCGCCTCCGGCGGAGCGCTGCACCCGTCGCTGACGAACGTCACCTTCAGCGACAACCACGCGGACCTGGACGGCGGCGCGATCCATGCCGTCGCTACCGACGCGGTCAACGCGCCGGCACTGCGCAACGTCGTCCTGTGGGGCGACAGCGCCGGCGGCGCCGGCGCGGAGATCGCCAGCGACGGCGCGGCGCCGACGCTGGACCACGCCGTGGTCGAGGGCGGCTGTCCGGCGGGCGTCGCCTGCGGCGCGATCCTCGCCGCCGATCCGGCGCTCGGCCCGCTGGCGGACAACGGCGGCGCCACGCCGACGCGCCTGCCGCTGGCCGGCAGCTCGGCCGTCGACGCCGGCGACGATGCGACCTGCGCGCCGGACGACCAGCGCGGCGTGGCGCGGCCGCAGGGGCCGCACTGCGACCTCGGCGCGGTCGAGGCGGGGCCGCCTTCGCTCACGCTCGCCCTCGACGACGGCGGCCGCGAGTACGTGCGCTACGGCGAGGTCGTCGACTACGTCGTGCAGCTGGCCAACGACGGCGAAGGCCCGGCGACGAACCTCGCGGTGGACGCGACGTTCGGCGGCGGTGCCGACGTCGGCAGCGCGCAATGGCAATGCATCCCCGGCAGCATCGGCGCGAGCTGCGCGCCGGCCGGCAACGGCCCGATCCACGATGCCGTGACGATCCCGCCCGGCGTCGCCATGACCTGGCTGATCCACGTGCCGGTCGCGTCCGACACGCCGGCGGGAACGCTCGACGTGCGCTTCGAGGCCGCCGGCCTCGTGCCCGCCAGCGCGAGCGCGACGATCGTTCTCTTCCGCGACGGCTTCGACGCCACTCCCTGAAGGACATTCCCGTGAGCAAGAAACCGCTCTGCTGTGCGCTGTTCGCCGCGCTGCTGCCGGCCAGCGCCTTCGGCCAGGCCGTGCTGACGCTGACGCTGGACGATCATCACGACTACGCGCGCTACGGCATGACGCTCCACGTGGTCGTCACGCTGACCAACAGCGGCGACGCGCCGGCGACGAACGTCGACGTCGGCGCGGCGCTGTCGCCGGCGTGGGACGCCGCGGGTGCGCGCTGGACGTGCTATCCCGGCACGCAGGACGTGGTCTGCGCCAGCGGCAGCGGCGTGTTCGCCGACACCGCGACCCTGCCGCCGGACGCGCGCGCGACCTGGGTGCTCGACCTGCCGGTACGCGCCGACGCGCAGGAGACGACCGCGACGCTGACCGTCAGCGCCACTGGCGCGGCCACGCTCGCCGACACCAACACGCTGGTGGTGTTCAAGGACGGTTGGGACGTCGCCTACGGCGACGGCACGCAGGAGCAGCCGGGCGATCCCGACGAAGCGCTCGCGCCGGGCTCGTGAGCGACGCCGTCCCTCGCGGAAATCCTTCGATGAGATTGATTCCCGCGAAGTCCTCTCGCGGACGCCCGCTCAGGTCGGCGCCAGCTTCGCCCGGCGCTCCTCCTTGCGCTTGCGCCGCCGCTCGCTGATGCGCGCGAAGATCAGATAGACCGCCGGCGTCGACAGCAAGGTCAGGCTCTGCGAGACGATCAGGCCGCCGATCATCGCGATGCCGAGCGGACGGCGCAGCTCCGAGCCGACGCCGAAGCCGATCGCCAGCGGCAGCGCGGCGAAGATCGCCACCATCGAGGTCATCATGATCGGGCGGAAGCGCACCAGCGAGGCCTCGCGGATCGCCTCCAGCGGCGCCAGGCCGCGCTCGCGCTCGGCGACGAGCGCGAAGTCCACCATCATGATCGCGTTCTTCTTGACGATGCCGATCAGCAGCACGATCGCGATCATCGAGATCACCGACAGCTCCGTGCCGGTGACGACCATCGCCAGCAGCGCGCCGACGCCGGCCGAGGGCAGCGTCGACAGGATCGTGATCGGGTGGATCAGGCTCTCGTAGAGCATGCCGAGCACGATGTAGACGGCGAGGATCGCGCCCAGGATCAGCACCGGCGTGTCGCCCTGCTGCTTCTGGAAGTTGCGGAAGTCGCCGGCGAAGTCCAGGCGGATGTCGCCGGGCAGGCGCAGGCCCGCGATCGTGTCCTCGATGATGCGCTGCGCCTGGCTCATCGTCGCGCCGGGCGCGAGGTTGAAGCTCAGGCTGATCGTGGAGAACTGCCCCTCGTGGGTGACCTCGGTCGGCGCAACGCCGCTCTCCATGCGCGTGACCGCGCTGATCGGCACCATCGCGCCGGAGCTCGAGCGCACGTAGATGCGCTCCAGCGAGCCCGGGTCGGTGGCCTGGTTCGGCAGCGCGCTGACGACCACCTTGAACTGGTTGATGTCGGAGTAGATCGTCGACACCTGGCGCTGGCCGAACGCGTCGTAGAGCGCGCTGTCGATCGCGCCGATGCTGACGCCCAGGCGCGCGGCCGTCGCGCGGTCGATGCGCAGCGTCTGGCGCGGGCCGGCCTCGTCGATGTCGCTGCCGACGTCGCGCAGCTGCGGCACCTTCTTCAGCGCGTCGACCAGCTTCGGCGACCAGGCCTGCAGCTCGGCGATGTCGTTGCCCTTGAGCGAGACCTGGTACTGGCCGCCGCTGCCGCTGCCGCCGCCTCCGCCGCCGCTCGGCAGGTCCTGCACGGGGCGCAGGCGCAGCTGCACGCCGGGCACCTGCGAGGCCATGCGGTTCAGCCGCGTCATCACCGCGAACGTGGATTCGCCGTGGCGCTCGTCCAGCGGCTTGAGGCTGATGTAGAGCTGGCCGCTGCCGCCGCCTCCGCCGCCCCAGCCGCCGCCGAGGCGCGAGCCGACGCTGGCGACCGCCGGGTCCTGCATGACCAGCGCGGCGATCTTCCGCTGCTGCTCCATCATGCGCGACGGCGACACGTCGGAGCCGGCGGTGACCCGGCCGGACAGCATGCCGGTGTCCTGCTGCGGGAACAGCCCGCCCTGCACGAAGCGCATCAGGAACACCGTGAGCACGATCAGCAGCACCGGCTGCAGCGCGGTCAGGCGCGGCCAGCGCAGCGACACGTCGAGCAGGCGGCGGTAGGTCGCGAGCATGCGCGCGTGGAACGCGTCGAGCGCGGCGCCGAAGCGCGAATGCGGGCCTTCCGCGTGCGCGGTGAGGAAACGCCCGCACAGCGCCGGCGTCAGCGTCAGCGACACGATCGCGGAGAACACGATCGCGGCGATCAGCGTGACGGTGAACTCCTTGAAGAACATGCCGGTGATGCCGCTGGCGAACACCACCGGCACGAACACGGCCACCAGCGAGGCGGTGATCGACACGATCGTGAAGCCGATCTCGCGCGCGCCGAGCAGCGTCGCCTGGAGGCGCGGCATGCCCGCGTCGACGTGGCGGATCACGTTCTCGATGACGACGATCGCGTCGTCGACGACGAAGCCGATCGCGATGACCAGCGCCATCAGCGACATGTTGTCGAGCGTGTAGCCGAGCACGTACATGACGATGAACGCGCCGGTGATCGACAGCGGCACCGCGGTGGCCGCGATCAGCGTCGGCGCCAGCCGGCGCAGGAACAGCGCCATCGTCAGGATGACCATCCCCAGGCTGATCAGCAGGCTGATCTGCACCTCGTCGACCGACGCGCGGATGATCGGCGTGCGGTCGAAGAACGGCGTCAGCGTGACGCCGGCCGGCAGCCAGCTCTGCATCAGCGGGATGTCGTCCTTGACGCTGTCGACGGTGGCGATGACGTTCGCGCCGGCCTGCTTGCGCACGAACATCAGGATCGCGCGACGCGTGCCGAACCACGCCGCCTGGTACTGGTCCTGCTGGCCGTCGTAGACGCGGGCGACGTCCTTCAGCCGCACCGGCACGCCGTCCCTGGCCGAGATGACGACGTCGGCGAACTCCTCGGCCGTGTGCAGCGCGTCGTTGGCCGACACCGCCATCGTCGTGCGGCCGTCGGAAAGGAAGCCCTGCGGCGAGGTCACGTTGGCGGCGACGAGCGCGTTGCGCACCTGGTCCGGCGACAGGCCCATCGCGCTCAGCGCGCGCAGGTTCAGGTCGACGCGCACCGCCGGCGTGGCGCCGCCGGCGACCTCGACGTCGCTCACGCCGGGCAGCTGGCGGATGCGCTGAGCGAGCAGCGAGTCGGCGTAGTCGTACAGCTTGGACAACGGCTCGGTGTCCGACGTCAGCGCGAGGATCAGCACCGGCTGGTTGTTCGGATTCATCTTGCGGTACGTCGGCGCGTTCGTCAGCCCCGACGGCAGGTCCGGCGCGGCGGCGTTGATCGCCGCCTGCACGTCGCGCGCGGCGTCGTCGACGTCGCGGCTCTCGTTGAAGATCAGCACGACCGACGCGCTGTTCTCGCTGCTCGAGGAATTGATCGTGTCGATGCCGGGGATCTGGCCGAGATGGCGCTCGAGCGGCGCGGCCACCGTGGCAGCCATGACGTCCGCGCTGCCGCCCGGCTGGTTCGCCGTGACGAAGATCGCCGGGAACTCGAGGTTCGGCAGCGCGGCGACGCCGAGCAGGAAGTAGCAGATCATGCCGGTCGCGAACAGGCCGAACGCGAGCAGCGAGGTCGCGATCGGACGGCGGATGAACGGGCCGGAGATGTTCATCGGACCGCGCTCCGTCCGCCCTCACCCCGGCCCTGTCCCGCGAGCGAGGGCGGGGGAACGGCAAAATGGCGATTCCCGGCCGTTCGGACCGCGACGACCGGCGCTTTCCCCTCTCCCGCTTGCGGGAGAGGGCAGGGTGAGGGCGCTTTTGCGAAAGCCGTCATGCCGGGCGCTCCCGCAGGGCCGCGTGCCGCTCGCGGCGCGCCTTGAGCCAGTCCGAGAAGCGCTCGAAGTACAGGTAGATCACCGGCGTCGTGTACAGCGTGATCAGCTGCGACAGCAGCAGGCCGCCGACGATGGCCACGCCGAGCGGCTTGCGCAGCTCCGAGCCGATGCCGCTGCCGAGCGCGAGCGGCAGCGCGCCGAGCAGCGCCGCGGCGGTGGTCATCATGATCGGGCGGAAGCGCAGGATGCAGGCGCGGCGGATCGCGGCATGCGCGTCGAGCCCGGCGCGCTGCGCCTCGATCGCGAAGTCGATCATCATGATGGCGTTCTTCTTGACGATGCCGATCAGCAGCACGATGCCGACGATGCCGTCGACCGATAGGCTCATGCCGCAGACCATCAGCGCGAGCAGCGCGCCGACGCCGGCCGGCGGCAGCGTGGAGATGATCGTGATCGGGTGGATGTAGCTCTCGTAGAGCACGCCGAGCACGATGTAGATGACCACGACCGCGGCGAGCAGCAGCAGGACCTCGTCGGTCAGCGAGGCGGAGAACTCGGCGGCCTTGCCGACGAAGCGGCCGCGCACCTGCGGCGGGAACCGGAGCTGCGCCTCGACCTCGCGGAACGCCGCCACGGCGTCGGACAGCGAGTAGCCCGGCGCGAGATTGAACGAGATCGTCACCGCCGGCAGCTGGTCCTGGTGGCTGACGACGAGAGGCGCGTCGGTACGCGTCGCCGTGGCCAGCGCCGACAGCGGGATCGTGCCGCCGGCGCCGAGCGCGATGCCGATGTTGCCGGTGCTGCCGATGCCCGAGGGCGTGGCCGAGTTGCTCGACGTGGCCTGGCCGAGCGTGGTCGCGTTGCTGCCGGTCAGCGCGCCGTTGCCGTTGCCGCGCACGGTGAGCTGGTCGAGCAGCGCCGTGCTCGTGCGGAACTCCGGCGCCACCTCGAGCACGACGCGGTACTGGTTGAGCTGGGTGAAGATCGTCGAGATCTGGCGCTGGCCGAACGCGTCGTACAGCGTGTCGTCGATGGTCTGCATCGGCACGCCCAGGCGGCTCGCCTTCTCGCGGTCGACCGTCAGGTTCAGCGCATTGCCCTGATTGGCCAGGTTGTTGTCGACGTCGGCGAGCTCGGGGCGCTTGCGCAGCGCGTCGGTCATCGCCGCGGCGTAGCCGGCGAGCTCCTTGGCGTTCACCTCCGACAGCGCGTACTGGTATTCGGTCGGCGCCACGCGCGTGTCCAGCGTGACGTCCTGCACCGGCTTGAGGTACAGCGCGACGCCCGGGATGTGCGCGGCCGCCTCCTGCAGGGCCGGCAGCACGCGGTCGAGGCCGCCGCGCTCGCCGCGCGGCTCGAGCACGATGCTGAGCTGGCCCTGGTTCAGCGTCGGGTTGACCGAGCCCGCGCCGACGAACGCCGCCACGCCGGCCACGCCGTCGACGCCGCGCAGCGCGTCGGCCACCGCCTTGGTGCGCTCCTGCATCGCCGGGAACGCGATGTTCTGGTCGGCCTGCACGACGCCGGTGATCATGCCGGTGTCCTGTTCGGGCAGCAGGCCCTTCGGGATCAGCACGTACAGCGCGATCGTGACCACGACCGTGATCGAGGCGAGCAGCAGCATCAACGGCTGGTGCGCCAGCACCCAGTCGAGCGAGCGCCCGTACCCGTTGAGAACGCGCGACCACAGGTCGCGCCGCTTCGGTCCCTCCCCCGCTTCGCGCGAATGGCGGGCGGCATCGGCCGACGGCGACGGCGCGGCGACGGAAGACGCGCCCGAGCGTTCCGTGCCGGCGGAGTGCGGCTCCGCGTGGTCCCCTGCCGGCAGCGCGTCCGCCTTCAGCAGGTACGCGCACATCATCGGCGTCAGCGTCAGCGAGATCAGCATCGAGATCGCCACCGCGATCGTCAGCACCCAGGCGAACTCGTGGAACAGCCGGCCGGTCACGCCGGGCATCAGCAGCAGCGGCAGGAACACCGCGATCAGCGAGACGGTCAGCGACAGCACGGTGAAGCCGATCTCGCGCGCGCCGATCTCGGCGGCCTCGCGCGGCTGCTTGCCCTGCTCGATGTAGCGCACGATGTTCTCGATCATGACGATCGCGTCGTCGACGACGAAACCGGTGGCCACGGTCAGCGCCATCAGCGACAGGTTGTCGAGCGAGAAGCCGGCGAACGCCATCACGCCGAACGTGCCGAGCAGCGACAGCGGCACGGCCACGCTGGGGATCACCGTCGCCCACAGCCGGCGCAGGAACACGAAGATCACCGCGATGACCAGCAGCACGGTCAGGCCGAGCGTGAACTCGACGTCCTCGACCGAGGCGCGGATCGTGACCGTGCGGTCGGAGAACACCGACAGGTGCACGTCGGCCGGCAGCAGCGCCTGCAGGCTCGGCAGCTGGCGGCGGATCTCCTCGACGGTCTGCACGATGTTCGCCGACGGCTGGCGGCGGATGTCGAGCAGCACCGCGGGCTTGCTGTTGGCCCAGGCGGCGAGCTGGTCGTTCTCGACGCCGTCGACGACGCGGGCGACGTCGGACAGGTGCACCGGCGCGCCGTTCCTGTAGCTGATGATCGTCGAGCGGTACTCCTCGGCGTCGGCCAGCTGGTCGTTGGTGCCGATGCTGAAGCTCTGCACGGTGCCGTTCAGGCTGCCCTTGGGCGCGTTGACGTTCGCCTGCGTCAGCGCCGAGCGCACGTCCTCCATCGTCAGGCCGAGGTTGGACAGCTGCGCGGGATTGACCTGCACGCGCACCGCCGGGCGCACGTTGCCGGCGATGCTGACCAGGCCGACGCCGCCGATCTGCGACAGGCGCTGGGCGATGATGCTGTCGGCGTAGTCGTTGACGTCGCGCAGCGGACGGGTGTCCGAGGTCAGCATCAGCGTCAGGATCGGCGCGTCGGCCGGATTGACCTTGTTGTAGACCGGCGGGTACGGCAGGTTCGAAGGCAGCGTGCCGCGCGCGGCGTTGATCGCCGACTGCACGTCCTGGCCCGCGGCGTCGATGTCGCGGTCCTGGTCGAACTCGATGACGATCGTCGACAGGCCGGCCGAGCTGTCCGAGCTCATCATCGTGACGCCGGAGATCTGGCCGAGCTGGCGCTCCAGCGGCGTGGTGACCAGCGCCGCCATCGTCGTCGCGCTGGCGCCCGGATACTGCGTGGTGACGACCAGGCTGGGCGCGTCGATGTCCGGCAGCGCGGCCACCGGCAGCGCGCGGTAGCCGATCGCGCCGAGCAGCAGCAGCGCGGCCATCAGCAGCGACGTGGCGATCGGGCGCTGGATGAAGATCGAGGAGAAGCTCATCGCCGTTTCAATCGTTCCGGAGGGAATCCCCGTTTGCGGGAGCGGGTCGGGGCGAGGGCGAACGGAGCGAGGCGCTTCGCTCCGGCGTCCGCCTCCCCGCCGCCGGCGTTTTCCCGTGCAGGCCGGGGCGGGAAAGGACCGCCGCTCCCGCGCGCGGGACCGGCGCAGCCGGAAGCAGCGCCGCTACCCACCGCGCCGCCCGCCGCGCCGCTGCGGCTGACCCTTGTCCTGCTCCTTCAGCTTCGAAAGCTCGGCCGCGTCGGTCGGCGGCGCGGCCTGGCCGGGGGCGAGCGGATTGACCTTGCTGCCGGGCTTCAGGCGGAACTGGCCTTCGGTGACGACGCGGTCGCCGGCGGCGATGCCGCTGGCGACGAGCGTGCCGGCGTCACCGGCGTCGCCGGCGACGGTGATCGGCTTCATCGCCACGGTGTCGTCGGGCTGCAGCACGTAGGCGTACGTGCCGTCCGGGCCGCGCTGCACGGCGGTGGACGGCACGACGATGCCGCCCTGCACCGTCTTCACCTGCAGGCGCACGTTGACGAACTGGCCCGGCCAGAGCGCGTTGTTTTCGTTGGAGAATTCCGACTTCAGCTTGAACGTGCCGGTGGTCGTGTCGATCTGGTTGTCGATGACCTTGAGCTCGCCCTCGGCGATGACGTGGGCGTCGGTGCGGTCCAGCGCGGCGACTTTCAGCGGCGCCTCGGCCTGGCCGCCGCGCACCTGGTCGAGGTACTGCTCCGGCAGCGTGAACAGCACGTTGATCGGATGGACCTGCGTGAGCACGACGATGCCGGTGCCGCCGTTGGCGGTGACGAGGTTGCCGACGTCGACCTGGCGGATGCCGGCGATGCCGGTGATCGGCGCGGTGATGCGCGTATAGCCGAGCTGCGTGCGCGCGCTGGCGGCGGCCGCTTCGTCGGCGGCGACCAGCGCCTCCTGCTGGCGCACGGTCTGGCGCTGGTTCTCGAGGTCCTGCGCGGAGACGAAATGCTGCCGGATCAGCTCCTCGTAGCGTGCCAGCGTGCTCTTCGACGCGCTGAGCTGCGCCTGGTCCTGCTTCTTCTTCGCCTCGGCCTGGTCGAGCGCGGCCTGGAACGTGCGCGGGTCGATCTCCGCGATCAGCTCGCCCTGCTTGATCTCCTGCCCCTCGGCGAAATGGATCGCCTTGAGCTGGCCGCTGACCTGGGCGTTCACGGTGACGGTGTTCAGCGCCTGCACGGTGCCCAGCGCGGTCAGGTAGACCGGCACGTCGCGCGTCGCCGCGGCGACCACGGTGACCGGCACCGGCGCGTCGGCGCCTGCGCGCGGACCGCCTTGCCGCGCCGGCGCATTGTGCAGCAGGCGCCAGCCGACGATTCCGACGACGGTCAGCACGACGACGGCGAGCGCGAGCTTCCAACGCGACATGGGACTATCCTTAAGAACGATCGGTGAAGACCGGCCGCATCGCGGACGGCCGCAGGCACGCGAAGGCTAGCAGCAGCACCGTCGCCGAGGGGTTTTCGGCGCGTAAATGCTCCTTTACAAGCCTTGTGCGTTCAGCCGGCGGTCGCCTTGGACGGAAAGCGGAAGCGCGAGTTCCGCGCCTCGCCGTCCCTTGCGTTGCGGCGCGCGGCCGCCATTTGTGGGTCATCCCGCCGAACCGGCGGCGCAGCCGGCACGAACCGGCCGAGCCGCCGCCTGAAGGAGCCTCGCCATGAACGCCCACTGCGACATCCCCGGTGCGTCGCTTGCCGTGCCGCGCGCCCAGTTTCCCGACCCTGCCTACGATCCGCCGGCCGCCGCCGATGCCGGCGAGCAACGGGCCGTGCTGGCCGGCGGCTGCTTCTGGTGCACGGAAGCGGTGTTCCGCGAGCTCGACGGCGTGCTCGCGGTGACCTCCGGCTACAGCGGCGGCGACGCGGCCAGCGCGACCTACGAGCGCGTCTGCAGCGGCGCGACCGACCACGCCGAGGCGATCGCGATCCGCTTCGACCCGCGGCGCATCCGCTACGGCCAGCTGCTCAAGGTGTTCTTCGCCGTCGCGCACGACCCGACCCAGGTCGACCGCCAGGGCAACGACCGCGGCCGCCAGTACCGCTCGGCGATCTTCTACGCCGACGAGCGGCAGCGCGAGATCGCCGCGGCCTACATCGCGCAGCTGCAGGCCGCCGGCGTGTTCACCGCGCCGATCGCGACCGAGCTCGTGCCGCTGGCCGCGTTCCACGAGGCCGAGGCCTACCACCAGAACTACGCGGCGCTGCATCCGCAGCAGCCGTACATCACCGCCGTCGCCGCGCCGAAGGTCGACAAGCTGCGCAAGCAGTTCGGCGATCTCCTGCGCCGGGCGCCGGCCCGGGAGGACCTGCCATGACCGAATCCCACCGCGACACGGCCACGCGCCGCTCCGCGTCCGGCTACGACCTCACCCCGCTCGCGCCGGCCGAGCGCGAGCGCCTCGCCGCACGCCTGACGCCGGAGGAGCGCCGCGTGATGATCGACCACGGCACCGAGCCGCCGTTCTGCGGCGGCCTGCTGCACGAGAAGGGCAGCGGCGTCTACCGGTGCCGCCTGTGCGAGCTGCCGCTGTTCCGCGCCGAAACCAAGTTCGAATCGGGCACCGGCTGGCCCAGCTTCTACCAGCCGTTCGATCCGGACCACATCCGCGAGGTGCGCGACACCAGCTACGGCATGGTCCGCACCGAGATCCGCTGCGCGCGCTGCGACGGCCATCTCGGCCATGTGTTTCCGGACGGTCCGCCGCCGACGCGGCTGCGCTATTGCCTGAATTCGGCCGCGCTGGAATTCGTCTCCGCTGGCGCCGGCTGAGGCGTATTCGCCGGCAGGTTTCTTCGGAACGCCGCGCCGCCACCGGGCGGCGCGGCCGGACGGACGAGCCCGGCCGTGCGGCCGGGCTCGCTGCGCATGGCGCGATCAGGGGTGATAGGTCAGCGTCTGATAGGGGGAGAGATACAGCGTGAAGTCGATGCTGCATACGTGGCCGCCCGGCGTCTTGGCGAACTGCCGCAGGTAGTCCGTCGTGACCTTGCTGATGGTCGGGCTCGGCGAATAGTCGGTCGTCCAGAGGAAATTCCAGTTCACGCTGTCGATGCAGCTGTAGGAGTTCAACGGGCCGATCGGACCACTGTCGAGCAGCTCCAGCTGGGTATCGGTCATGATCGATTCCCAGTCCGCGATGGAGTAGAACCGGGTCACGCCGTGCCACGGAAGCACGTACGGACCGACGGCGTAGCCGTTGGTGCAGTTCGCCGTCTGCATGTCGTTGACGGTGATCGAGGTCGTGGCCGGGTCCAGGTAGGCCTGCAGCGACATCGTGCAGCGGGTGATTTCGGCATTCTGGCCGCCCGGCGGCCTGACGAAGAATGCGGTCGTTCCGACGAACGTGGTGTTGCCGCCGGGCGAGACGGACACGCTCGATGCGCCGGCGGTGGCCGCGCCGCACAGCAGCGCGATGGAGAGAAACATGCGTAGCGACGTCGTGGTCATGGATGCTGCTCCTTGAGACGTGATTCGGAATGAAGGCGGCGCCGCCTGGTCTCGAGCCGGGACGGCGCGCCTGCGGACGCGGTGAGTCGCGACGAAGGAAGTCAAGAAATCCCCATTCCTCCGCTCCCGAGGGTATCGGCGCCGCCGGCGGGATTTCCGTGAGCGGACTCTCGTTTACTTTTATACGAGCAGAACTTGCAACGAAATCCACTACGCGGCGCTGCGGATCGGATCCGGCTTCGTGCGCACGCGTCCGATGCGAGCGGGTTCGATGCGGCGGAGGGCGCAGCCTGCATGCGCGATGCCGGGCTGCGCACGGCGATTGGAAGACTCCGCCGCGCCGGCGACCGGGCCGTCGAATGGCGGACTCGAGGCCGACATCGGGATGCGTGTCCGCCTGGACAGCCGGCGGCCGCGTACGCGCGTCGCCGCCGTCCGCCTCGTCAGCGGGCGTGGCGCCGCGCTTGCTAGTATCCGCAGCTCCGGGAGCGACGCGGAATCGACATGCGGGGTGCCATCTGGCGAGTGGTGATCGGGAGCTGCGGCTTCGCCGCGCAGGCGACGGCGGCGCAAGCGCCTCCTGCGGCGCCAGAACGCGACCTGCCGCCAGTCGTCGTCACCGCGACGCGCACCGAACAGCCGGCCTTCGACGTGCCGGCATCCATCGACACGGTCGACGTCGACGGCCGCGACGACACGCTCGGCGTCAATCCGTCCGAGTATCTCGGCGGAGTGCCGGGACTGTCCGCGCGCGACCGCCAGAACTACGCGCAGGACGAGCAGATCTCGATTCGCGGCTTCGGCGCGCGCGCCACGTTCGGCGTGCGCGGCGTGCGGCTGTACACCGACGGCATTCCGGCGACGATGCCGGACGGGCAGGGCCAGGTCTCGCATTTCAATCTCGATTCGGCCGACCGCATCGAGGTGCTGCGCGGCCCGTTCTCGGCGCTGTACGGCAACGCCTCCGGCGGCGTCATCCAGCTCTTCACCGCCGAGGGCAGCGATCCGCCGCGGCTGGACCTTGGCCTCGCCGGCGGCGCCTACGGCACGCTGCGCGCGAGCGCGAACGCGCGCGGCGCCTCCGGCGGCTTCGACTACAACCTGGACCTCACGCATTTCCGGACCGACGGCTATCGCGAGCACAGCCGCGCGGAGCGCGAATCGGGCAACGCCCGGCTGAGCTGGCGGATCGGCGACGAAGGCCGGCTGACGGTGCTCGCCAACACGCTGTCGCTGCCCGGCGCCGAAGACCCGCTGGGCCTGACCCATGCGCAGTTCGACGCCGATCCGCGTAGCGTCGCCGCGCCGGCGCTGCAGTTCGACACGCGCAAGAGCGTGCACCAGAACCAGGGCGGCGCGATCTACGAGCAGGCGCTGGGCGCAGGCAACAGCGTGCGCCTGCTCGGCTACTACGGCCGGCGCGAGGTCGAGCAGTACCTGGCCGTGCCGGTGGCCGTGCAGGCCAACCCGCTGCATTCCGGCGGCGTGGTCGACCTCGACAGCCGCTACGGCGGCGCCGACGCGCGCTGGACCTGGCGCGGCGAGCTGGCCGGGCGGCCGTTCGAGATCGCCGCCGGCCTGGCCTGGGACCGCCAGGGCCAGCACCGCCGCGGCTACGAGAACTTCGTCGGCGAGACGCTCGGCGTGCGCGGCGCGTTGCGCCGCGACGAGGACGACACGGTCAGCGACTTCGACCAGTACGCGCAGGCGACCTGGCGCTTCGCGTCCGCCTGGTCGCTGACCGCGGGCCTGCGCCACAGCCGCGTACGCTTCGATTCGGCCGACCGCTACGTCACCGCGCGCAATCCGGACGACAGCGGCCGCGTGGGCTACGGCGCGACCACGCCCGTGGCGGGGCTGACCTGGCGCGTGGCGACGGGGGTCAACGCGTACGCCTCGTACGGCCGCGGCTTCGAGACGCCCACGTTCAACGAGCTCGGCTACCGCGCCGACGGGCGCGCCGGCCTGGCGTTCGACCTTTCCCCGGCGCGCAGCCGCGCCGGCGAGCTCGGCGTCAAGCTGCGCCCTGTCGACGGCGTCGAGGCGCAGCTCGCGCTGTTTCGCGCCGACACGCGCGACGAGCTCGCCGTCGCCACCAGCGCCGGCGGGCGCACCACCTACCAGAACATCGGCCGCGCCCGGCGCGACGGCGCCGAGGCCGCGCTGGCCTGGCGCTTCGCCGAGCGCTGGCGCGCCGAGTTCGCCGCGACCTGGCTGGATGCGCGCTTCCGCTCGGCGTTCCTGACCTGCGCGAGCTCGCCGTGCACGACGCCGGACGTTCCGGTCGCCGCCGGCACGCGCATTCCCGGCATCGCGCGCACGGACGTGCATGCCGCGCTGAGCTGGGGCGGCGAGACGGGCTGGCGCGCGTCGGTCGACGGCGACTACGTCGGCCGCGTGCCGGTCAACGACCTCGGCACCGATGCCGCGCCCGGCTATGCGGTGTTCGGCGCCGACGTCGGCTACGGCGTCGTGCTGGCATCGGGCCGGCTGCGCGCGTTCGCGCGCATCGACAACCTGTTCGACCGCCGCTACGCCGGGTCGGTCATCGTCAACGACGCGAACGGGCGCTACTTCGAGCCGGCGCCGGACCGCACGCTGACGCTCGGCCTGCGCTGGCGCTGGTCGCGCTGAACGCGACGCCCGGCGCTTGCGGCGCCGGGCGCGCCGGCTCAGGCGCGGTTGCGCGCGCCGAGCAGCTCGCCGCCGGCCTTGAGCAGGTCGCCGAGACCGAGCTGACCGTCGCCGTCGCGGTCGAGCAGGGAGCCGAGCAGCCCGCCCTGGCCGCCCAGGCGGCCGAGCTCGCCGCCGAGCACGTCGCCCAGGCCGCCGGGGCCGAGGTCCTGCTTGCGGCTCATGTTGCCGAGCACGCTCATGACGATCGGCGCCAGCATCGCCAGCAGCTGGCCGGCATTGCCCGCGCCGAGGCCGCTGGCCTGGCCCAGGCCCTGCGCGGCCTGGTCCTGGCGGTTGCCGAAGATCTGGCCGAGGATCGCGCCGCCGCTGCCGCCGGCGCCGCCGAACAGGCCGCCGAGCAGCGAACCCAGGTCCATGCCGGCGTGCGCGGCCGCGGTCTCGTGCACGGCCGCCGCGCCGGACTCGGTGGAAGCGGTGCGCGCGAGGCCGCCGACGACGAGCGGCACCGCCTGCCGCACGGCCGCTTCGGCCTGCGCCGGATCGACGCCGAGGCGCGCGGCGATCGCTTCGAGGCCGGACGAATCGAGATGCTCGAGCACCTGGCTGGTCAAATCGCTCATGGGCGTTCTCCGCAATGATGGGCTGCCGCGTGGCAGCGCGTGCATGTTCGCATGGAAACATGGCAGCGCCGCGCCGGGGCGTAAAACATCGTGAACCTTGCGCCCGGGTGATGGGCAAGCGCCGGTGCGCGGCGGCACCATTGCACGGCGATCTTGCGCATTGCGGTTCTTCCATGGACGAGTCCAGACAACGCTTCGAGCTCCTGCGCTCGCGCTACGCGGCGTCGCTCGCGCACAAGCACGAAGCACTGTCCCAGGCCTGGGACCGCTTCCGCTCGCAGCCGCAGGAGGACGCGACGCGGCGCGAGCTGCAGCAGCAGATCCACCGCCTGTGCGGCTCGGCGCCGGCATACGGCTACGATCGGCTGGGCGAGCGCGCGCGCGTCGCCGACAAGCTGATGCGCGACTGGGAGATGACCGCGCCGTCGCTGCGCGACGCGCCAGGCGATCTCGCCATGCGCCTGGCCGCGCCGCTGCGGGCGGTGCTGGAGGACCTCGGCCAGGCCGGCGCGCAGGCCGCCGCTCCGCAGGGCATGGCGGCGACGCGCCTGCGCGTGCTGCTGGTGGAGGACGATCCGGGCCAGGCGATGCTGACCGCCGAGCGGCTCGAGGCGCGCGGCTGCGTGCTGCGTCGCGAGAGCAGCGCCGACGCCTTGTGGGAGGCGCTGCTGATGTGGCCCTGCCACGCCGTCGTGCTCGACTACTGGCTGCGCGGCGAGACTGCCGACGAGGTCGCCGCGATGCTGCGCCGCGAGCCGCGTTTCGCGCGCGTCGCGCTGGTCTGCTTCACCGCCGAGCGCGATCCGCAGGTGCTGCGCGCGGCGATCGACGCCGGCTGCGACGCGGCGCTGCGCAAGGACGAAGGCGTCGACCGGCTGTTCGAGGTGCTGCGCGACTGCGTGGCGCGCGAGGACCGCAGCGGCGTGCGTTTCGCCTGAAGCTGCGGCGGCGGCCGCGCGGACCGCCGCCGCGCACGTGCCTCAGTTCACGTCGGCGACGATGCGGCTGAACATCGGCTCGGCCGCGCCTTCGATCTCGATGCGCGCGATCGCCCAGTAGCCGGTCGACGTGGCCCAGGTGCGCCAGGCCATGCCCTCGACGAGGAACTTCACGCGGTGCCCGGCGAACGCGGTGCCGAAATCCAGCGTGTCGCTGCGCCAGCCGTTCGAGCGGCCGAGGAACGCGGCCGGGCCGGAGACCAGATAGTCGTCGACGGCTTCCCAGTCGCCGCCGTCGACGGCGATCAGCACCAGGCCGGCGCTGCTGCTGTCGGTCGGATCCCGCATCGGATCGCCCGGGGCGCGATCGAACAGGTAGTCGTGGTACAGCGTCAGCCGCAACGGATCGGCGGCGGAGACGAGAAACTCGTGGCTCGCCAGCGAAGCGTCGAACGCGACGTGCGTGTCGTCGCGAATCACGTAGGCCGGCTTGCCCAGATGCTGTGTCCGCCGCCACTGCAGGTTGCAATAGACGTAGCAGTAGTCGCTCGTGTCGATGTCGCCCGACGCCCAGTCGGCCGGGAACGCGACGTCCGTGGACACGTCGTCGACGTAGCGGTCGCGCACCAGGTCGTAATTGACGCGGAACGTGCCGTCCTCGCGCGCGTGCGCCGTCGGGTGTCGCTGGTCGCGGGCGACGATGGCGAGCGGCAGTTCGGCCGCGCCTTGCATGCTGCGCACGTCTACGTCGATGCTCAGCGTGGTGCTCGCGCCGGCCGCCAGCGCGACCTCGCCGCTCTGGCGGCCGCTCGGGAACTCGAAGTCGCTGCCGGCGGCTTCCGCGCGGACGCGGACGCGGTCGAGCGGCGAGAAGCCGCTGTTCAGCACGGTCACGTCGAGGCGGCCGGCTTCGCCGCGATCGAGCACGCCGTCGCCGTCGCCGCCGGAGGCTTCGACCAGTTTGACCTCGAGGATGCTGAGCGCGCGCTCGCGATCGGCGAAGCTTTCCACCGTGCCGACGAAATCGACCGAATAGCGGTCCGGCGACACCGCGCCGGCGCCCATGCCGCGCTTGGCGAAGCCGGCGCGGCAGCGACGATAGTCGGCCTCGTCGTCGGCGCGGATCGCCATGAGCACGGCGTCGCGCGCCTCGGTGAACGTCGGCTGCGTCGGGAACAGCTTGAAGCCGGCGACGACGTCGGTGAGGAAGCGCTTGCGCGTCGCTTCGAAACGCGCCGCCGGGCGCGCGACGAGGATGTTGCGCGCGCATTCCCACATCGCCGCCGACCAGACCTCGCCGGCGGTGTGCACCTCGGGGTTCAGCAGCGAGCGGCCGAGCCAGTCGTAGGCCGGCGGCGACGGCGGCAGCGGGTGCTCGATGCTGATGTTCCTGAACGTCAGCGGATTGACGGCCATGTCCGGCGAGAACGGGAAGCGCCGCACGCCGTGGTAGTAGGCGTTGTCCGGATAGCCGGGCGAACCGGCCGGCGGCAGTGCGTCGATGTTGATCTCGTAATCGAGGTTGCTGTACGCGCCGGTGGCGGGATAGACGCCGGAGAACGGCGGCCGGCCCGGGTACGCGTGGCGGTCCTGGCCGCGCAGCACGAGCATCTGGCCGATGAAGTCGCCGCTGCCCTCGCCGATCGCGCCGCCCTGCGCGTTGTAGATCAGTTGAACGGACGTACGCGCCTGCACGGCGTGCGTCCACTCGTGCGCGAGCACGGCGAAGTCGAACGCGGCGGCGTCGCGGCGCGACAGGCTGTAGCGCGAGATGCCCATCGAGATCAGCTCCGATTCGCCCTCGTCGGCCAGCATCGTGTACGGATGCGCGCCGCCGGAGAGCATCAGCAGCGGATCGCCGCCGACGCCGCCGCGGCCGTAGTTGTCCTGCTGCAGGTTGCCGGCCTGCTCGTCGAAGCCGAGGTCGTAGAAGTAGTCGTGCAGCCAGTTGCCGGCGTAGAAGAGCTGCACGGTCTTGGCGTTGAGCTGGGCGGACGTGGTCGGGATCGGCAGCGCCGCGTAGTCGGGCGCCGGGCACTGCAGGAAGTCGTGCAGCGTGTCGTCCGCGTCGTAAGGATGGTCGAACGTGCGCGGGCCGGTCAGCGGCGCGCGCAGGTCGCCCTCGGCCGCGGCGTAGCCGGAGCCGGTGCCCGCCCTGGTGCAGTAGCCGTCCGCGTCGACCTGGTCGGCGTCGAAGTACGCATCGACGTTGTTGCCGACGGTTTCGGTGGCGTCGTCGGCCAGCCAGGGATCGCCGGTGGAAAGGCCGGCGTTGACCAGGCTGACCAGGTTCATCGGCGCTGGCACGGTCGGGCGCCAGCCGTCCGGCAGGCCGCTCGGATGCGGCGCGGTGAAGCCGTACGGATCGTTGTACGGCTGCCCCTGCGGCGTGGCGAATACGCGATAGGCGAACGGCCGGTGGTCGCGCACGAGGTCGGTGCTGGAAAGCACCCGGCCGTCGTCCGCCGAGACGACCACGGCGCGCGCCAGCGGACGCTCGGCGCCGGGCTGGCGGCCGCTGATCTCCGCGTAGTAGGCCGGCAGCAGGCCCTGCGCCGACGGATACCAGACCGGCTTGATGCGCGCCGGCCGCATCGGCACGAACGTCGGCGAGCGATCGAAGGCGAAGTAGCGATACGGCGCCTTGTCCGCGGCGACCTCGTGCAGCGCGGCGGCGGCGAGCAGGCCGTCGACGGCGCCGGCGGCGGAGCGCAGCGCGTTGGCCGGATCGCGGCGGAACGCGTCGCCCGGCGCGGCTTTCGCCGCCTGCACGGGCGCGACGCCGCCGGTGATCGCGCGCACGGCCAGCGCGCGGTCGAGCAGCACGCTAGCGCGCGCGCCGAACACCTCGACGCCGCCGATGCGCTGGGCGAACTGCACGACGTAGGCGCCCTGGGCGGCGGCGTGCACGCGCACGTCGGCGTCGGCGGCGTCGCGGGCCAGCGCCTTGGCGCCGGCCACGCCGCGCCCGGCCAGCGCGCGGCGCGCGGCGGCGGCGATTGCGGTGCGGTCGGCGGCCGGCGCCGCGCGCGCGCTGTCCGCGTCCGCGACTTCGGCCGCAACGCCGGCCAGGCCTTCGTCGTCGGCCGCGCCGTCGTCGAGCCAGCCCGGCTGCGCGTCGAGCCGCAGCGGCATGCCGGCCCGCGGCGAGGCGGCGGGCACGGCGTGCGCCGCGGCGGCCGCGCACAGCGCCAGCGCGATGCCGCAAGCCAGTGCTGCGCGGGAAGCGGTCTTTCCCTTGCGTCGATTCTTCACGGCGACACTCCCCTTCGGTCGAGAAGAGCCGCCAGTATCGACCCCTGTCGTCGTACGTTTTGTGTCGTATGAAGCGGTTCCGCGAGCGAAAATTCGCCGCTCGCGGCCCCTGGCGGTGCCGGGCCCCGGGGAGCGGCGTGACCTGCCGGCCGAATTCGCCGATCATTCGCGTTCCGTTCGTCGACGGAAAACCTCGGAAACGCACTGCGGACGGCCGTGCCGTCCCTCGGGATTCCATACGCCATGCAGACCATTCCCCCGATTTCCCTGATCGGCGCGCCGACCGACATCGGCGCCGGCCACCGCGGCGCCTCGATGGGGCCGGAGGCCCTGCGCGTCGCCGGGCTCGCCGACGCGCTCGCCGCGCGCGGGCTCGACGTCGTCGACCGCGGCAACCTGTCCGGCCCGATCAATCCCTGGCGGCCGCCGGCGGACGGCTACCGGCACCTGGCCGAGGTAGCCGCATGGAACCGGCGCGTCATGCAGGCCGTGGCCGCGGAGCTCGCCCACGGACGCCTGCCGATCCTGCTCGGCGGCGACCACTGCCTGGCGATCGGCTCGATCACCGCGGTGGCGCGGCACTGCCGCGAGCACGGCAAGCGCCTGACCGTGCTGTGGCTCGACGCGCACGCGGACTTCAACACCAGCGCGATCACGCCTTCGGGCAACATCCACGGCATGCCGGTGGCCTGCCTGTGCGGGCTCGGCCCGCACGAGCTCACCGAGCTCGGCGGCGACGCGCCGGCGCTGACGCCCGACCGCATCCGCCAGATCGGCATCCGCTCGGTCGACGCCGGCGAGAAGAAGCTGGTGCACGACGTCGGCCTCGACATCTACGACATGCGCTACATCGACGAGGTCGGCATGAAGCGCGTCATGGAGGAGGCGCTGCAGAACCTCGGCCCGGACGACCACCTGCACGTCAGCTTCGACATCGACTTCCTCGACCCCGGCATCGCGCCCGGCGTCGGCACGACGATCCCGGGCGGGCCGAACTACCGCGAGGCGCAGCTGTGCATGGAGATGATCGCGGACACGGGAAGGCTGGGCTCGCTCGACATCATGGAGCTCAATCCCGCGCTCGACGTGCGCAACCAGACCGCGCTGCTCGCCGTCGACCTCGTCGAAAGCCTGTTCGGCAAGTCGACGCTGATGCGCGACTGACCGCGTCCGGCTGCCGCTCGCGCGCGGCAGCCGCAGCCAAGCCCGCATTCAGTCGAAGCCGTCGGCGAAGATCTCGTCGGCGTCCGACGCCAGGCACGAAGGCGTGTTCTGCGCGACCAGCGCGGAGAGCGTGGCGACCTGGGCCGGATGGAACTGCAGCACGTTCTGGCCGTTCGAGCCGCAGCCGCGCAGGTTGCAGTAGCTCATGACCGTGCCGGCCGGCGCGCCGGGCCCGGACGCCGGACAGGACGTCGCGCCCGAATAGCAGCCCGCCTCGCCGCTGTAGCAGCGGTCGATGGTGTTGCCCGCGGCCGGCGCCGCGCCGCTGGACGCGTCCGTGCAGTGCGTGTGATACGCGCCGAAGTTGTGGCCGAGCTCGTGGCCGACGATCAGCGCCGAGTAGCCGATCGGGATCTGCGCGTCGGTGAAGACCTGGTTGACGCTGTAGCCGCCGCCGGCGGACTGCGTCTGGCAGTAGGCATTGACCCAGGCGATGCCGGAGGCCGAGGTGCCGCTGACCGCCTTGCCGGAGAGCAGCGTGGCGAAGCTGCGCGGCACGTCGCCGTAGTTGTCCTGCCAGTACGTGCCGAATTCGGCGAGGTTCGCCTGCGCGGCCGGCGTGGTGGTCACGGTGTAGGGGTCGGGCGAAGTACGCAGATACGTGGTGCCCTGGCGCAGCTCGACGTTCAGGTCGCGCAGGTACATCACGTTCATCGCCGCGAAAAGGTCGGCGATCCAGCCGGTGGCGGCAGCGGCGTCGTTGCCGAAGCGCAGCGACATGAACTCGTTGTCGGTATCCACGGCGACCGTGGCCACGCGCGGCGAGCCGGCCGGCGCGGAGCCGCCGAGCGCGATCGCGAGCGCGTCCGGTGCAGCGCGTCCGCTCGGTAGCGCATCGTCACCGGAGAGTATTCGCGGCACCACGCCGGGCGGCAGCGCCGCCTCGCTCGGCGCCGCGTGCAGGCGCAATGCGCCGGCCGGCGTGCGTTCGGCCGTGAGGACGAACGATCCGGCCGGCGACACGCCGGCGCCGGCGAGACCGTGCAGCCGGGCATCGAAGGACAGGCTCGCGCGCACGCGCCCGGACGCGTCGGATCCGACGAGATGCCTGCGCGGGCTGCGTGGCAGCTCGCTGTATCCGCCGGGGCCGGCAAGCACGATGCGCGCGCCGGGCGCATAGACTTCGATGCGGCGGAAATGCAGGTGCGCGGTGCCGCCGTAGCCGTCCGGGAATGCGTCAATGTCCATGCTCTCGCCGGGGCGCAGCGTATCGAGCCGGTGGGCGTGCGCGGCATCCAGTGCCAACGTGGCAGCGGAGCCGGCGGTGGAAAGCACGGCGAGAAGGAAGGATGCGACCGCGAATGCGCTGCGCATGGGCGGATTCCTCGGGCAAGGGCACGGTTGGCCAGCGCGGCGAGTCCGCGGCGCGGGCGCGGCAACCAGCCTAGAAAACCCTGGATGAACGAAGCCCGGCAGGCCGCTGAGAAATGCGTCCGGCGTCACCTTCGGTGGGAAGCGCCCCGCCCCGCCGTTCGGTCCCGGTTTGGCGCTCCGCAAGGCGGCCGCATCCGACGGGCTGCAAGGCGGGAACCGCGCTAGTCGAAGCCGTTCAGGAAGACCAGGTCCGCGCTCGCGCTCAGGCACGAGGGCGTATTGGCCGCGATCAGCGCTGACAGCGTCGCCACCTGCGTCGGATGGAACTGCAGCACGTTCTGGCCGCATCCGGCGCCGTTCGGCGCCGCCTGGTTGCAATAGCTCATCAGCGTGCCGCGCGGCTGGCCGGGGCCGGCGCTGGGGCAGCTGACCGCGCCGCCGTAGCAGCCGCTGCCGCTTTCGCCCCGGTAGCACTGGTCGATCGTATTGGTCGACGACATGTAATGGCCGGTGTTGACGTCGGTGCAGTGCGTGTGCGCGGCGCCGAAGTTGTGCCCGAGCTCGTGGCCGACGATGCGTGCGCTGAGGTCGACCCCGACCTGGGGGCTGGTGAACACCTTGTTGACGCTGTAGCTGCCGCCGCTGCTCTGCGTCTTGCAGTACGCGTTGATCCAGGCGATGCCGGACGCGGTGAACCCGGGGCTCTGCGCGCTGGACGGCTGCCCGGAAAGCAGCATGGTGAAGTCGCGCACCACGCCGCCGTGGTTGTTCTGCCAGTAGGTGCCGAAATTGTTGAGGTCGGCGCCGCTGGCGGGCGCGTTGGCGCTGATCGTGTACGGCGTCGCGCCGGTGCGGAAGATCGTCGTGCCGATCTCGAGCGTGACGTCGAGGTCGCGCTGGTACATCACGTTCATCGTCGCGAACAGGTCGGCGATCCAGTCGGCCGCGGCGGCGAGCTGGCTGCTGCCGGTGCCGCCGAAGCGGTTGACGAGCAGCTCGTGGTCGACGTCGACCGCGATCGTCGCGCCGCGCGGCGCGGCGCCCGCCGGAATCGGCGCCAGCGCGAGCGTCAGCGCATCCGGCATCGACGCGCCGGCGGGCAGCGCGTCCTCGCCCGCGACGACCTGCGGCGTGAAGCCGGCCGGCAGCGCGGCTTCGGCCGGCACGACCACCAGCTGCGGGCCGTTCGCGTCGGCACGGGCGGACACGGCGAACGCGCCCGCCGGGGAAGAGCCGGCGCCGGCGACGTGGCTGAAGCCGGGGCCGAACGCCAGCTGCGCGCGCGTGCTGCCGCTCGCGTCGTAGCCGATCAATTCGACGCGTGCGCTGCGCGGCACCTCGCGGGTGCCGTCCAGACCGCTCGCCAGCAGGCGCGCATCGGGCGCGTAGACGTCGATGCGCGTGAAGCGGAGGCGCGCGCTGCCGCCGCGGCCGTCCGGGAAATCGTCCAGGACCACGCTCTGTCCGACGGGCAGCGCGTCGAGGCGCGAGACCTGGGCGGCGTCGAGCGCCAGCGTGGCGGCGGAACCAGCGGTCGAAGCCGCGGCAAGAAGGAAGGATACGACCGCGAATGCGCTGCGCATGGCGGATTCCTCGGGCTGGGATGCCTATTGTGCGTCGCCGGCGCGACGATTCCGTGGCGCAGGCACGAAAATCAGCCTAGGAGGCCGTGGATGAACCGTCGCCGTCGAGGACCGGTGCCGCGCTCCGCTCGTGGGAACCGTTGCCGCCCGGCGTTCCGGTGAAGTGATTCCGCCCCGCTTTTCTTAGGAGACGGCGTCGTCGTCGCGGAACAGCGCCCAGCGGCGCGCGCTGACGGCGACGGTGCGGCCGGGCGCGAGGCCGCTGCCGCCGAAGCGGCCGCGTTCGTGGATCGCCACCAGCGGCTTGGCCAGCGCCGGGTGGCGCGCCTCGACGCGCACGGTCGAGCCGAGGTCGCGCACGGACTCGATGCGCGCCGGCGCGTCGGCTGCGGGGACGAAGTCCAGGTCGTGCGGGCGGACGAAGGCGACGAGGTCGGCCGCGTCGCTGCCCGACCAGGCCGCGTGCAGCGCCGCCGGCAGCTCGTTGACCTCGCCGAGGAAGCGGCAGACGAACGGGCTGGCCGGCTCGGTGTACAGCGTCTGCGGATCGGCCAGCTGCTCGATGCGGCCCTGGTTCATCACCGCGATGCGGTCGGCGAGCTCGAACGCCTCCTCCTGGTCGTGGGTGACGAACACGCTGGTCATGCGGATGCGGTCGTGCAGGCCGCGCAGCCAGCGGCGCAGGTCGCCGCGCACGCGCGCGTCGAGCGCGCCGAACGGCTCGTCGAGCAGCAGGATCTCCGGCTCGACCGCCAGCGCGCGGGCCAGCGCGACGCGCTGGCGCTGGCCGCCGGAGAGCTGCGCCGGATAGCGCGCGGCGAAGTCGCCGAGCTGGACCAGCTCGAGCAGCTCGCCGACGCGGCGCGCGATCTCCGCGCGCCGCGGCCGCTGGCGCCACGGCCGCACGCGCAGGCCGAAGGCGACGTTCTCGAACACGCTCAGGTGGTTGAACAGCGCGTAGTGCTGGAAGACGAAGCCGACGTGGCGCTTGCGCGCGCTGACGCGCGTCACGTCGCGGCCGTTGAAGCGCACGCTGCCCTGGTCGGGAAGCTCCAGCCCGGCGACGACGCGCAGCAGCGTGGTCTTGCCGCAGCCGGACGGCCCGAGCAGGGCGAGCAGCTCGCCCGACTCGATCGTCAGGTCGACGCCGCGCAGCGCCGGCGCGCCGCCGTAGCTGTAGGCGATGCCTTCGACGCCGATGCTCATGCGGCATCCCCGGCCGGCGGCTCGCGATGCATGCGCCAGCCGGCGATCTGCTTGAGCGCCAGCGTCAGCAGGGCGAGCAGCGCCAGCAGCGACGCGACCGCGAACGCGGCGGTGCCGTTGTACTCGTTGTAGAGAATCTCCACGTGCAGCGGCATCGTGTTGGTGAGTCCTCGGATGTGGCCGGAAACGACGGAAACCGCGCCGAACTCGCCGATCGCGCGCGCATTGCACAGGATCACGCCGTACAGCAGGCCCCAGCCGATCTTCGGCAGCGTCACGCGCCAGAACAGCGACCAGCCGGAGGCGCCGAGCGTCAGCGCGGCCTGCTCCTCGTCGCTGCCCTGCGCCTGCATCAGCGGGATCAGCTCGCGCGCGACGAACGGGAACGTGACGAACGTCGTCGCCAGCACGATGCCCGGCACGGCGAACACGATACGCACGTCGTGCGCGGCGAGCCACGGCCCGAACCAGCCCTGCGCGCCGAACAGCAGCACGAACACCAGGCCGGCGATGACCGGCGAGACGGCGAACGGCAGGTCGATCAGGCTGACCAGGAGCCCCTTGCCGCGGAACGTGTAGCGCGTGATCAGCCAGGCCGCGGCGATGCCGAACAGCGTGTTCGCCGGCACCGCGATCGCGGTGACCAGCAGGGTCAGGCGGATCGCCGCGCGCGCGTCCTCGTCGAGCAGGCTCGCGCGGTAGGTCTCCCAGCCCTGCGCGAACGCGTAGCCGAACACCGCGATCAGCGGCAGCACCAGGAACAGCGCGACGAACGCCAGCGCGACCGCGAGCAGCGTCCAGCGCAGCCAGCGCGGGTCGCGCAGCGCCGAGGAAGGCTTGCGGGCGATCATCGCGCGTCCGCCGAACGCCGCCGCACCGTCATCAGCTGCAGCAGGTTGATCGCCACCAGTGCGACGAACGAGGTGGCCAGCAGCACGACCGCGATCGCGGTCGCGCCGGCGTAATCGTACTGGTCGAGCCGCGAGACGATCAGCAGCGGCGCGATCTCCGACACCATCGGCACGTTGCCGGCGATGAAGATCACCGAGCCGTACTCGCCGATCGCGCGCGCGAACGCGAGCGCGAAGCCGGCCAGGATCGCCGGCCACAGCGTCGGCAGCACGACGCGCCGGATCGTCGTCAGGCGGCCGGCGCCGAGCGTGGCGGCGGCTTCCTCGATGTCCGGTTCGAGCTGCTCGAGCACCGGCTGCACGCTGCGCACGAGGAACGGCAGGCTGACGAACGTCAGCGCGACGGTGATGCCGGTCGGCGTATAGGCCACCTTCCAGCCGGCGGCCTCGATCCAGCGGCCGAGCGGCCCGTTGGACGCGTACAGCGCGGTCAGCGTGATGCCGGCGACCGCGGTCGGCAGCGCGAACGGCAGGTCGACCAGCGCATCGACGAGCGTGCGGCCCGGAAAGCGGTAGCGCACCAGCACCCAGGCGAGCAGCGGGCCGAGCACGAGGTTGATCAGCCCGGCGAGCGCGGCGCAGCCGAACGTCACGCGGTAGGACGCCAGCGCGCGCGGCGTCGACACCGCGTCCCAGAACTGCGCCGGCCCGAGCGTCGCCGACTTCAGCGCCAGCGCGGCGAGCGGAATCAGCACGATCAGCGCGAGATAGCTCAGGCACAGGCCCAGCGTCAGCCCGAACCCGGGCAGCGCGTGGCGTCGCCATCGGCGAGGCATCGGATGGTCCTCGGACGGGGTGCGGCGAGCTTACCGCGTGCCGGGCGCGTAGATCTGGTCGAACGTGCCGCCGTCGGCGAAATGGGCCGCCTGCGCCTTGCGCCAGCCGCCGAACGCCTCGTCGATCGTGAACAGCGGAACGTGCGGGAACGTCGCGGCGTACTTCGCCGCGACGGCGGCGTCGCGCGGGCGGTAGAAGTTCTTCGCCGCGATCTCCTGGCCCTGCGGCGTGTAGAGGAAGCGCAGGTACGCCTCGGCGACCTTGCGCGTGCCGCGCTTGTCGACCACCTTGTCGACCACCGCGACCGGCGGCTCGGCCAGGATGCTGAGCGAGGGCACGACGATCTCGAACGCGTCCCGGCCGCCGGCCTCGCCGAGCGCGAGCAGCGCCTCGTTCTCCCAGGCCAGCAGCACGTCGCCCTGGCCGCGCTCGACGAACGTCGTCGTCGCGCCGCGCGCGCCGGTGTCGAGCACCGGCACGTTCCTGAACAGTCGCGCGACGAAGTCCTTCGCGCCGGCGTCGCCGCCGTACTTCTTCGCCGCGTAGCCCCAGGCGGCCAGGTAGTTCCAGCGCGCGCCGCCGCTGGTCTTCGGGTTCGGCGTGATCACGCCGACGCCGGGCTTGACGAGGTCGTCCCAGTCCTTGATGCCCTTGGGATTGCCCTTGCGCACCAGGAACACGATCGTCGAGGTGTACGGCGAACTGTTGTCGGGCAGGCGTTTCTGCCAGTCCGCCGGGACCAGGTCGCCGTGCTCGTGCAGCGCGTCGACGTCCCAGGCCAGCGCGAGCGTGACGACGTCGGCCTGCAGGCCGTCGATGACGCTGCGGCTCTGCTTGCCCGAGCCGCCGTGCGACTGCTTGATCGTCACCGTCTCGCCGGTCTGCTTCTTCCAGTCGGCGGCGAACGCGGCGTTGACGTCGCGGTACAGCTCGCGCGTCGGGTCGTAGGACACGTTGAGCAGCGTCGTGTCGGCCCGCGCGGAACCGGCCAGGGCGAACACGGCGTACGCGAAAGCGGCGGCGATGGAACGTCGCATGGCGATCCCCTCCTAGAACGTCGACGCCGACAGTCTGGCAGCGGACGGGTTAGCGTGGCGTTACCGAAGCATGGCGCGTCGGCATCTGGTCATGCCGACGCGCGATGCGTCCGGCCCGCCGGGCGGCTCCGCCGCGATCGCGGCTAAACCTTCCCTCGCCAGGGCGCATCCGAACGCGGCCCGGGCCATCGGCCCGCTCCTGCGAGGATCGACCGCATGCCACTCGCCGCTTTCGCCTCGCCCCGGCTGGGGGCGGCCGCCCTCGGCCTGCTGCTCTGCGGGACGGCCTGCGCCGGGGAGTCCCCGCGCGTCGTGTCGGAGGACGTCGGACGCTTCTGGGCCGCCTACGATCGCGTCCGGCAGGAACCCGATCCGGCGCGCAAGCGGCACCTGCTGCAGGCCGGCTATCTCGACCGCGCCAGTCCCGGCCTCGGGAGCTTCGTCGAGAAGAAGGGTTGTACGGCCGACACGTACGTGGACGCGTTCAGCCGGTATCCGCGCTTCTGGGCTTCGGTGCGGACGAACACGCTGGCGGTCGACGTTCCCTCGATCGAGACCGAGCTGCGGAAGTTGCGCGCGCTCTACCCCGAAATGCGCCCGGCCAGCGCCTACGTCGTGATCGGCTGCATGACCTCCGGCGGCACCACCGAAGGCGACAAGGTGCTGATCGGCGCCGAGATCGCCACTGGCGACGGGCGCGTCGACCTGTCCGAACTGCCGTCTTCGTTCCGGCAGCGGCTGGCGACCTATTTCGCGACCCAGCCGGGCCGCAAGCTCGCCTTGCTGATGGTGCACGAGTACGTGCACACGCAGCAGCCGGACGGAGCGCACGCGACCCTGCTCGGCCAGGCGCTGGGCGAAGGCGGCGCGGACTTCATCGCCGAGCAGGTCACGGGCAAGCTGCCCGATCTGCCGTACGCGAGCTACGGTCCGGCGCACGCGGATGCGATCTGGCGGGAGTTCGTCAAGGACATGGACGCGACGAACTACGCCGGCTGGCCGTACAACAACGCCGACAACGCGTTCGGCGTGTCCGATCTCGGCTACTACGTCGGCTATGCCATCTGCAAAGCCTATTACGACCGCGCGCCGGACAAGCGCAAGGCCATCCGCGACATCATCGAACTGCGCTACGCCGACCGGCAGGCCGCGCACGCCTTTCTCGAGGCGTCGGGCTTCCCGTCCCGCTGAGTGCCGCCACGCCGGCAGGTCCCTGCCGGCGCGGCGGGGTTGCGGCGCCTAGAAGTCGTACGCGGCGCCGACGTAGTACGTGCGGCCGAGGCCGGGCTCGAGCCCGCCGCCGAACACGCGCGCGTAGTACTTGCGGTCGGTCAGGTTCGAGATGCCGCCGAGCAGGCGCACGTGCGGCACCACCCACCAGTCGCCGGAGACGTCGGCGACCGTGTACGAGGGCACCTTGGCCGGGATGTAGTTCGCGTCGCCGATCTTGCCGAGCGGCAGGTTCGAGTCCTGCCAGTACTGGCTGGCGACCGACACCGCCGACAGCGCGAGCTTGTACTTCTGGTCCTCGCGCCACACCACGCCGACGCGGGCGAGGTACTTCGGCGAGAACGCCGGCTTGTTGCCGGCCATGCCCTTGATCGAGCGGGTGAACTCGGCGTCGAGCAGGCTCAGGTTGGCGAACACGGCCAGATGCTGCCGCGTGTCCGGATCGCGCGCGGCGAGGAAGTCGTAGTTGATCTGGCCTTCGAAGCCGCGGTGGCGCGTGTCGCCGGTGTTCACGTTGATCGTGTTGCCGGGCGGCGCGTCCGGGATCTGCTGCGACTCGATGCGGTCCTTGACGTTCACCCAGAACAGGCTGACGTCGTAGAACAGGCCGTCGGCCGGCGTGCCGTGCACGCCCGCCTCCCACGACAGCACGTGGGTCGGGTCCGGATCGTTGATCGCGCCGGCCGCGGTGTTGCCGAACGGCGAGCCGATGTCGAAGTAGCGCACCGGGCGCCAGCCCTGCGAGACGTTGAAGTAGGTCTCGTTCTCGCGCCCGAAGTCGTTGCCGAAGCCGAGGCCGAACAGCGGCACGGTGTGGGTGACGTCGCGGTCGACCAGGCCGCGGTTCAGCGTCGGCGGCTTGATCGTCTCGTCGATGTCGACCTTCTCGCGCTCGATGCGCACCGACGGCACGAAGTGCCAGCCGCCCGGGAAGCGGAACACGTTCTCGGCGAAGATCGCGCCGTACTCGGTGGAGCGGTCCTGGCGCAGACGCGCGCAGTTCTTGTCGGCCGGGTTCTGGCACGGACGGCCGTAGCGCTGGTAGCGGTCCACCGAGAGGTCGCTCGCGGTCCACTGGCGGAACGGCGCGTCGGAGTGGTACAGCGTCGTGCCGATGGTGAACGCGTTGCCGCGGCCCCAGCGGTGCAGCAGGCGCGCGTCCAGGCCGCCGAAGCGGAACTGGTCGTCCTGCAGCGTGCCGTTCGAGCGCGAGGCGTTGTCCTGGTAGCCGCCCCAGAGCTTGGCGACGAGCTCGGTGTCCTCGTCGAACTTGCGCTCGTGCGTGAAGCTCAGCACGTAGCGGTCGGTCCAGACGCGGTTGTACGGCGTCGTGGTCAGGTCCTCGTCGGCGACGAACTGCGGATAGCTCAGCTTGCCCGGATCGCCGGTGTTGAGCAGGTAGGCGTGCAGGTCGAGCGCGTAGTAGGCGTCCTCGTCGGGGCGGTAGCCGACGTGCAGGTCGGCGCCCTTGAGCCTGGAATCGCCGTTGTCGCGCTGGCCGTCGTTCTTGCGGTAGTGGACGTCGGCGAGATAGTCCCAGGCGCCGGAGGTGCCGGAGACCTGGTTGAACGTGGCGAGCAGGCCGTTGCTGCCGGCGACGTTCTCGGTGTAGCCGGCGAGCTCGCGGTCGGCCACCGGCTTGCGGCTGACCAGGTTCAGCACCGGCGGCGGCTCCGGGCCGTACAGCAGCGAGCTGCCGCCGCGGATCAGCTGCACCTCGGAAAGCTGCTGCGGCAGCGGGAACGTGTAGATCGTCGGGTAGCCGATCCAGTCGGACATCAGCGGAATGCCGTCGAGCAGGACGGTGACGAACTCCGATTCCTGCGGATTGCCGATGCCGCGATAGCTCAGGTTGAGCTGGCCCGGCGTCTGCTGCTCGGAATAGAACAGGCCCGGCGTCTGCGCGAACAGCTCGCGCAAGTTGTTGTCGACCACGGTCGGGATGTTGTCGACCTTGGTGATCGAGGTCTTCTTCGTGACGGTGATCAGCGGCCCGTCGACCTCGCGCATGATGTGCTGCAGCTTCGGCCGCGACTCCCAGTAGGCGCGGTCGCGCACCTGGACCTTCGGCAGTTCGGCGGGCGCGTCCTGGCTGACGGGCGGGGCGTCCTCGGCGAGCGCGGGCACGGCAAGAGCATTGGCGACGGCGAGCGCGAGCACGCCCGGCACGATGGCTATCGTTCTCATCAAGTGTTCCTCGGGGAAGAGCGGCGCGGCATTCCCCTGCGGATGCCGCGTGAGGCGTTTTATCGCAGGCTTGCGTCGGGCAAGACAGCGCCTCGGGAACTACTCCGATAGAACTACTGCTGGTAGGTCTGTAGACCTAGATGGGCGTGCCGTGCCGTACCCCCGCGTACGGCACGGCACGCCGCCGCTCAGCGCGCCGGCGGATCGGGCACGAACGCGCCCGGGAACGGGCGCGGCTCGTCCTGCGCGACCGGCCGCGCGATCACGCCGCGGGCGACGAGATTGGCGTAGCTGTCGTACCAGACCGTGACGGTCTCGGCCGGCCGGCTCGAAGCGCGTTCGAACGCGGTCGTGCCGACGGGCGCGTATTCGCGCGCGCCGTGGCCGGTGCCGAGGCGCTCGGCGCGCGGCGCGCCGGCCAGCGCGCGCTCGGCTTCGGCGGCCGGCGCCTGCTTGCTCTGCGCCGGGGCCGGGGCGGGCGCCTGCGCGGCGATCTCGTCGCGCGGGCGCGGCGGCGCCCGCTCGGTGAAGACGGCCACGCCGACGACGCCGACGTTCGCCGGCCGGCCGGTGCGCGCGGCGTAGCTGTCGGGCAGCGCCGTGAACGTGAACTGCGCGATCTCGTTCAGGTTCTTGCGCCAGCCGGCGATCTCGGTGGATTCCCCCGGATCGAGCACGTAGCCGGTCTGCTCGGGGCTCGCGGTCTGGCCGCTGACCGCGTTCACGCCGTCGACGCTGAGCACGGCGAGCACGCGTCCGCCGCTGCGGTTGGCCAGGCGCACCGCGTAGCGGTGGCCGGGCGTGCCGGCCACGTAGAGCCGGCCGCGGTCGGCATAGGTGGGCAGCGTGGCGCCGGTGTCGCGGTCGACGATCGAAAGGTCCAGCCATTGGCCGGCGCGGGCGGGCGCCGCGACCGACGCGGCGAGCAGGGCGGTGCAGAGCAGGGTACGCATGGGTCCGTCTCCTTCGGCAGGTCGGACCGGTGCAACGCGGCGCCGGCCCCGGCGGGGTTAAGCGCGTCCGGCGATTCCCGTACACTGGCCGGCCCGTCCGCACGACCACCCTCGCGTGAGCCAAGAAAAACGACGCATCCTGACCGGCATCACGACGTCCGGCACGCCGCATCTGGGCAACTACGTCGGCGCGATCCGCCCGGCGATCGCGGCCAGCCGCCGCGACGACGCCGAGTCGTTCTTTTTCCTCGCCGACTACCACGCGCTGATCAAGTGCGGCGACCCGGCGCGCGTGCGCCAGTCGACGCTGGAGATCGCCGCCAGCTGGCTGGCCTGCGGCCTGGATCCGGACAAGGTGTTCTTCTACCGCCAGTCGGACATCCCCGAGATCCCCGAGCTCACCTGGTTCCTGACCTGCGTCACCGCGAAGGGGCTGCTGAACCGCGCGCACGCGTACAAGGCCGCGGTCGACCAGAACGCCGCCGCCGGCGAGGATGCCGACGCCGGCGTCACCGCCGGGCTCTACATGTACCCGGTGCTGATGGCCGCGGACATCCTGATCTTCGGCGCGCACGAGGTGCCGGTCGGGCGCGACCAGATTCAGCACATCGAGATGGCGCGCGACATCGGCCAGCGCTTCAACCATCTCTATCGCGGCGACTACTTCACGCTGCCCGAGGCGCGCATCGAGGAGAACGTCGCCACGCTGCCGGGCACCGACGGCCGCAAGATGTCCAAGAGCTACGACAACACGATTCCGCTCTGGCTGCCGGCGAACGAGCTCAGGAAGGCCGTGCTCGGCATCGTCACCGACTCGCGCGCGCCGGGCGAGCCGAAGGACCCGGACGCCTCGAACATCTTCGCGATCTACCAGGCGTTCGCGAGCGCCGAGGAGACGGCGGCGATGCGCCAGGCGTTCGCCGGGGGCATCGGCTGGGGCGAGGCGAAGCAGATGCTGTTCGAGCGCATCGACGCCGAGCTCGCCGAGCCGCGCGCCCGCTACGAGGCGCTGATCGCCCGGCCGGACACGATCGAGGAGCGCCTGCGCGCAGGCGCGCGCAAGGCGCGCGAGCGCAGCCGGCCGCTGCTCGAGCGGCTGCGCTGGGCGGTCGGCGTGCGCGACCTGTCCAGGGACGACGCGGGGCGCGCCGCGGCGGCGCACGCCGAGGCCCGCGCCGCGGCCCGGCCCGCGCTCAAGAGCTACCGCGAAGGCGACGGCCGGTTCTACTTCAAGCTGACCGGCGCCGACGGCGGCGTGCTGTTGCAGAGCCGCGGCTTCGACTCGCCGAAGGACGCCGGCCGCCTGAGCGGCGCGCTGGTCGAGGCCGGCGACGACGCCGCGGCCGCCGCCGCGCTGCTGCGCGAGGCGCTGCCCGATGGCGCGGACGCGACGCCCGCGCCGGCCGCGCTCGCCGCGCTCGGGCTCTTGAAGGCCGAGAAACAGGCCAAATCCTCACAGAAGGCCTGAAGGCGCGGCATCGCGCCGCGCCCGGCGTGCCGTCCGCCGGCGCGCGGCGTATCCTGCGCGCTCCGCTTCGAACCGCCATCGCCCGATCCGTGCTGCGCCTGATCCTGCTGCTCGTCGCCGTCCTGTATCTCGCCTGCGTGCTGTACGTGCACCTGCGCGGCCGCGAGCGCCTGCGCTTGCGCCGGCAGCTGTTCGACCATTCCGGCTTCTTCGCGCCGTACAACGTGCTGATGTACGCGTTCTCGGCGGTGCCGAACGCGCCGTTCCCCGACCGGCGCCGGTTCGCGCATCTCGATCCGCTGCGCGACGGCTGGCAGGGCATCCGCGACGAGGCGCTGCACCTGTTCGACGAGGGCTACATCCGCGCCGCGGAGAAGAACAACGACGCGAGCTTCAGCTCGTTCTTCAAGGAAGGCTGGAAGCGCTTCTACCTCAAGTGGTACGGCGAGCCGCTGCCGTCGGCGCATGCGCTGTGCCCGAACACGGTCGCGCTGCTGGACACGATCCCGCAGGTAAAGGCGGCGATGTTCGCGCTGCTGCCGCCCGGCGCCAAGCTCAATCCGCACCGCGACCCGTTCGCCGGTTCGCTGCGCTACCACCTGGGGCTGGTCACGCCGAACTCCGCCGCCTGCCGCATCTTCGTCGACGGCGAGGAATATGCCTGGCGCGACGGCCAGGACGTCGTGTTCGACGAGACCTACGTGCACTGGGCCGAGAACCGCACCGACCAGACGCGCGTGATCCTGTTCTGCGACGTCGAGCGCCCGCTGCGCCTGCGCCCGCTCGGCGCGGTGAACCGCTTCGTCGGCCGCGTGCTCGGCCGCGCCACGGCCACGCAGAACGTCGCCACCGAGCACGTCGGCCTGCTCAACCGCCTGTACGCGTTCGCCCACTACGCCGGCGAGCAGCGCAAGCGCTTCAAGCGCGCCTCGCCGCTCGGCTACCGCCTCACGCGCGTCGCGCTGGTCGCGCTGCTGCTCGGCTGGCTGTTGCTGCCGCCGCTGCTCGCCTGGCGCGGCTGACCACGCTGCCGCGGACTACGCCGCCGCGGCGAACTGCGCGGCCGCGTCCGCGGCCAGCGCGTCGAAGTACTCGCGCGTCAGCCGCTGCTGCTCGGCGGCGCTTTCGGCGCGGTTGGCGACGGCACGGAACGCGGCGTTCTCGGGGCGGTCCTTGGCGTACCAGCCCAGGTGCTTGCGCGCGATGCGCACGCCCTGCGTCTCGCCGTAGAACGCGTACAGGTCGTCGAGATGGCCGAGCAGGATGTCGCGCACCTCGGCCGGCGTGGGCGGCGCGAGCGCCTCGCCCGTGGCGAGGTAGTGGGCGATCTCGCGGAAGATCCACGGCCGGCCCTGCGCGGCGCGGCCGATCATGACCGCGTCGGCCTTCGTGTAGTCCAGCACGAAACGCGCGCGCTCGGGCGAGTCGACGTCGCCGTTGGCCAGCACCGGGATGCGCACCGCGGCCTTGATCGCCGCGATCGTGTCGTATTCCGCCTCGCCTTCGTAGAGATCGGCGCGCGTGCGTCCGTGCACGGCCAGCGCGGCGATGCCGGCGTCCTCGGCGATGCGCGCGATCGCCACGCCGTTCCTGTTCTGGCGGTTCCAGCCGGTGCGGATCTTGAGCGTCACCGGCACGTCCACCGCGGCGACCACGGCGTGGAGGATCCGCGCGACCAGCGCCTCGTCCTGCAGCAGGGCGCTGCCGGCCCAGACGTTGCACACCTTCTTCGCCGGACAGCCCATGTTGATGTCGACGATCTGCGCGCCGTGGTCGACGTTGTAGCGCGCCGCCTCGGCCAGCATCGCCGGATCGTAGCCGGCGATCTGCACGCTGATCGGATCGGGCTCGCCGGCATGGTCCATGCGCTTGACCGACTTGCGCGTGGTCCACAGGCGCGGATCGGCCGTGGTCATCTCGGACACGGCCAGCCCGGCGCCGAGCCGCTTGCAGAGCTGGCGGAACGGCTTGTCGGTGACGCCGGCCATCGGCGCGAGCACGACGGGCGGTTCGATGGAATGGGGACCGATGCGCATGGGCGGGCATTCTAGCCGGCCGCCTGCGCGCCGGTGCCGCGGGGCGGCGTGCGGCGCGCCGACACCGCGCCCGGTTAGACTCGGCCCCTTCCGTGCCCGGCCGGCGCCAGCGCGGCCGCCCGAACGAACGCCCGAATGGATTTCCTCGACCTGCTGATCCGCCTGTTCACCGTGCACGGCTACGTCGCCGTGTTCGTCGTGCTGCTGATCTGCGGCTTCGGCGTGCCGATCCCCGAGGACATCTCGCTGGTCGCCGGCGGCATCATCGCCGGGCTCGGCTACGCCGACCTGCACCTGATGTGCGCGGTGGGCCTGGCCGGCGTGCTGATCGGCGACTCGGCGGTGTTCCTGGTCGGCCGCATCTTCGGCGTGCGCGCGCTCAAGCTGCGCTGGGTCAGGCACCTGCTGACGCCGCGCCGCTACGCGCAGGTCCAGGCCAAGTTCGAGCGCTACGGCAACCGGCTGATGTTCGTGGCGCGCTTCCTGCCCGGGCTGCGCACCGCGGTGTTCCTGACCGCCGGCATGTCCCACCGGGTGTCGTTCCTGCGCTTCGTGCTGCTCGACGGCATCGCGGCGCTGCTGTCGGTGCCGGTCTGGGTGCACCTGGGCTACTACGGCGCCTCGAACCGCGAGTGGCTGCTCGGCTGGATCCATCGCGGGCAGGGCGGCATCGCGCTGGTCGCGGCGGTCCTGGTCGCGCTCGCCGCCTGGGCGCTCTGGCGGCGCGCCAGCCGGCGGCGCGACCTGCTGCGCGCGCATCGCACGCGCCGCGCCGCGCGCGCCGGCCAGCGCGCGGACGACGCCGACACCCGGCGTTCCTGAATCCGCGCCGCGCAGGCGTCCGGCGCCGCGGAGCGCCTGCCGGATGCGCGCGGCGAATCGGCCAAGCCCCGGGCCACGCTAGGGTTTCCCCGAATGGGCGCGCCGCGGCGGCATGGCTAGCCTGTGCGCATGAGGCGCCGGCTGTCCGGCGGCCGGCGATCGCAAGGAGGACATCATGGGCTTCAGCCTGGGCGGCATCGTCAAGAGCGCGGCCTCGTGGGTCGGCGACAAGGTCGAAGGCGCGGTCGACGAGGGCGCGGAGCTCGCCCGCGACGTCGCCGGCGGCGTCGGCGACGCGGTCGAGGCCGGCGGCAAGGCGCTGGAGAGTGCGCAGCACTGGGTCGGCGACCGCCTCGACGACGTCGAGCAGGCCAAGAACTGGGTCGGCGAGAAGATCGACGGCGCGGTGCAGGGCGCCGAGCACGCCGTCGACGGCTTCCGCCAGGACCTCGTGCAGTTCGGCGAGCAGCACGGCGGCCTCGTCGGCAAGACGCTCGCCGAGAACGTGTCCAACGGCATCGGCCTGGTCGAAGGCGCCGGGCTTGCCGTGTACGACATGGGCAAGGGCGTCGTGCAGATCGCCGACGGCGCCGGCAAGCTCGTCAACCCGCTGGAATGGGCCACGCACGCCGACCGCAACCTGCAGCGCCTGGAGACCGCCGGCCAGGCTGCGGTCGCGCTGGAGAACCTGACCAACCCGGCCGCCTGGCTGACGCATCCCGACCGCAACCTCGGCACGGCCAAGGCGCTGTGGGACGGCGTGACCGCCGGCTACCAGGATGCCGCCAGGCAGGGCGACTGGTCGAAGTTCATCGGCCGCGGCGTCGTCGACGTCGGCAGCCTGTTCATCGGCGTCGGCGAGGCGAACGCGGCGATCAAGGGTGCCGAGGGCGCGAATGCGGTCGCCAAGCTCGGCGAGGGCGCCAGCGCATTGGACAAGGTCGCCGACGGCACCCGCGCGCTCGACGCGGCGGGCGACGCCGGCAGGGCCGCGGACGCGGCCGAGGCCGCCGGCAAGGGCGGCAAGCTCGGCGAGGCCGGCGACGCCGCCCGGTTCGGCCGCGTGGTCGAGCAGGACCGCGCGCTGCTCAGCCGGCTGTCCGCAGCCGGCAAGATCGACGAGGCGCGCGCGCTGCTCAAGCCGCTGGTCGAGGCCGGCGACCTCGACGGCGTGATCGCGCGGCTCGACGTGGCCGCACCGAAGAACGGCGCGTACTTCTGGTCCGGCGCCAAGGACGAGGCCGGCGCGATCGCCCGGAGCGCCGGCGGCGTGACGCTGGAGACGACGCCCGGCGGCCGCATCGTCGACGGGTGGAAGGCGATCGACGAGGCGTTCCCGTTCAAGAACGCCGACGGCACCTACAAGCCGATCGCCGACACGTTCTGGGGCAAGCTCTCGCAGAAGTACGCCGAGAGCGCGCGCGGCGAGGTGCACGTCGTGCAGAGCCCGGACAAGTTCCCCAACGGCGGCATGGTCTGGCAGCAGGTCGAGCTGCCGGCGTTGAAGGAAGGTCTGAAAACCGGCAGGATCACCGAGATCCACGATCCCGTCGTCGTCACTCCGGGCAAATGACGCCAGCGATGTCCTTCGAGCAGATCATCCAGACGTTCGACGCCGGCGGCCGCGTCGCGCTCGAGGGCTTCGGCGCCGGCCGCTTCGACGCGCTGGCCGCCGCCGAGCGCGAGCGCGTGTTCGACGTCGCCGCCGCGCGCCTGCCGGCGGGGCAGTACGACGAGCTGGCGATGCAGGCGCTCGGCAAGCTCGACCTGCCGCGCGCGCGCGCGCTGCTGGAGCGCAAGCTCGACGAGGCGCCGAACGCGGTCTGCCGCGCGGTCGCGCTCGGCGCGCTGCTCGACGCCACCGGCGACGCGCGCTACGAGGCGGCGCTGATCGACCTGCTCGGCGCCGACGACGCGGCCGTGCGCGAGAAGGCGCTGACCTACCTCGCCCGCGTCGACGGTTCGCCGGCCGTGCTCGCCGCGTTCCGGCGCCGCCTGCTCGCCGAGGAGCAGGCCGGCCTGCGCGGCCGGCTCGCCGACGAGATCGTCTACCGCTGCGGCCTCGTGCCGCGCGGCCGCGTCGATCGCGTGTTCGTCGCCTGGAGCGAGCGCCTCGCCGCGGCCGACCGCGCCGAGCGCGAGCGCGCGCTGCACGATCTCGCCGCCGCGCGCCCGGCCGGCTGAGGCGCTGCCGCCGCGCCGTCCGCGGCGCATTCCAATGTCTTGTCCAGTCCAGCGCGCGGCCGCCGCGCGGCGCTTAGCCCGCGCCGAACCGGCGCTGCACGTCCTCGAAGCGCGGCATCGCCGGCAGCGTGCCGACGATCTCGGTCGACATCGCCGCGCTGCGGTTCGCGTGCAGCGCGGCGGCGCGGAACGGCCGGCCGTCCAGCCGCACCAGCGCCGCGGCCAGCGCGCCGGAGAACGCGTCGCCCGCGCCGGTCGCGTCCACCGCCTGCACCCGTTCCGGTGCGAGCCGGTAGTACGCCGCCTCGTCGCCGCGCCGCCGCGTGTCCTCGTGCGAGACGAAGCAGCCGTGCTCGCCGAGCGTGACGACGACCGTGGCCACGCCGAGCCGCCGCGCCAGCGCGTGCAGCTCGGCGTCGTCGCGCGCGGCGAGCGTGGCCGCATCGACGCGCGCGCCGGCGATGCGCTCGGCGAGCAGGGCGAACTCGGTCTCGTTCGGCGTGATCAGGTCGCAGGCGGCGAGCAGCGCCGCGTCCAGTCCGGCATGCACCGGCGCCGGGTTGAGCAGGCGCACCAGACCGTGCGCGCCGGCCAGCGCGAGCGCGGCGCGCGTCGCGTCGAGGTTGTTCTCCAGCTGCGCGAGCAGCACGCGCGCGCCGGCGAACGCCTCGGCGCGTTCGTGCAGGAATTCCGCATCCAGGCGCTCGTTCGCGCCGAGCGCCACGACGATGCGGTTCTGGCCGCCGGCCTCGACCAGGATGCAGGCGCTGCCGGTGGCGGCGTCGTCGCGCACGAGCCAGCAGGCGTCGATGCCCTCCGCCGCGGCCGTGCGCTGCGCCGCCTCGCCGCCGGCGTCGCGGCCGATCGCGCCGACGAAGCGCGTCGCCGCGCCCTGGCGCGCGCAGGCCACCGCCTGGTTGAAGCCCTTGCCGCCGATCGCGCTGTGGAAGTCGTGCCCGCGCAGCGTCTCGCCGGCCTCCGGCGCGCGGTCGACGCGCCAGACGTAGTCCTGGTTGTAGCTGCCGACGACGACGACGTCCGCGCGCATGGCCGCGCTCAGATCTGCTCGAGCACGCCGGCGATCGTCGCGGTCATGAACGTCGCGATCGAGCCGCCGAGCACGGCGCGCAGGCCGAAGCGCGCGAGGTCCGCGCGGCGGTTGGGCGCCAGCCCGCCGATGCCGCCGATCTGGATCGCGATCGAGGAGAAGTTGGCGAAGCCGCACAGCGCGTAGGTGGCGATCAGCTGGCTCTGCTTCTCGAGCTGCGGCAGGTGCTTGGAAAGGTCGATGTAGGCGACGAACTCGTTGATGACCACCTTCTCGCCGATGAAGCTGCCGATCAGGCTGGCGTCGTGCCACGGCACGCCGATCAGCCAGGCGAGCGGCGCGAACAGCCAGCCGAACAGCGTCTGCAGCGACAGCTCCACCGGCCGGCCGGCGCTGGCCGACAGCCAGGCGTTGATCGACGAGGCGGCGTCGCCGCCCCAGGCGTGGCCGCCGAGCCACTGGATCGGCGCGTTGATCAGCGCGACCAGCGCGATGAACGCGAGCAGCATCGCGCCGACGTTCAGCGCCAGGCGCAGGCCGTCGCCGGCGCCGGTCGCCGCCGCGTCGATGACGTTGGCCGTGGTCTTCTCGACCTCGAGCCGCACCGTGCCGCGCGTGAGCGGCTCCTGCGTCTCCGGCACGAGGATCTTCGCCAGCATCAGCGTGGCCGGCGCGGCCATCACGCTGGCGGTCAGCAGGTGCTTGGCGAAGAACTGCTTCTGCACCGGGTCGTCGCCGCCGAGCAGGCCGACGTACGCCGCCATCACGGAGCCGGCGATGTGCGCCATGCCGCCGATCATCACCGTCATCAGCTCGGACTGCGTCATGCGCTCGATGTACGGCTTGATCGTCAGCGGCGCCTCGGTCTGGCCGATGAAGACGCTGGCGCAGACGCTGGTGGTCTCGGCGCCGGAAACGTTCATGACCTTGGTGATGACCCAGGCCATGCCGCGGACGATCTGCTGCATGAAGCCCAGGTGGTAGAGCACGCCGGTCAGCGAGGCGAAGAACACGATCGTCGGCAGCACCTGCACGGCGAACACGAAGCCGAACTTCGTGGTGTCCATGAAGCTGCCGAAGATGAACTCCGAGCCGACGCGGACGAAGTCGAGCAGCTTCACGAAGCCGGTCGCGATA